>Ga0335074_10005810_pt1 | contig 17096 bp, 15 predicted proteins | sample Lox_Sample_23_FD_206715 | JGI IMG/M metagenome (GOLD analysis project Ga0335074, IMG submission 206715) | Soil microbial communities from Loxahatchee National Wildlife Refuge, Florida, United States - Lox_Sample_2.3 | ecosystem: Environmental > Terrestrial > Soil > Wetlands | place: USA...
GCCACCGCCGTGCGCGATGTCGCCGCGGTGGACGCCCAGCTCAAGTGGCCCAACGACGTGCTGGCCAGCCGGGGCAAGCTGGCCGGCATCCTGGCCGAGGCGGCCGGCGACGCGGTGGTGGTCGGCGTCGGCGTCAACGTGTCCACCGGGCCTGACGAACTGCCGCCGCCCGGTCCCGGCGCCCTCCCCGCCACCTCGCTGCGCCTCGAGGGCGCGGCCAGCCCGGACCGGGCCCGGTTGCTGGCCGGGATCCTGGCTGGCCTGGAACGTAGATACCGGACGTGGTCGCAAGTTTCAGGAGATACCGAACGGTCCGGCCTGCGCGCCGAGTACACCCGCTTGTGCGCCACCCTCGGCCGTCGCGTCCGGGTCGAACTGCCCGGCGGCCGGCTGCTCGACGGGCTCGCCGCCGGGGTCGACGCGGACGGCAGGCTGCTGGTCAGCGTGCCGCCGGACGCGGACCTGCCGGTGGCCGCGGGCGACATCGTGCACCTGCGCTGAGCAATAGCCGGCCCGTGCCACTATGTGCGGTATGGCCCATGAGTTCTCGCTCGCCGACGGCGAGCGGCCCGTGCTGCTGTTGCATCCGCACTGGAAAACGCTGATCCGCCCGATCCTGATCGCGGTGCTCGTGGTGGCCATCGCCCTGGTTGTCGAGGCCCTGATCCCGTCCGGTTCGGCGGCGCTGGCGGCCCGCGGCGGGGTGGGCGTGGCCGCGGTGCTGATCTTGATGGTGTGGCTGATCGTGCCGTTCCTGCGCTGGCGGACCACCACCTACGAGCTGACCACCAAGCGGCTGCGGACCCGGTTCGGCATCGTCACCAGGCGCGGCCGCGATATCCCGCTGACCAGGATCAACGACGTGTCGTTCGAGAAGGGACTGCTCGACCGGCTGCTCGGCGCCGGGCGGCTGGTGGTGGAGTCGGCGGGCGAGCACGGCCAGATCGTGCTGCGGGACATCCCGCACGTGGAGGACGTGCAGGCCACGCTGTTCCGGCTGGTCGAGGACGAGCAGCGGCGGCTGGAGCGCGACCAGCGCAACCAGCCTTAGCTGGCCGCCTTAGCTCATCAGCCGCACCGTGGCCGACTGGCCGAGCACGTGCTGGCCGGCATCCTGCGCGGTCACGGCGAAGTACGGGCCCGCCGAGTTGACCGTGATCATCGTCTCGAAGCCGCTGCGCTGCTGGGAGCCGACCTTGGCCAGCCCGTCCGCCGTCGTCCCGGCCAGCACCGTCCAGCTGTCCACCTCGGTCGCCCCGTTCCAGCTGGCGTACACGACCGAACCTCCGGCCGGGTTCACCCGCGCCGCCGCGGCGGGGTTGTCCGTCGGGTGCCCGGTCCAGGCCGCGGTGAAGACCCGGTAGGACTGGTCCCCGACCGGGAACTGGCCGTCCAGGAGCAGCGTCCCGTCCTGCGCGAACTGCGAGAAGTACGGCAGGTTGCCCCAGCCGACCAGCACCTCGCCGTTGGCCAGGACCTGCACGCTGCCCTGGTTGGCGGCGGCCAGGCCCGCCGGGTGGACGTAGCTGCGCTGCAGCGTGGCCCGCATCGTGCCGGTGTCCAGGTGCAGCAGGATGGCCCGCGACTGCGGCTCTTTCAGCGGCGGGGAGCCGCCGTCGTCGAAGATGCTCAGCGTGTCCTGGCCCTGCGGCAGGACATGGTGCTGGAACCAGAACGTCGCGCCCGGGCCCATGGTGAAGCTGGACCGCTTCCCGCCGAGCTGCCAGGCGACCTGCCCGGTGGTCCGGGACACCTGGTAGACCGTGCTGGTGTTCCGGCCCGAGATCAGCAGGCGGCCGTCGGGTGCGATCGAGATCGAGTTGGGGTGGAAGTAGTCGAACGGCTCTGCGCTGGTCCCGCCGGCGAGCGGAACGTAGGTATCCGTCACCGGGACGTGGTCCAGGCTGTTCCACTCGAACAGCACCCGGCCGCTCGGGATGTCGATCTCCTGGACCACGCCGGCCAGGGCCACCCCCTGCTTGGAGCCGCCCACTCCGGACAGGTCAGCCGCTACCGGCTTGACCGCGGTGACCAGCGCGGTGTCCTGCGGGCTGATGACGAACTCGTGCAGGTCGACCTTGAGCCCGTCACCCCCCTTCACGGTGGCGATGGTGTTGTACGAGGTGTCGGCGATGATCGCCTGGCCCTCCCCGGTGCCCTTGATGATCTGCCCTTCCCACCAGGTGAGCACGGACTTGCCCTGGTAGCTCTGGACCTTCAGGTCGACCCGCCCCATGCCCTTGCGGGCCGGGAACCCGGTGTTCGGCGAGTACCAGACGATGCCGCCGTGCCGGTCCAGGATCATCAGGCCCGGCGTGCCGGGCCCGGTCAGGGGGTACCCGGACGGGGTCAGGATGAAGTACGGCGGGTCCGAGGCGCTGGTCCGGCCGTGATGGGCGATGGTCAGCGCGGGCGGGGTCAGATCCGGACGGCTCACGAAGTGCAGGACGCCGCGCGCGTCGTCCGGCGTGGCCGGCGCGGCCGGTATGTCCTCGGCCGTCGCCGCCGCCGGGTGCGGCCAGGCGTACCCGCCCAGGGCGGCCAGGGTCAGCCCGCTCGCGCCCAGGATCGTGCCGCCGCCGAGCAGTTGCCGGCGGGTCAAGCCACGTGCTTCCAACTCAGTACCTCCAGATCACCACCCTCAGTACTAGGCGGCGGACCTGAGAAAAGTAAGAGAGAAGTTTCCTGGTTTTCTCCGAGCCGTAATAAAGCGGGCTGAACGTGTTCCCGCCGGCCGGACGGACCGCGTCGGCCGGGACGGGCCGCGCCGGCCGTTAGCCTGGAGGCGTGAGTGCTGAACTGCCGGACCGGATCTCGGTGCGCGAGGTCGGGCCGAGGGACGGGCTGCAGAACGAGGACCCGGTGCCGACCGACGCCAAGGTGGCGCTGCTCGACCGGCTGTCCGCGACCGGCGTGCAGCGGATCGAGGCGGTGTCGTTCGTCCGGCCGTCGGCCATCCCGCAGATGGCCGACGCCGAGGAGGTGTGGCAGCGCGCGGCCCGGGCGCCGTCGGTCAGGTACTCGGCCCTGGTGCCGAACCTGCGGGGGGCCCAGCGCGCTCTTGCTCTGGGCTGCACCGAACTCGAGGCGGTCGTCTCGGCCTCCGAGACGCACAACCGCAAGAACGTGAACCGCTCGACCGGGCAGTCGCTCGACGAGATCGCCGAGATCATCTCGCTGGCCCACCAGCGCGGCGCGACCGTGCAGGTCATCGTGTCCACCGCCTGGGGCTGCCCGTACGAGGGCGACGTGCCCGTCGACCGGGTGGTGTCGGTGACCGGGCGGGCCCTGGCCGACGGGGCCGACTCGGCCTCGTTCGGCGACACGACCGGCATGGCCACCCCGGCCCGGGTCCGCGCGCTGGTCGGGGCGTTCCGTTCGGCCCATCCGGATACCTCGCTGAACCTGCACTTCCACAACACCCGCGGCACCGGGCTGGCCAACGTGCTGGCCGCCCTCGAACTCGGCGTGGCCGACTTCGACGCCTCGGTCGGCGGCCTGGGCGGCTGCCCGTACGCGCCGGGCGCGACCGGCAACATCGCCACCGAGGAACTCGTGCACATGGTCGAGGACATGGGGGTGGCCACCGGGATCGACCTGGAGGCCATGATCGCCGCCGCGGCCGAGGCGGAGGGCATCGTCGGCCGCACCCTGCCCTCCCAGGTGCTCCGGGCCGGCCCTCGCACCAGGACAATCTCCTCATGACCGATTCCGGCGAGCCGCGCGACACGGACCCCGTCACCGACTTCCGCAAGCTCCGCGAGACCATCGAGCGCGGCGGAGCCGCCCGCTACCACGAGACCGCCGCGGCGCGCGGCAAACTCTTTGCTCGCGACCGGATTTCCTTGCTCGCTGACGAGGGCAGCTTCACCGAGGACGGCCGCTTCGCCAACGCGCTGGCCGACGGCCTGCCCGCCGACGGCGTGATCACCGGCACCGCCCTGGTTGATGGCCGGCCGGTGGCGCTGATGGCCAACGACTCCACGGTCAAGGCCGGGTCCTGGGGCGCCCGCACGGTGGAGAAGATCATCCGGATCATCGAGCAGGCCTACGAGACCGGCCTGCCCATGATCTACCTGGTCGACTCGGCCGGGGCCAGGATCACCGACCAGGTGGACATGTTTCCCGGGCGCCGCGGCGCCGGGCGTATTTTCCGCACCCAGATCCGTGCCTCGGGCTCGATCCCGCAGGTCTGCGCGCTGTTCGGTCCCTCGGCGGCGGGCGGCGCGTACATCCCGGCGTTCTGCGACTTCACCGCGATGGTGGACGGCAACGCCTCGATGTACCTGGGCAGCCCGCGGATGGTCGAGATGGTGGTCAGCGAGAAGACCACGCTCGAGGAGATGGGCGGGGCCCGGCTGCACTGCACCGTGTCCGGCAGCGGGCACCTGCTCGCGTCCTCCGAGCAAGAGGCGCTGGCCGCGGTCCGGACCTACCTGTCGTACCTGCCGCAGAACTGGTCCGCTTTGCTGCCGGTGGCCGCGGCGCGGCCACCGAAGTCCGTCGACCTGCGGGCCCTGGTCCCCGGCAGCGAGCGCCAGGCCTTCGACATGCGCCGGTTCGTCCGCGGGGTGGTGGACGAGGACTCGTTCTTCGAGATCCACGCGCTGTGGGCCCGGGAGGTCGTCACCGGCTTCGCCCGGCTGGACGGCCAGGTGACCGGCGTGATCGCGAACAACCCCATGTTCAAGGGCGGGGTGCTGTTCGTCGACTCCGCGGACAAGGCGGCCCGGTTCATCCAGACCTGTGACGCGTTCGGGATCCCGCTGCTGTTCCTGGCCGACGTGCCCGGCTTCATGGTCGGCACCGCGGTCGAGCGGCAGGGCATCATCAGGCACGGCGCCAAGATGATCGCCGCCATGTCCGACGCCACCGTGCCCAAGATCTGCGTCGTGGTCCGCAAGGCCTACGGCGCCGGGCTGTACGCCATGGCCGGTCCCGGCTTCGACCCGGACGCGACGCTCGCGCTGCCCACGGCCAAGATCGCGGTGATGGGCGCCGAGGCCGCGGTGAACGCCGTCTACGCCAACAAGCTCGACCAGATCGCCGACGAGACCGAGCGCGCCGCCGAGACCGACCGGCTGCGCCGGGACTACGAGCAGGACATCGACATCCTGCGGCTCGCCTCCGAACTCGTCGTGGACGACGTGGTCGAGCCCGAGGACCTGCGGGCCGAACTCGTCCGCCGCTTCGCCGTAGCCCGCGGCCGGGACCGCACCCCGCCCCGCCGCCGACACGGCATCAGCCCGGCTTGAGCGGGCTCTGCCCGCTCAAGCCGGGCTGGCCCAGGGGGGACGGCCCCCTGGAACCCCCCGCGCTCCCGCGCGGCCGTCCCGCGCCGTAGGCTGTGGGGTCGGCAAAGGTTTTACCTTTCCTTTACTATTTAAGCCATGACTCGCGTGCTGCTCGCCGAGGACGACACCTCCATCTCCGAACCCCTGTCCCGCGCCCTGCGCCGCGAGGGATACGAGGTGGACGTCACCGCGGACGGGCCGACGACGCTCGATCGGGCTCTCGGCGAAGGCGTCGACCTGATCCTGCTCGACATCGGCCTGCCCGAACTCGACGGGCTCGAGGTGTGCCGGCGGGTCCGGGCCGGCGGGTACGCGGTCCCGGTGCTGATCCTGACCGCCCGCGCCGACGAGGTGGACACGGTGGTGGGCCTGGACGCGGGCGCCGACGACTACGTGACCAAGCCGTTCCGGCTGGCCGAACTGCTGGCCCGGGTGCGCGCCCTGCTCCGGCGGGGCACGGCCGAAGGCTCCGCGGTGCTCGGCGTGCGCATCGACCCCGACGCCCGCCGCGCCTGGCACGGGGAGACCGAGCTGGACCTGACCACCAAGGAGTTCGACCTGCTCTGGATCCTGCTCCGGGACGCGGGCAAGGTGGTCACGCGGGAGCAGATCATGCGCGAGGTGTGGGACGCCAAGTGGTGGACCTCCACCAAGACGCTCGACATGCACATCTCCTGGCTGCGCCGCAAGCTCGGCGACGACGCGCACAGCCCCCGCTACATCACCACCGTCCGCGGCGTCGGCTTCCGCTTCGAACGCGGCGACAAGCCAGGCTGACCCATGCGCCGGAGATTGTGGTTCTCGATCTTCGCCGCGGCGCTGGCCGCCGTCCTGGTCCTCGGCGTGCCCGCGCTGGTCATCGCCGCCGGGCGCGGCACCACCCCGGTAGCCATCGTCGCCGGGGTGATGGCCGGGACGATCGCCCTGGCCGCCTGGCTGGCGGCGGTGCTCGCGGCCCGGACGGCCCGGCCGGTCGAGGAACTGGCCGAAGCCGCCGGGCGGCTCGGTGCCGGTGACCCGCGCCCGCTCGGCCGCCGGTACGGGGTGGCCGACCTGGATCAGGTGGCCGACGGGCTGGACAGCTCGGCCCGGCGCCTGTCCAGCCTGCTCGCGGCCGACCGCGAGCTCGCGGTGGACGCCTCCCACCAGCTGCGTACCCCGCTGACCGCGCTGTCCATGCGGCTGGAGGAGATGATCGCCGCCGCGGACGACCCCGAGGTGGTCCGGGAGGAGGGCAGCGCCGCCCTGGCCCAGGCCGAACGGCTGGCCGACGTGGTCACCCAGCTGCTCAGCCCCGCCCGCCGGGCCATCGCGGCCTCAGCCGAGCTGACCGGCATCGACGAGATCGTGCAGCAGCAGGTCGTCGAGTGGGAGCCCGCGTTCCGCCGGGCCCGGCGCAAGCTGGTCGTCATCGGCGTGCGCGGTCTGCAGGCGCACGTCACGCCGGGCGGGCTGGCCCAGGTGCTCGCGACCCTGCTGGACAACGCGCTGATGCACGGCGGCGGGACGGTGACCATCCAGACCTCGCAGAGCGCGCGGTCGGTGGTGATCGAGGTCAGGGACGAGGGCAAAGGGGTGCCCCCGGACCTGGTGTCGCGCATCTTCGAGCGCAGCGTCAGCGGCCGTCCCGAGGGCACCGGGCTGGGGCTGGCGCTGGCCCGGACCATGGCCGCCGCCGACGGCGGCCGCGTCGTGCTGGTCAAGGCCAAGCCCGCCACGTTCGCGGTGTTCCTGCCTCGCCACTCCCTGCGCCCCGGCCCCCACCCCGTCCGCGGCCCCGCCTAACTTAGCAAGCGATTCTTCATCTCGGGGAAGACTTCTCAGTCCGGGCGAGAACCCTTTCGTGATCATGAAAACCCTCCGCACCAGCGCCCGGTCTCGAAAGGTTTCACCCCCGGAAATAGGGATCAAAGTGATCATGAAAGCCGCCATGATCACGAAGGATTTAATACCCCAGCGAGTATAAAAGCCTTCGCGATCATGAAAACGGCGGGAGTCAGGGCCGCCGGGCCCGGCCCCGCGCAGCTGGTCCCCGGACGCGGGGCCAGCTCAGGGCCAGCTCAGGGCCCGGCGCCGATCATCGACTTGACCAGAGTTCCCTGCTGGACTTCGGCGGTGTATTGCTTGCCCAGCAGGCCGAACTGGAGCATGGCCTCAGCGGTCCGCTGGATCGGTGTCTCATCCACCGGGCCGACCGGGAACGCCGGCAGCGCCATGACCGCGGTCACCTGATGCGGAAGGTTGTCGGACTTCCCGATGGCCTGCTCGACAGCCGCGCGGTCGCTGTCGCCGAGCGCCTGACCCTCCTCGATCGCGCGCACGAACGCGGCGGCGGTCTTCGGGTGCTGGCTCGCCCAGGCCTGGGTCGCCACGTAGCCGTCGATCGGGAAGTTCATGGTCGCGCCCTCGTCGAGGTCGGCCAGCTCCCGCTCGCCGTACTGCTCGCCCGCGACGGTGAAGTAGGGCTCGGCGAGGAACGCCGCGGCCCAGGCGCCGTCCGCGAGCTTCGCGGGCATCGCCGGGAAGCCTTGCTGATCCGTGACGAACGTGACCTTCGTCGGCGAGATCCCGTGCTGGTCCAGCAGGGCGCTGATGAGCAGCGTGCCGATGCTGTTGGTCCCGTTGAGCCCGATCTTCTTGCCGACCAGGTCGGCGAGGGACTTGATCGGGGAGTTCGCGCTGACGGCCAGCACCCGCGTGTCCGGTCGCAGGGCGGAGGCCTCGGCCAGGATGCGGAACCTGGCCCCGGCCGCCTCCGCCGCGATGTAGGCGACATAGCTTCCGGCCGTGATGTCGACCGCGCCCTTCAGCTGGTCGGCGATGACAGCCGCGCTGCTGGCTATCTTCTCGATCGTCACGTGCAGCCCCTGCTGGGCGAAGTACCCGTAATCCTGCGCAATGTACAGGCCCGCCAGGTCGGCGGCCGGCAAGGCGGCCACCGTAATGTTCTGCTCCTCAGGCCTGGACAGCGAACTCAGGGCCGCGTTGCCGGATGCGGCGCTGCATCCCGCGGCCAGGACGCTGATCGCCGCCGTGATGACCGCCGCTGAATGCCAGTTCCAGATCTTCATCTCTGCCCCCCCGGCATTGGACTCCCTGGACATCACAGACCGAGTTGCGGCCTATGCGGAAAGCATCCAGGTAAAAATTCTCGGATCATGATAAATCGCCATAGTAGCGATTTGTCCCGACGCGAACAGGCTAACCGACAGGTTCCTTTCTTTTTCTGACACCGAAATGCTGCGGGTGGTTTTAAAGTGACTGAAGGGAAAGCGACGAACCCTCCGCGATCATGAAACGGGGGTGTCAGCGCGGCCCGGCGTCGGAGTCGGCCGGGTCGAGGCGCTCCCAGGCCGGTCCGTAGCGCGGGTCCGCGCGCTCCTCCCACGGCGGCCCGTCGCCGCCCGAGGTGCCGGCCAGCGCCGCGCCCGACGGGCTCGTCTCCGTCGGATCGACGATCCCGGACACCGCGGCCTCGCCGGCCGCCACCGCGGTACCGGGCGCGCCCGCCAGGAACACCCACTTCTTGTACGAGAGGTACCGGAAGATCGTGGCGAGCCCGGTGCCGACCACGCTGGCCGCGTTGTAGGCCAGCTCGGACTTCAGGTCCAGCCCGTACGTCGTGGCCGCGATCACCACCTCGGCGATGGCCAGGCCGACGACGTTCAGCGCCACGAACAGGAGCCCCTCGCGCAGCAGCGCCTGGTTGACCCGGTGCCGGAAGGTCCAGAACCGGCTGCCCAGGTACGTGACCACCGTGGCCGCGGTGATCGAGAGCCCCTTGGCGACCATGGGCCCGACGCCCAGGTGGACATGCAGGTAGTCCGCGCCGCCCAGGTCGATGATCGCCCCGATCAGCCCGACCACGCCGAACTTGGTCAGTTCCGGGATCAGGTCGGCCAGGCGCTTGCGGAGGCTTGCCATCCTGGGCATAACGAGAAGTCCTTTCGGGGCCGTGGTCATGGCCGGTGTGGCCTGCGCAAACCCCCGGCAGGCCCCAAGCAAGACCTGCACATGCTACCGGCCGCGCCTGGGTGCCGACTCCCTCTTCCCTGGGGCAGCCCGCTCAAACCGCCGCAAAAGCCGCTCAGCCGGCCAGCGTGTTCTCCCGCCCGGTCCCGGCCACCAGATGCCACCCCAGGTACACCAGAGCGGTGATCACGAAGCCGACCTCGAAGGTCAGGTCGCCGACCGACGGGACATGCGTCGGCACCACGCCCAGGTACTCGGTCTGGTTGGAGAACAGCCAGATCGAGATGCCCATGCCGATCAGCATGGCCACCGGCCCGGCCCAGTTCGTCCGCCGGGTGTCGAACAGCAGGGCCTCATGCGGGTTGCGCCGCAGCAGCAGGTCGCAGAAGTAGACGGCCAGCCAGGGGGCGATCCAGTACGCGATGATCAGCAGGAAGTTCTCGTACTTGGCGCCCGCGTTGTGCAGCCCGCTCCAGGCCAGGAAGAACCCGATGGCGCCGAACCCGAGCGCCACGATCGCCCGCCGCAGCGACAGCGGCAGCTTGATGCCGATCGCGGTGAACGACAGCGCGCCGGAGTAGATGTTGAGCACGTTCGCCGAGACCGCGCCGAGCGCGATGGCCAGCAGGGTCAGGTCGGCCAGCGGGGTGGCCAGCAGCCCGGTCATGCCGCCGGGACCGGCCAGCGCCTTGCCCGGGCTGACCAGCGTGCCGACCGCCGCGCCGACGATCTCGAGCAGCGCGCAGGACACGAACAGCCCGGTCCCGGACCACCAGGCGATCGCGGACCTGCTCGTGTCCGGCTTGAAGTAGCGGGTGTAGTCGGACGCGTACGGGTTCCAGCCCACCGCGTAGCCGAACGAGGCGCCGAACGTCAGCAGGAACGCGCCGGGGATGGTCTGGTGCGAGGCGCCGGTGTGGGTCTTGCTCAGGATCACGCCGGAGGCGATCAGGAAGATCACGGCCAGGATCGGGAACGCGTACCGCTCGAACAGGTGCACCAGGTTGTAGCCGAAGAAGGCCACCACCACCTGCACGGCCACGATGATGAGCAGGCACAGCACCTGCGGCAGGTGGGTCAGCACGTTCAGCGCCAGCGCGCCGCTGACGCTGTTCACCGCGAACCACCCGATCCCCGCGGTCACCGCGTTCAGCCCGGCGGGCAGCACGTTGCCCCAGTAGCCGAACCCGAACCGGCTCAGCACCATCTGCGGCACCCCGTACTTCGGGCCGCGCAGGGACAAGATCCCCTGGGTGATGCCGCCGATCGCGCTGCCCAGGACCAGGGCCAGCGCCGCCTCCCAGAAGCCCAGGCCGAACCCGGCCACCGCGAGCACCCCGACGAAGATCGTGGCGAACTCCATGTTCGGCGACGTCCAGGTCCAGAACAGCTGGATCGGCCGGCCGTGCCGCTCGTTCAGCGGGATGAACTCCGCGCCGCCCGGCTCGACCGTCATGACCTGGGTGCCGTAGCTGCCCTCGCGGACCAGAACGCCCGCTTCCGCATCGGTGCCGTACGTGACGTCCTGATCCCGTGTCGCCATCTGCGTATCCCTCTTCCGGAGGCCGTGATCTTCTAAATGTGCTGGAAACAGACCGATGCTTCAAGAGAGAAAGACCTAGATACTGAACGGAACGTGGTGCTCCCACCCGGTCACCTGCGCGCCCGCCCGTCCCGTAGGGTACGGAGCGTGACCGACTCCACTGACGCGCCCGTGGTCGGCATGGTGGGCGCCGGCCAGCTGGCCCGGATGACCGCCCAGGCGGCCATCGGCCTGGGCGTGGGCTTCCGGGTCCTGGCCGATTCCGCCGCCGACAGCGCCGCCCAGGTCACCGCGGGAACCCGGGTCGGGGACTACCGCTCGCTGGCCGACCTGCGGGACTTCGCGGCCGGGTGCGACGTGCTGACGTTCGACCACGAGCACGTGCCCGGCCAGCACCTGGCCGCGCTCGAGCAGGCGGGCGTCCTGGTCCGGCCCGGCGCCGCGGCGCTGCGCTTCACCCAGGACAAGCTGGCCATGCGGGAGCGGCTGACCGGCCTGGGCCTGCACTGCCCCCGGTTCGCCCCGGTCAGCGGGATCGCCGAGGTCGAGGCGTTCGCCGCCGGGACCTGGCCGGTGGTGCTGAAGGCGGTCAGCGGCGGCTACGACGGCAAGGGCGTGTGGGTGTGCGGCTCGGCCGCAGAAGCGCGGGTCGTGCTCGCGCACGGCCTGCGGCTGATCGCCGAGGAGTACGTCGCGTTCGAGCGCGAGCTGGCCGTGCTCGCCGCCCGCTCCCCGCACCGCCAGGGCGCGGTGTACCCGGTGGTCGAGACGGTGCAGCGCGAGGGCATCTGCCGTGAGGTGATCGCCCCCGCGCCGGGCCTGGCGCCCGCCCGGGCGGCGCAGGCCGCCGCACTCGCGCTGCGGATCGCCGACGAGCTCGGCGTCACCGGGCTGCTCGCGGTGGAGCTGTTCGAGACCTCGCACGGGCTGCTGGTCAACGAGCTCGCCATGCGCCCGCACAACTGCGGCCACTGGACCATCGAGGGCGCGCGCACGTCCCAGTTCGAGCAGCACCTGCGGGCCGTCCTGGACCTGCCGCTCGGATCCCCGGCGCTGGCCGCGCCGGTCACGGTGATGGCCAACGTGCTCGGCGGCGACGACGCGGACGTCTACGACCGGTACGTCCACGTCATGGCCGCCGACCCGGCGGTCAAGGCGCACATGTACGGCAAGCCCGTGCGTCCCGGCCGCAAGATCGGCCACGTCACCGTGACCGGCGACCGGGACCACCGCGACCCGGCCGAGCTGGCCGACCGCGCCCGCCGGGCCGCCAGCTACCTGCGCTGGGGCAAGGAGGACGGCGAGTGAGCGACCCGAAGCCCGCGGTCGGCATCGTCATGGGCAGCGACTCGGACTGGCCGGTCATGCAGGCCGCGGCCGCCGCGCTGGCGGAGTTCGGCGTCCCGTACGAGGCGGACGTGGTGTCCGCGCACCGGATGCCGCGGGACATGATCGAGTACGGATCCTCGGCGGCCGGCCGCGGCCTGCGGGTGATCATCGCGGGCGCGGGCGGCGCGGCGCACCTGCCCGGCATGCTGGCCTCGGTCACCCCGCTGCCCGTCATCGGCGTCCCCGTCCCGCTGGCCAACCTCGGCGGCCTGGACTCGCTGCTGTCGATCGTCCAGATGCCGGCCGGGATCCCGGTCGCGACCGTCGCGATCGGCGGGGCCCGCAACGCCGGCCTGCTCGCCGTCCGGATCCTCGCCGCCGCCGCGGATCCGGCCGCCGAGGCGCTGCGCGCCAGGCTCGTCTCGTTCGCCGCCGAGCTGGCTGACCAGGCCCGGGCCAAGGGCGCCGCGCTGCGTGACCGCCGCCGCGCAGACTGAAGCGGCTTAGAGTCCGCCAGATCCGGGCATGCCCTCGGCAGCCCCTTCGATCGCGGGGGCCGGTTGGTCAGCCTGGGAGGCGGGCGTGAGCATCGGCGCGACACTGGCGGCGGCCCGCCGCCATGCCGGGCTCACCGTCGCCGAGGTCAGCCAGCGCACCCGGGTCCGGGAGAACATCATCCAGGACATCGAGCAGGACAACTACGCGGCCTGCGGCGGCGACTTCTACGCGCGCGGCCACATCCGGGCCGTGGCCGAGGCGGTGGGCACCGACCCCGTCCCGCTGATCGAGGAGTTCGACGAGCGGTGGCGGTCCTCGCCGGAGATCACCGCGGCCCAGGTGTTCCAGCCGAGCATCCCGCTGCGCAAGCGCGAGCGGCGCCGGGTCCGGTGGACCGGGATCCTGGCCGTGCTGGTCCTGGCCGTCCTCGGCTTCGCCGGCTACAAGTTCGCCTCCGGCGTGGGCAAGACCCGGCATGCGGCCGACGTCACCAGCCAGCATCCGGCCCGCACCGGCCAGCCCACCGCGGTCCCGTCGATCACGCCCAGCGTCCAGGGCAGCACCGCGCAGGCCACGCCCTCGGCGACCCCCTCGCCCAGCCCGCCGCCGGTGCAGGTCCTGACCCCGGCCAGCGTGGCCGCCTTCGGCCCGGGCGGCGGCGATGATCCGCAGAATGCCGCCCTGGCCGTCAGCGGCAACCCGGCCACCCCCTGGCAGACCGACTGGTACACCACGCCGTACTTCGGCAACCTGTACGCCGGCACCGGCCTGCTGCTCGACCTGGGCCGCACGGTCACGATCTCCTCGGTCCGGCTCTCCCTGGGCGGCGCCGGCGGCGCCGACCTCCAGGTGCGGGCCGGCGACAGTCCCGCGCTGGCCGACCTGCGCCCGGTGGCGACCTCGGCCGGCGCGGGCGGCACCGTCCAGCTGACCCTGGCCTCGCCCGCGCACGCCCGTTACCTGCTCATCTGGTTCACCAAGCTGCCCCCCGACGATTCGGGTACCTACCGGGCCAGCGTCTACGACATCACCGTCCGGGGCCAGCGCTGAGACCTTCGGGATAGCCAGCGCACGGCGCCATCTACCATCGTTGGCATGAGCGTTGATTTCCCCGCGTTTGCCCTGTCCGAAGAGCACGAGGCGCTGCGTGCGGCGGTCCGGGCCCTGGCCGACGACAAGATCGCGCCCCGGGCGGCCGAGGTCGACCGGACCAGCGAGTTCCCCTGGGACGTCTACGAGGCCCTGGTCAAGGCCGACCTGCAGGCCGTGCACATCCCCGAGGCCTACGGCGGCGCGGGGGCCGACGCGATCGCCACCGCGATCGTCATCGAGGAGGTGGCCCGGGCCTGCGCGTCGTCCTCGCTCATCCCGGCGGTCAACAAGCTGGGCACCGTGCCGCTGCTGCTGGCCGCGTCCGAGCAGGTCAAGGCCACCTACCTGGCGCCGGTCGCGCGCGGTGAGGCGATGTTCTCCTATGCGCTGTCCGAGCCCGAGGCGGGATCGGACGCGGCGGCCATGAAGACCCGGGCCGTGCCCTCGGGCGACGGCTACGTGCTGAACGGCGTGAAGCGCTGGATCACCAACGCGGGGGTGTCGAAGTACTACACGGTGATGGCCGTCACCGACCCGTCCGCGGGCCCGAACGGGATCTCGGCCTTCGTGCTGGAGGACGGCGACCCGGGGTTCACCTTCGGGGCGCCCGAGCACAAGCTCGGCATCAAGGGCTCGCCGACCCGGGAGCTCTACTTCGATGACTGCGCCATCCCGGCCGACCGCCTCGTCGGCGCCGAAGGCGAGGGCTTCAAGATCGCCCTGCGCACCCTGGACCATACCCGCATCACGATCGCCGCGCAGGCCCTGGGCATCGCCCAGGGCGCCCTGGACTACGCGCTGGGCTACGTCAGGGAACGCAAGCAGTTCGGCCGCCCGGTCGCCGAGTTCCAGGGCCTGCAGTTCATGATCGCCGACATGGCGATGAAGCTGGAGGCGGCCCGCCAGCTCACCTACGCGGCCGCGGCCCGGTCGGAGCGGGCCATGGCCGGGGAGCGGGTCGAGGACCTGACCTTCTTCTCCTCGGCCTGCAAGTGCCTGGCCTCCGACGTGGCCATGTCGGTGACCACCGACGCGGTCCAGCTGCTCGGCGGCTACGGCTACGTCAACGACTTCCCGGTGGAGCGCATGATGCGCGACGCGAAGATCACCCAGATCTACGAGGGCACCAACCAGATCCAGCGCGTGGTCATGGCCCGCCAGCTGCTCAAGGGGTGATTCAGCCGGCGCTGCCCTCACCCGGAACTCACACGCGATTCCGGCGGTGTTCAAGCTGGGGCTGGTTACGTTTGCGCTCCATGAGACGACAGCTCCGCGGGAGGAACGCCGTGAAGTGCGTATCCGCGCTCGCCGCCATGACCGTTATCGTGCTCGGTACCCCGGCCATCGCCCTGGCCGGCACCATCAGCTCCGGATCCGGGCCGGGCGGCCCGGGCCAGGTCCGGATCGCGTGCCCGCTCCCGCCCGCCAAGCACGCCAAGCACGGCAGGCACGTCAGGCCCAGGGTCGCCCGTGTGCGGCGGCCCGGCGCGCGCCCCCGCGGCCGTCTGGCCTGCCCCTTCCCCGGGGGCTGCCTGGCGCGCCCGCTCACCTTCGACATGGCTCCGGGCAGCAGCACGCTGACCGAGGTCTCGGGGCCGGTGCTGGCTCCTCCCGAGGAATTCAGCTACCGCGGCCAGATCTACACGATCATGAGCGTCAACCCCGGCGCCGGCAGCTTCACGGTCTTCCGGGACGGCATGCTGTTCGTGAACCATGGCCCCGCGATCACACGAGCCCACGGGTTCATGGTGTGCACACCACGGCCCGTTCGGTAAAAAATGAATGTGACTTAACGGAATGTGGTTAACCTTCCAGGTCAGCCGAGGGCGGCCCGGACCGGCGGTGCATGATTGGGTATGTCCGAGCCGGCCGAGACGGGAGTGCAGCCCATGTCGTCAGCTATCGGCGGTGACCGATGACTGTCCTTGTCACGTGGTATGACGTGCTCGGGGTGCTGCCCGACGCGACAGCCGATGACATCCGCGAGGCGTGGCAGGAGAGAATGGCCGCGCTCCAGCCGGGCCCGCTGGCCGGGGTTCCGCCGGAGGTGCTGGCGGCGGCCGACCGGGCCCGGCAGGCGGTGACGGAGGCCGTGCGCGTGCTGGCCGATCCCGCCGCCCGGGAGTCGTATGACGAGGCGATCGGCTTCGCGCGGCCCGGCGAGGGCCTGGCCGCGCCGTCGCGGGGGCCGACCGGGCCCGATGTCAGCCTGGGGCCGGGGTGGTCCACGGCGAATGAGGAGGCACTGGAGCGGTATCCGGACCGGCGCTCCCGGGTGCTGGTGCCCGACGTCACGGGACTGTTCTTCCGCGCCTGCATGGACGCGGCCGGCCGGGTCGGCCTGCACGTGGAGCCGATCCAGCTGACGCCGCGCCCGATGCCGGTCGAGGGCCTGGTCGTCGGCCAGACGCCGGCCGCCGGCGAGCGGGTGCACCGCGACAGCAGGCTGACCGTCCGGCTGTGGCACCCCGCTGAGCCGGACGGCCGGCCCTAGCCGGCAGACTCTGGCTGGGACGGCTCGGCGGACCCGGTGCCGCGTGGATATCCGTGTCCCCTCGCCCGGACGCTCCTCTCGTGAACCTCACCGGTCCCGCCAGCCCCGCGATCCGCTCAAGTTTGTCTCAAGGCCAGGTTCATGCTCAATGGATGTCCCTCCCTACCGCCTCTAGCCGTGAGGTTGCTGCTCCCATGGTGTCGGGTTCACCGCTGGCGAGGGGCGGGCCGGGCTGGCGGGGCTGGTGTGGACGGTGTGAGCCCGGGGCCGGGTGACCGGGTGTCGTGGATCGGGGCATGTGTGCCACAACCCCCGTCTATCGGGGCATGTGTGCCACAAGCCCCGTATGACCGCGTATGACCGCGTCGGGGTCGGCTCGTGGCGGCGGGTCAGACCGCGAACGTGGCCTCGATCACCAGACGGCACGCTGAGCGGGCGGCCGGACAGCCGGGGCATTCAGCTAAGACCGCTCTTCCGGGCAGGGTGCCGCATCCACATGGTTCCGGGCGGCCTCGGAAGTGCATCATCCCGGCTAGAAGGGGTACCGGGCCGGAACCGCTGCGCACAGCGCCCGCCCGCACGGGCGGGCCGCTGTCCGGCCAGTGTGCCTTCTGTGGGGGTGATGTAGTGGCCGTAGCCGGAGCCTGGCGCCGACCTTGGCTCCGGCTCTACTGGCTGGTTGCTCAGGGAGGCGACCTGAGCGGCGCATGACCGCAGGCAGGGGTGGCCGAACTCGCAGGGTCGCATGTGGGGGCCATGCTGGGCGGTAACGTTTCCGGAACGGTCCGGGCGTAGCGTGAGCTGCATGATGGAGGGGGCGGCTGGCGAACGATTCGGGCGGATGCGGGCCGTGGCGCGGCGTTCCTGGCTGACG
>Ga0335074_10005811_pt1 | contig 17094 bp, 11 predicted proteins | sample Lox_Sample_23_FD_206715 | JGI IMG/M metagenome (GOLD analysis project Ga0335074, IMG submission 206715) | Soil microbial communities from Loxahatchee National Wildlife Refuge, Florida, United States - Lox_Sample_2.3 | ecosystem: Environmental > Terrestrial > Soil > Wetlands | place: USA...
TGCCGAAGCGGTGGATGGCGCGGGCAAAACGCTGCTGCCGGGATTGATCGATGTGCATGTGCATCTGGGCTCGCCCGGCGGATTCTGGTCGGATGCAAAGGATTGGGGAAACCAGGATAATTACATCTTCCGCGAACTGGCCGCGTACCTTTATAGCGGCGTGACGGCGGTGAAAAGCGTCGGCGACGAGACCGATCTGATGCTGAAGGATCGCGCCATGCTCCAGCGCGGCGAAAAGCAGGGTGCGGAGCTGTTTGCCGTCGGCCCGATGTTCACCGCGCCGGGCGGCCACGGCACTGAATATGCGCAGTACCTGCCCAAATCGATGCAGGCGGAGTTTCAGGCGCAGATGGTGCGATTGCCGAAGTCGCCGGAAGAAGCCAAAGCGCAGGTGGATGAACTGAAAAAGCTCGGCGTCGATGGGATCAAGGCGATTTTAGAAGCCGGTCCGGCGAGCCATCCGATTCCGCGCCTCAATCCGGCGCTGCTGCGCGCGATTTCCGCCGAAGCCCGTGCCGACCATCTGCCCATCGTGTGCCACACCGGCGATGCGCGGGACGTGGCCGATGCGCTCGATGCCGGCGTCGATGGAATCGAGCATGGCTCCATGCGCGATTTGATCCCGCCGGCGTCGTTTGAGCGGATGAAACAGAGCGGCGCGGCCTACGATCCGACGCTGACGGTGGTGGAGGCGTTCGGCGATTTTGTAAATCACAAGAGCGATCCGCTGGACCGGTCGCTGGTGGAACAGGTGGCGCCGCCGAAGCTGCTTGCGGACACTAAAAAAATCATGTCCACCATGGGATCGGACGAAGGATTTCAGGGCTGGATTTTTTCGCTCGATGACGCCAAGCAGAACCTGGCCGCGGCTTATCGCGCAGGAGTCACCTTGACGGCGGGAACGGACTCGGGCAATCCGGAAGTGATCCACGGCCCGGGAATTCATCGCGAGATGCAGCTTTGGGTGGAGGCGGGAATTCCTCCCGCGGTCGCGCTTCAGGCGGCGACGTACAATAACGCGAAGCTGCTGGGCATGGAACATCGAATGGGGCTGATCAAGAAGGGATACCAGGCGAATCTGCTGTTGGTGGACGGGAATCCGCTGAAGGATATTTCCTCGACCGAGCGGATTTCGGCGGTATTTTTCCAGGGCGAGCACCTGGATCGCAAGGAACTGTTCGAGGAGCAGTAAGTTGCCGCTGGCCGTCCGGGATTTCCGGACCAGTTCAGGCGATCACGGTTTTCAACAATGCGCTTAGCCCATTCCACAAAATCTGTACGCCGATGCAGACCAGAATGAATGAAGACAGGCGAATAATCACGTTCATCGCCGAGTCCCCTAGTACGCGGGCGATTCCTTCGGCGAATCGATAGCTCAGGTAAATCGATAACGCGATCACCACCGATCCGATCAGCATTCCCGCAATCAGCGGCCACTGCGGCTCGGCGCCTTCGGTCCGGTTGGCGCCCAAGGTGATCGCCACCGAAATCGAGCCCGGTCCAACGGTCAGCGGCAGCGTCAGCGGATAAAACGCCTGCCGCCGAAAATTCTTGTCATTGCAATCGCGTCGCGTGTCGCTTTCCGCGATATCGTCATCGTCAGGCCGGCGCAGCAGCGTCCAGCCCGTCGAAATCACCACCAACCCGCCCCCCACCTGCACCACCGGCAGTGAAATCCCGAAGAAAGTCAGGATGTAGGTGCCGATGAAAATCGACGCCAGAATCAGAACCAGCCCGTTCATCGCGATCATCCTGGCCAGGGTCGATCGGCCTTCGCTCGATAAGCCGCGGGTGAGCGACAGGAAAATGGGCGTGTTTCCGATGGGATTCACGATGGGAAACAGCGCCGCAGTCACCAGAAAAATATTTTTCGCCAGCTCGCTCAAGGCCACGGTATCACTTGAGTCTACATCCCCGGCGAACCAGGCAGATCGGCATAAGAATCGCGGCCGGCGCGGCGGCTTTCGAGACCGCTCCCATCGCGTTTTGGTTGCCGGAGCACCTGCGACGAATCATCGAAACCGGAACTGGAAAAGCGCCCGCGCAAATTAGCGCGGCAAACTTAAGTAGACTGTTCTCAAGCGCCTCCGACGACGCTCACGGCCGCAGATGAAAAAATGGGCGACTGCGATTCTCCTGAGTTCGTTATTTCAGGCCGCCGCGCAAAATCCCGCGGCTGCGCAATTCGATCGCCTCTGCGCGGTCTGCCATGGAGCAGGAGGTGCGGGCGGCGATCGTGCTCCGGCGCTACTCCAGAACCGCGCGTTGCGCGGCCGCAGTGAAGCACAAATTGCTGAAATCATCAGGAACGGCACTCCCGGAGGAATGCCCGCGTTTTCCTTGGCCGAAGGCGAGCTGCATTCGCTCGCAGGCTGGGTCCGATCATTGAACACATCGGCGTTTGACGCCAGGCCGCCCGGTGACGCCGCGGCCGGGGAACGAATCTTTTTCGGATCGGGACAGTGCTCCACCTGTCACATGGTCCACGGACGCGGCCAGGTAAATGGGCCTGATCTGTCCGATATCGGACGCAAATCGACAGTTCGCGAACTGGAACTGGTGCTCGACGATCCGACGTTGCAGATGGGCACGCACAGCACGCCCGCGTGTCCGGGTTGGGCGTTCTGCCCGGATGAGTCCTGGGCGGTGGTGAACGTTCGCCTGCGCGACGGATCGAGCCTGCGCGGGTTCGCCCGTCATCAGGCGGAACATGATTTGCAGTTGCAGACCTTCGACGGCAAATTGCATCTGCTGACCGGCGACGAGTATGGCGAAGTCACGCGCGAAAAAAAGTCGTATATGCCGGCGTTCAGATCGTCACCAGCGGAACAGCGAATTTTGATCGCCTATTTGAGCACGCTGGCGGGCACGCCGGTGGGGCCGCTCCATTTCGATGCCGCAGCAGATGCCGGATCGGCGATCGCCGCGCCGGCCGCGGGCGAGTGGCCCACCTACAACGGAGACCCCGGCGGCAATCGTCATAGCGCCTTGACTCAAATCAATAAGCAGAATGTGAAGGATTTGCAGGTGCAGTGGGTGTATGCGCTGCACGGCGAGGGGCTCGAAACCACTCCAATCGTCAGCGCTGGCGTGATGTACGTCACCGCGCCGGGCAAAGTTTGCGCGCTCGATCCGCGCACCGGAAGCGGGATCTGGTGCTACACGCGCTCGACCGATCAGGATCCCGCGGGCGCCCGCGAATATGCGGAAGGCGACCTGGGACGAGATCAAGCCGCGCAGCCGAATCGGGGCGTGGCCGTTGCGGGCGATCGCGTTTTCTATGCGACCGGGAATGCGCATCTCCTCTGCCTGAATCGACTGACCGGTGGAGTGATGTGGGACGTCAACATGCCGGTGACGCCCGGGCGATACAGCGCGACGTCGGCGCCGCTGGTGGTGGGCGACCTGGTGATTTCAGGAATCGGCGGAGGCGATGGCCCGCTGCGCGGATTTCTTGCCGGCTACAAAATCACCACCGGCGAATTGGCGTGGCGCTTCTGGACCGTTCCCGAACGTGGCGAACCCGCCGCCTCGACCTGGAACGGCAATGCCATCGAAACGGGCGGCGGTGCGACCTGGGTCACCGGTTCCTACGACGCCGCGACCGGCATACTTTACTGGACCGTCGGCAATCCTTTTCCGGCGACCGACGGCGACGAGCGCGAAGGAACGAATTTATATACGAACTGCGTCCTCGCGCTCGACGCGAAGACGGGAAAATTGCGTTGGTATTATCAGTTCACTCCGCACGATCTTCATGACTGGGATGCGACGGAGCCGCTGCTTCTGGTCGACACAAATTATCGCGGGCGTGACCGGAAATTGTTGTTGCAAGCGAATCGAAGTGGGTTTTTTTACGTGCTGGATCGGACCAATGGCGAACTCCTGCTGGCGAAACCATTCGTCAAGAAACTAAACTGGGCGAGCGGCGTCGGAAGCGACGGCAAGCCGCAACTGCTTCCGGCGAACAAGCCGAGCAGGACGGGGACCAAGACGTGCCCGGCGGTGCGCGGCGCAACCAACTGGTACGCGACCGCGTTCAACCCCGAAGCGAAGCTCTTTTATGTAATGGCCGTCGAGGATTGCAGCATTTATAAGCAATCGCACAACGGCGGATATGAAGGCTATCGCGATCCTTCCGATCCGGGGTTGAAATACTTGCGGGCCATCGATATTTCCACGGGAGAAATCGTCTGGGAGGCGCCGCAGGTGGGTCCGCAGGAAGCCAATTACTCGGGCGTGCTCTCCACCGCGGGCGGACTCGTTTTCTATGGCGAAACGGGCGGACGATTCGCCGCGGCCGATGCGAAGACGGGAAAAATTCTGTGGACCTTCAAAGCCAATGAGCCGTGGAAAGCTTCACCGATGACTTATGAGATCAACGGCCGGCAATACATCGCGGTCGCCTCGGGTGGGAATATATTGTCGTTCGCTCTGGGTGGGAATTAGAAAGAGGGGATAGACTGCTCTGTCCTTTTTCAACAGCCACTCAGCAAAAAAGGAGGTTGCAATGAATCGCAGATTCTTTTTAAAACTGAGCGGAGCATCGGCCATCACGCTTCCGGCGCTCGCCTTTCAAAACGAAAAGAGCAAATTGAAAATCACCGGAGTGCGGATTGTTCATACGCGGCCGAAGCGGCCGGTTCCGAGCTACACACCCGCGCCGGGTTCCTGGTCCACCGGCGGAGTGGAAGTGGCCAATCCGATGTCCATCTATCCGAAGTACAAAGCGACCCGCTCTTTGTGGAACCCCGATCCGGGCAAGCTCGAGGGATTCACCGTCGAAGTTTCGACAGACAAGGGAATCACGGGCTACGGCAGCGGCGGAGCGGGCGGCGGCGAGGTGATTGAGCAGCATCTGGTCAAGCTGCTGATCGGCGAAAACCCGTTCAACATCGAGCGGCTGTGGGACATCATGTACCGCTCGACGTTGCCTTACGGCCAGGCCGGCATCGCAATAAATGCGATCAGCGGCGTGGATCTGGCGTTGTGGGACGTAGTCGGCAAAGCTCTCGGCCTGCCGGTTTATGAGCTGCTCGGCGGCGAAACCAAGCAGCGGATTCCGGCCTATTGTACCGGCAACGACGTCGAACAGCATTTGAAATTCGGCTATAAGAGGGTGAAAATCGCCATGGCCTACGGTCCCGCGGATGGCAGGGAGGGTCAGAAGAAGAACGCGGAACTGGTGAAACAGACGCGTGAATCGCTGGGGCCGGATGGCGACCTCATGCTCGATTGTTATATGGCCTGGAACGAGCAGTACACCATCGAGATGGCCGAGCTGGTCGAGCCGTATCGCGTGTACTGGATGGAGGAATGTTTGCAGCCTCGCGATTACGAAGGCTTCGGCCGGCTGCGCGCGGCGATCAAATCCACCCGCATCGCCACGGGAGAACACGAATATACGCGCTTCGCCTTTCGCCAGCTCTTAGACCATCGCGGCGCGGCCATCTGGCAGCCCGATGTGCATTGGTGCGGCGGAATGACGGAGCTGCGCAGGATCGCCGCGCTTGCTTCCGCGTATGATATCCCGGTCATTCCGCACGTCGGCGGCTCGTTCGATTGCATTCACTTCGGTCTGGCGACGCCCAACAGTCCGTGGGCGGAAACGTTCATGCCTCCGCCAGGAGGTCCCGCGGAAGTGTACCAAAGGTTTGAAGAAGACAATCACATTACGCGCGGACCGGAAGGAATTTATGCGCGTCCCTCGGATCGCCCGGGTTTGGGGTGGGATATCGATGTTGTGGCGTGAGGATTAAGCCTGAAGCGCCGTGGCCAGAAAAGGTAGCCCGCGGACGCCGTGAAATTCATGCACGCCCGGGAAAATTTCCTGCTGCGCGGCGTCCGTGGCGCCGAAGATTTCGTACACCTTCCGCATTCGCGCGAAACTCTCGCGCGTCGCCGCCACCGGAAAAATAGGATCGCGATCGCCGCCTTCAGAAAAAAACGGCCGCGGCGCGATCAGGCCGGCGACATCGTACATTTCGGCCCAATTCAAAATCCCGGGCACGTAATTATCGATGCAATGCGACAGGCTCATGATGCTGGACCGGAACGTGTTGAGATAGCCGCTGACCAGCACCGCCCGAATCCTCGGCTCGAGCGCGGCGGAAAACAGCGCACACGTGCCGCCGCCGGAAATGCCCACGCAGCCGATCCGCTTCGCGTCCAGCTGCGGGCGCGTTTCGATCCAGTCGATGGTGCGCATCACGTCGAATACGCGCCAGCCGATCATGGTTTCGCCAAGCAGCAGAGCCGAGCCGGCCACCGGTTGACACGCATACGCGGCCGGACCCTTGGCCTTGGTTCGCGCGTCTCGCCGGCAGCCGAACGCCATCGGTTCGATCGCGACCGCGGCCAAACCGTGACCGGCGACCTGCAAAGCGAAGTCGAATTCATAAGGGCCGCGCGCCGTGCGATCGTTTCCGTGCTCGTCGATGCCGACAATGTCATCCACGCCGCGGCCGTGACCGGGGACGCAGACCACGGCGGGCACGGGTTGCGGCGCGTTCTTCGGCAGGATCAAATATCCGAGCAGGCCCACGCCGGGCCGGCTCTCGAACACAAACTTCTCGCGCACATACGTCGGGAAGTCGCGGGTTTCGAGCGTCTGCGAGCGCAGCTCGCCGCGCCCGCTTGGGAACCCGCCGATCAGCTCGATGATTTTCGCGCGCAGCGTCTCCTGCCAGACTTCCGCCTGCTTGCGGGTCCGCGCGCGAAAGGTGAGCTTGAGCGGTGCGGAATCGTGACGGCCGAGGGTCCAGGCCACCGGATCAAACAGCTTTGGATCAACTTTGTTTTCGAAGCCGTCGAGCGGTCCACCGTAGTTGTTCGCGTCGTTGTCTGCGTCGTTGTTCGCGTTGCTCGGATTCGGGGCCGCCAGGGCAGCCGTTCCCGCCGCGGCAAGCGCGAGCTGACGCCGGGTGATGCGATTCGCCATGTGGTCAGTGTATCTCCGCCGCGGAGTGGTGGCGCGGCGCTGAGACAGGATAGCGATCTCTCACGCCGCGCGGAAGAGTGGCGAAGCGGAAGTTCCTCGATCATAATGAAGAGCGGAAATCGGTAGCGTCCTCTACGAGGTGAAACGATGGACATCAAGCGCAGGGAATTTTTGAGAACGGCGGTGGCCGCTTCCGCGGTATTGGCGCCATTGACCGCACAGCAAGGATCTGACGGTAAGGCCAAAGCGCAGACGCCAACGTATCAGGCGGAAGTCGAAAAACTCTTCAAGACTCCCGACCGCTATCCCAATGCTCTAGAGGCCGCGCCGGAAGGCATGTGGGTGGGCGACCAGGTCTCCGAACGCGTCAACGTGCTGGACTGGAAAACCGGGAAATCCCTGATAGACTTTGTTGCCGAAGCGCACAACACCAGCGGACTCACTCTGGGCGGGGGCTATCTGTGGATCGGCTGCAACGGCGCGGGTACGGCGGCGGCCAAGCGGCCGTTCAATCGTCCGTTCGACCGGAACTATGGGGAGATCGTGCAGTGCGACATGCACAATGGCAAGCAGATTAAGGGTTACAAAACGCCGTGGGGAAGCCAGCACGGCGTCGCCTATGCACCGGAAACGGACAAGCTGTGGGCCATCGCGCCGGGCTTGAAGCTCGCGCTGGAGCTCGATCCCAAAGACAATCTGCGGATGCTAAAAATGTTCGCGCTCGATGAGGACACGCCGCACGGAGTCGAGTGGTATCAGGGCCATTTGTGGGTGATGGCCGCCGCGGGACGTCTCTTGCAGAAAATCGATCCGGAAAACGGGAAGGTTCTGGAAATCTATAAGCTCGGGCCCAACGATCCGGACCCGCACGGCATGTGCATTAAAGACGATTACGCGTACTACTGCGATGCCGGTCTCGGCGGCGGGCGCAAGCCAAGTATCGGGACCTCGCCGCAGATGATCTGCCGTTTTCCGCTGCACAAGACCTAAGAGACTGCCCCAAAAAACCGGTTTTCGGCCGCAAGCGGCCAGTCTCCCCCGGTGGGGCAGGCCCCCGGCCTGCGGCGGGCGCGCCGCCCACCTCTCGTCGAGTTGATCAGGGCTGATAGAGCCCGCCGCTGCATATTGTACGAATCCCCGGAACAAGAGACTACCGCTGCGCCGCCGTGTCGTAAAAAATCACGCAGCTCGGTGAAGGCACATCGAGCACCTGACCGGTGGGCGTCAGCCGCCCCGTTCCCTGGTCGACCCGGAAAATCACCACCGTGCTCGAAGTCTCATTCGCCGCGAACAGATATTTTCCCGTCGCGTCCAGAGAAAAATTGCGCGGCATCTTGCCCTGCGTCGGTACATTCTCGACCAGTGACAGCTTGCCCGTCTGCTCATCCACCACGAACACCACGATGCTGTCGTTGCCGCGATTGGAGACGTACAGGAAGCGCCCGGCGCGATCCATCTGAATTTCCGCCGTAGAATTCCTGCCATGAAAATCGGGCGGCAGCGTGGAGATGGCCTGGGTTTCCTGGAGCGTGCCGCCGTCGCCTTCGCGCGCGAAAACACTGACCGTCGAATTCGTCTCATTATTGACGTACAGGAACTTACCCGTTGGATCCATCGCCATGTGCCGCGGACCGGATCCCGGATCATCGACGCCCCATGGTGGGTCGTGCGGCGAGAGGGTGTGCCGGGCGGCATTGAGATTGTAGACGTAAACGCGGTCCAGCCCCAACTCGGCGATATAGACCAGGCGCTGGTCAGGCGAGAACAGCACGTCGTGCGCGTGCGGCACGCCGCCGTGCGCCTTCACCGGCGGACCGGTGTGCTGATCCACGGTCACCGCTTCGCCCAACCGTCCATCCGGCTCAATCGGAAACGACGCGACCGTGCCGCTTCCGTAATTGGCGACCACCAGCGTGGTCCCGCGCGAATCCATCGCCAGGTGCGTTGGCATTTCGCCGTGCGAGGAAACCTTGTTGAGAAATGTCAACTTAGAAGTCCTGGGATCAATCGAAAAAGCGCTGACGGTGTTGCCCGGCTGGTCGCCGCTGGCCTTCCAGTTGACCGCATAGAGGAAACGATGGTTGGGATGAATCGCCAGGAACGAGGGATTGGGAGCTTCGGCCGCCACGCCCATCGGCGTCAGTTTGCCGGTGGAGGGCCGAAAACGGTAGGCGTAGATTCCTTTGGAGACAGCCGCAGTGTAGGTTCCGAAATAAACGATGTAATCGTCGTGCGAGGTTGCCGCGGGAAGCGGCGCGAGCATGCTCAATAGCAATCCGAGCAGCGCGGCGCTGTTCCGCATGGAAACTTCACACCAGTTCGGGCACCATCTCCGCGGCCGTCGGGAAATCCTTTCCGAGCGGCGTTTTCAGAATTTCTTCGGCGACCGTGAGATAAACGTCCCCCACCGAGTTGTGTGACTTGGTATGGATGTTGCCCTTGATTCCGCCGCCGGCCACCATCATCGCCAGCCCGTTGCACTTGTGCGGATTCGCTTCAGCGTGCTCGTGCACGTATACGCAAGCCGTGTGGTCGAGCAGGTTGCCGTCGCCTTCCGGAACCGCCCGCAGCCGCTGTAGAAAATACGAAAATTCCTCGGCATGCCAGCGCGTGATGTCGCGCAGAATGCGCTGCTGCTCCGGCGACCCGGCGTTGTTGTGCGTGTAATCGTGGTGCCGGTTGCCCGAAAGTCCCAGCCACGGAAAGCGCGTCAGGCTCTGGCACTTGGTCAACATGTACGAGGCCACGCGCGTCTGCCCCGTGGCGAACGCCTGCACCAGCAGATCCGACTGAATCTTGGCGATCTTCGGATAATCGGTCAGGTCGGTGACGTCTTCCGGCTCTTTCTGCTTCTTGCCGTAATCCGGCGGCAGACTGGCGACCGCGCGTTCCAGGTCGCGGATCGATTGCAGGTGCTCATCGAGGCGCGCCTTGTCGTCCGCGCCGAGCGACGGCTTCAGCTCCGCCACGTCCTGCTGAACGAGGTCGAGAATGCTCTTCTCGCGGTTGATCCAGGTCTGATCCTTGACCCCGAACAGTCGGTCGAACAGGTTCTGCGGGATCATCTCCGGCGGCAGCGCGCGATCGTAGCCGGCCCAGCTCATGTTGCGGTGCACGTTCTCGCCGTGCGATTCCTGCGCCACGCCGATTTGCAGCGAATGAAAACGCGACTTGGTTCCGATCTTCCCCGCCAGGATCTGATCAATGGACGGCCCGCTCGCGCCGCGTCCGGTGTACGCCGTGCCGGTCATCAGGCCGCACATCGCCGTGAAGTGGCCATTGCCCTGCCCGTTCAGGCGCGCCGCGACATTATCCACTCCGCTGATGACATGAACGTAGTCCCGCACCGGCAGCATGGGGGCGAGGCAGGGCGACAGATCGAAGCCCATGCCGGTTGTCTCCGGAATCCAGTAGCGCTCCGGAATGCCGTTGCCGTTGAACCAGATGACGAAACGCTTCTCGATGGGCGTTCCCTTCTTGTTCGTCTCGGCCCCGTATGCCGTCCCGTTGAAGTTCATCATCACCGCCAGCGGCGGCAATCCAATCCGAATCAGGGCTCCCGTGGCGCTCACGCCCTTCAGGAATCTGCGACGATCGATTTGCACTTCCTTATCTCCTCACACCTTTCTTCAATTCCGCCGTTCTCACCACAGCGCCGCCGCGCGGATTATCCTCCGCCCCGGCCATAAACTGCGGCGCCTTCACCAGACCCATCATCAGGTCCTTAAAATGAAACCCGGACGCCTTGAAAGACGAATAAAGCTGCTGAATCGTGGCCTCGTCCGCCGACGTTTCCATCCGTCCATAAGCATACCGGAAAATCTGGCGCACCATGCACTCCTGGCAGACCGTGCTGCCGGCGAGAATCGCCCCAAGCTGCTTGGAATCGGAGAAGTTTGAATCGGGAATTCCGCGAACCTCGCCCTGCGTGTTCAGATCCAGATTCACCGTCTTGTCGTCCTTACGCTTGCCGGTGTCGCTCTCAATGAGAATCGTTTCGTGCGCGCGATAGCGGCCCAGCGCGTCGAAGCTCTCGAGACCGAATCCGATCGGGTCCATCAACCGATGGCAGGAAGCGCACGCCGGATTGGCCACATGGTCGAGCATGCGCTGGCGGCGCGTGGTCGGGTGGTCGGCGGTGGCTTCCGGAACGTTCTGATTGACATTGGGCGGCGGCGGCGGAACTTCCTGACACAGCAGTTGTTCCCGGACGAAGATGCCGCGCTGGGTCGGCGACGTTTCGGTGGGGCCGGCATTCGCGGCCAGGAACGAAGCCTCGCCGAGGATTCCCGCGCGCGGGAAATCCGCCGGGAACTTCACTAACTGGAACTGCTCCTGCGGCGCAGGCAGGCCGTAGAGGTTCGCGAGATCCGCCGACAGGTACGCATAGTTGGCGGTGAACAGCTCCATGAAATTCTGGTTGTCCCACACCAGGTGATCGAGCAGACGCCGCGTCTCCTCGACCATGTTCTGCGCCATTTCCAGCGAGAAATCGGGGAACCGCTTCTCTTCTTTGGAGGAATTCAGCACGCGGTCGAAGCGCAGCCACTGATCGAAGAACTCATCGAGCGCCTTATGCGATCTGGCGTCGGCCAGCAAACGCCGGGCCTGCGCTTCGCGTCCGGCTTCGGTCCGCAGTTCTCCTTTCGCTGCCGCGTCAAACAGCGCCTGATCCGGCATCGTGTCCCAGAACAGATAAGACAGGCGGCTGGCGATATCGTAATCGGTCGAGCGGCCATCCGGTCCGTCTTCGACGTGGAACAGGAAATCGGGCGATTGAAGCATCGCCTCAATCACCATGCGCGCGCCTTCCAGAAATTTACCGGTAGCCACAGCCTGCGCGCTGAACGCGGCCTCATACCGCCTGGCTTCGTCTTCGTGAAGAGGCCGGCGGAACGCCCGGAATCCGAACGTCTTGACAAATTTGTCACGGCAGACCGTATCATTCGGACCCGCCGGTTTGCACGGAATCAGGTGATTGATATCGCCGGCCCGAAACGCATTCAAAGCAAGCTTTCCGGCCGCGTTGCTGTAGGCGTCGACCAGCAGCGGAGGCATGCTCTGAAAACGGAACTGATTCTTGAACCCATCGACGTAATCTTCCGGCGGGAAGTGCGTCGCCGGACGGCTATAGTCGCCGAGCAGATCGCGGACGGTATTGTCGTACTGACTGTGCGTCAGCCGGCGAACCACGCGAGCCTGTTTCGCTGCGCCTTCGGTCAACTTGCTGCGCTCGGCAGCGAGCGTAGCCTCCGGAGTCTTTGCCAGGTAGTTAATCCAGCCGAGCAGGACTTGTTCTTCGGGCGTGCCCGGCTTGATGCGCAGCCCGCCGGTATGGGCGATGCGATTGGTCGGCTTCAGGAATAGCAATGACTTCCGCGGGTCCGCACGATCCACCACCGCGGAAAGCGAAAGCCCAAACAGCTCGATCTGGTTCTGGCTCGCGCCCTTATCCGGGAAATGAACATGCGTGCCGCTGGCGACGCCTTGCGTGGTGTGGCAGATGCGGCAGCTCGCGGCTTCGAGAACCGGATAGAGCTTGGTCGCGAAGTAACTGGGGCCGCTCGCCACCGGCGCGGCGGACTGGGCCCACGCCGCGGCGCTGAAGCCCACGGCTCCCGCAACAATCAGCAAAGCACGCCAAACGCACCGGCTCATTATCGCGGTTCTCCTTGCTGTTCTCCGTGTGCTTCGGCCGCGGGTTTCGCCGCTTTCGCCGGCTTCGCCGACGGCGGCGGTTCCGGCCGGCGCGCCCACGATACCAGCGTTCCAGGCTTTCCTTTGCGGAACGCCTCCACCGCCTCGGGCGTCACCTTGGTGTCGGTGAGATACAACAGCTTCAAGCCGCGAATTCCCGCCAGCGTCTTCAGCGTCGCATCCCCGATCGGAGTGTAGGAAAGATCGAGTTCTTTAAGGTGCGTGAACGTGGCCAGCTCCGCGCCGGCGGAGTCGTCCAGCTTGTTACAGTTCCACAGATTCAAACGCTCCAGCGGCAGCTTCTCAAGAGGTTTCAAGCCGGCGGTCGTCACCTTGGAGCCGCTGATGTTCAGAGATTTCAACTTGTTGAGCTTCGCCATTTTGGCCACGCCAAGATCAGTAAGCTGTATGCCGCCCGTCACATGGCAGTTTCCCGGCCCGACCGGGACACCGGTCCGCCCAAGGCTCACGCCCACCCCCATGTCGAGGTCCTCCAGCCCGGCGAGCAGCGAAATCGTATCCAGGTCCAGGTCGGTGAGCAGCGGCGTCCAGCAGGCCCCCGCATTGCGTCGCTGGATGCCGTCAAAGCTCAGCTTTTTGAGCCTGGGAAGCAGCTTGAGAAAATTGAGATTGATCCCGGTGATGCGCGTGCCGCCCAGATTCAGCTCTTCGAGTTCGGTGAACGCCGGGAGACTCTCCAGCCCGACGTCGCCGATCATTGTGTAGCTCAAATCCAGGGATTTCAGGCCCGTCATCGCAGCCAGATACGGCATGCCGACATCGGTGATGTCCGTGCCGCGCAAAACCAGCCGCTTCAGGTTCTTATCGGCCCGAAGATAGGACGCGGCGGCATCCGTCAGCGACTCCACCGTATCGAGATTCAAATCTTCGAGCGCGGGAAGCGCGGACAGCTCCTCGATACCGGCATCCGTCACATACGTGAACGACAGATTGAGCCGCTGGAGAGTCTTGATCTGCGTCAGGCGCTGGATGTCTTCATCGGCAGCCCACGTACGCGCCAGCGAAACTTCAACAATATTTCCATCCGGCCCGCGAACCACCGAACCGCCCTCGTCGGCAATAGCCTTCTCGAGATTCGCCTGCGGCAATTCGGCGGCGTAAAGCAGGCCCGACGCCAGGAAATATAGCGCAAAAGAAAACAGCCTCACGTTCTCCGCTCCCGCCTGGTGGAGTCGAGTTCCCAGTTAATGGTGCAGTGGGGCAGTGCTTTCTTGATCGCCTCGTATCCCTGCTCGGTAAACTCGGTATGATACAGATCCATATAATGCAGCTTGCTCCAGCCGCTCAACAGCTTCACGGAGGCGTCGGTCAGCCCGACATGGTCCAGATGCAACTCGGAAAGCGACGTTAACCCCGCCAGCCTGGCAAATCCGGCGTCGGTGACCGCCGTATACTCCAGGCTCAGCGTTTCGAGCTTGGTGAACGGCTCCAGGTACTGCATCGAATTATCGGTGACGCTGGTCTGATTCAAGCCCAGCCGCCGCAAATTCACCAGGCCGTTCAGAGCCTTGAGCCCGTTTTCCGTAAACCGGCAGAAACTCAGGTCGAGATCCTCAAGCTGAGTGAGCCCCCCGATGCTGCGCAAGCCGGCATCGCGAATATCGTCGCCCGCCAGGTTCAGCGCCTTCAGATTCTTTAGCCCGGAAAGCCCGGGCATGCCGCGATCGTTAATATCGGTGTACTGAAGCGAAAGACGCTCCAGCCCGGGAAGTTTCGCCAGATCGGCCAGGGCCTCGTTCTTGACCGGCGAGCTCTCCAGATTCAATTCTTTCAGATTGGCCAGTGCGGCCAGCGCGCCGATTCCGGAGCCCTCCACCTGCGTATTGCTCAGGCTAAGCGACTCCAGGTTCGTCAAGGGCTTGAGCAGAGCAAGTGCGCTATCGGAAAGCAGCGTATAGCCGAGGTCCAGCTTGCGAAGATTGGTCAGCTTCGACAGATGCCCCACGCCGACATCGCTCACTTCGGTATTGCGCAGGTTCAGGTCCGCCAACTGCGGCAATTTTTCGAAAACTTCAATTTCGCGATCGGTGATCGAGGTCGATTTCATCGACACCGCAACCACGTGACCCTCTTTCATCTGAACCTTGCCGCCGATCCCGCGCAGCCACGCCGCAATCGCCGCTTCGCCCTTACCCTCCACCGCCTCCACCGGAGTCGTCCGCCTGGCGGATTCGGTCGAAGATGCCTGGAAGATGATTTCGCACTTGGGCAGACTGGCCTGCAAGTCCTGGACGCCGGAAGCGGTGGCCCGGCTGTAGCGCAGGTCGATGGTCCGTAACTGCTTCAGACTCGCGAGCTTCGCCAGACCAGCATTGGTCACTCGCGTCCGGTACAGGCTCAACTCCTCGAGCCCCTTCATATTAAGAAGCGCATCCAGGCCGGCGTCGGTAACCGTCGACGCCTGCAAATTGAGCCGTTTCAGATTGGTAAGTCCGCGGAGAGAGGAAACACCGGCGTCCGAAACCGCGACGTCCGCCAGATCCAGCTCCGTCAAATGGGTCAGGCCGGCCACATTCTTCAAGCCGTCATCGGTCACCGACGTTCCGCGCAGATACAGCTTGCTCAGGCCCGTCATCCCCTTTAAACTCGCCATCCCGGCATCGTTAAAAGTCCGGTCATAGTTCAGATCGAGATCGGTCAGGCCGGTGAACGGCGCCAGCGCGACCCCGGCGACGCGCGTCTGGCGCAGCCGCAGCTCTTTGAGCTTCGGTAACGTCTGCAAAGCCTTGAGCACCGTGTCGTCAAAAGGAATATAGGTCTGCACCGGACGGCTGAGCACCAGCACTTCAAGCTCCGGCGAGTTGGCGAACACGCTCATGGTCGCCCGAACCAGGGAAACCGGCTGATCGTACCACAGGCGCCCGTTAATATAGACCTCTTTCACGTGCTTCAGCGGAGGCAGCCGCTTCATCTCATCTTCGAGAGCAAAGGCCCACTGCGTGATGCCCGTGAAATTTAACGTGTGAATTTGAAAATCGCCCGACGGCAGGTCAGCGATGTCGGTGACGGCGCGATGCTGGCCTTCCAGAACCACGCTGCCGCCCATGCGCAGCATCCACTCGGCGACCACGCGGTCGGCCGAATCCTGCACTGCGGGAGCCGGTTGCGCCCATACCGGCGCGGCCAGGAGCAGGCAAGAAATGGCAATCTTCGAAATCAGACACCGCTGACGTGCGGGCGTCCGCGCCATTTCGCCCATCCCCATTGCCGAACTCCTTTACTTCATGTGGCCGCCAAAATCTCCTTCATGGTATCTCAGCCGCAACTTTTTTGTAAAGCGCCGTTCGGCCTATTTTTACCGGTAAAGTTGGTTCGACAGCCGCGTTCCAAACCTCCTTTCGCGGAAGGATTGGCGAAACGCGCCAAACAAGGATACAATTTGCCGAAGGTACGCCTGGTATGAAGACTATTCTCAAAATCGCAAGCCTTACGGCCCTGAGCGCCGCGCTGTTTTGCCTGGCGGCGCAGTCGCCCGCTTCGGTCTGGGACGGCGTGTATTCCCCCGAACAGGCCAAACGCGGCGAGGCGCTGTACAAACAGGATTGCGCCGCCTGTCATGGAGACAACCTCGAAGGCGACGCCCAAACCGAACGCGCGCAGAAGCTCAACCGCGTGCTTCCGCCCCTTTCCGGCGATACCTTCAAGGGCAACTGGAACGGCCGGCCGTTATCGGATCTGTACGATAAAATCCGCAGGACCATGCCGCGTGACGATCCAGGTACGATCAGCCCGAAAGTCAACGCGGACATTCTCGCCTACATGCTGAAGTTCAACGGGTTTCCGGCCGGCAAGAAGGATTTGGCCGCCGATGCCGACAGCATGACCGACATCACCTTCGAAGTGGTCAAGCCGAAATAAATCGCCGGGAACCCGGCTTCCTGATATGGTGGAATCCATGAGAAATTTCGCGAATGCGAAGATCTTTTTCGTGTTGTTGCCGCCGGTTTGCCTGTTGGCGCAATCTCCGGCCAATAAAAGTGAAGTGAAGATCGATAACGCCCAGGTGCACGTGATCGCCGCCACCGAGCAGCCCGGGCAGGCGACTCCGCTGCACGAACACAAGCTGAATCGGGTGATGGTGTACCTCGACAGCGGCACGATGATCGAGAAAACCGCCGCCGGCAAGACGCATAAGATCGCGTTCAAAGCGGGCGAGGTGCGCTGGAGCCCGGCTGCCGGTCCGCACACCAGCGAGTTTATCGCCAGCCATCCGGTGCGTCTGATTGAAATCGAGCTGAAGAACCATCCGTCGGGTCCGCCGCCAACCTCGGCTCTTGATCCGCTCAAAGTCGATGCGAAAAATTATTCCCTGGTGTTTGAGAACGATCAGGTGCGCGTGCTGCGCGTGCGCTTCGGACCGCATGAAAACGGCGTCGAGCACGAGCACACGCTGCCGCACGTGGTCGTCTACCTGACCGATCAGGCGCGCGGCAAGG
>Ga0335074_10005815_pt1 | contig 17088 bp, 12 predicted proteins | sample Lox_Sample_23_FD_206715 | JGI IMG/M metagenome (GOLD analysis project Ga0335074, IMG submission 206715) | Soil microbial communities from Loxahatchee National Wildlife Refuge, Florida, United States - Lox_Sample_2.3 | ecosystem: Environmental > Terrestrial > Soil > Wetlands | place: USA...
ATCATCGCGCGCGGACATTCGTCGAAACAATAAGCATTCGGCAATTCCTGGAGATGCGGATCGCGACTGATTGCCCCTGGGCGCCTTCGTCTTTCGGAGACTCGCGATGAGCCGGCGGGCTGATGTTGTTAAACTGCGATCTACGAGCCTGTGAGGGTATACCGGAGATATCGCGATGGCGGCACCTCGGGTCTACCTCATCAGCGACACGCGGCTCTTTCGCGAAGGCCTCAACGCGATGCTGCGGCGCGAGAGAGGGCTGGTCGTCGTTGGCCATGGTGCGTTCGCCGCCGCGCTCGATGAAATCGGGGAGCTGGCACCAGAGCTGGTGCTGCTCGACATGACGGGCCCGGAAAGCTTGCGCATACCGACCCAACTCCACTCGCTGCTGCCCGGTCTGCGCATTGTGGCGGTGGCATTGGCCGATCAGGAAGCGGACATCCTTGCCTGCGCCGAGGCCGGCATCTGCGCCTATGTTCCGCAGACCGCTACCGTTGAGGAACTGGTGGCGGCAATCATCCGCTCGCTCAATGGCGAACTTGTCTGTCCGCCGCGGATCACGGCCTTGCTGTTCGACCGCATCGCCGCCTTGGCCAAGGCCGGCTTGCCGACGGCGGCGACCGAAGCGCTGACCCCACGCGAGCGCGAGATCGCCGCCCTGCTCGCGCTCGGCCTGCAGAACAAGGAAATCGCCCGCCGGCTGCGCCTCGGCAATCCAACTGTTAAAAACCACGTCCACAACATCCTGCAGAAGCTGAAGATCGGCCGGCGCAGCGAAATTTTCGGACGACGCTTCGAAGTTCCGCCCAGACAGGCACAGGCTGCGATGCAGCCGCGCGGACTGCAACCTTAACCGCCAATCGACGATTGTTGCCGGCACGACGCCGAACGATGCCGGCGCCGATGCGCCGATCACATACCCGTAAGGATCGCCGTGGCCCACGCGACGGTCTGGACCGATTTCCGGATCAAATCCAGGATCATCGGACCGTTGACAAGAGCGCAGCAGAAGGTCCGCAGAGCGCCCGTCCACGACCGGCGACCGGTGCGCACGGGATCACGGTCCAGGCCGGCCCCAGCCCGCCGACCGGACCGCCGCGGTTCATTTAGCCGCCGCGGCGGAACCGCTAGCATTATTCGACAATGAGGCGTCGGCTCGGATGCGGATTCTCTTGGCCCGTATGTCGAACATGCTCAACAGTATCATCACCGCCGTTCTGGAAGAGTCGTCGCAGACAACGATTGCCGGCGTTATCGGCGATCGCGACGATCTGGCGGCGGCGGTCCGCGCGGTGCGAGCCGACACGGTAGTGCTGCAGACCGACGAACCCGGCGCTGCTGGGCCCTACCGCAACCTGCTGTCAAGCTTTCCCGGACTAAAGGTCATCGCGATCGCGAGCGATGGCAGGGGCGGTTTCCTCCATGAGCTGCGTCCTTGGTCGAAGCAGCTGGTGGAGCTGTCGGCCGAGAGCTTGCTGGCCGCACTAACCGAGGACGCCGCGTCAGACCGCGGTGGGCCGGCAACTTCGGCCGCCAGGTCGCGCCCGAGCTGAGCCCATAAACGCACGAGGGTAGGCATGTCGCAATCGCTACGAGACCGTTACGCCAACGGCTACGAGGATCGATCGTTTGCCGAGACCCCGTTTCTCGAAATCCCGGCGTACGAAGCCTTCGAAGAGCCGCAGCGAGGGGCGGCGCTCGGTGAATTCTCCGCCGAAGCGTGGTCGGCATCGGCGGTGCCGACGCCTTTCCTGTCGATCGGTGCGCCGACGCTCGGCGAGAGCGAATTGCCGCCCGCCGAGATCGCCAATCTTGCCGAGCTGGCTACCGAACTAAAGGACAGCGAGTTCCGCGATGCGCTCGAGGAGCTGGCTGACGAGGCGCTGGAGCTGCACGCTGATCAACTGGCCGGCGAATACGGCGACCGCGAGATGCGCGATCTGGCCGCCGAGCGGCTGCTGGACGAACATTTCGCGCCGCTTGCGGCACAAACGGATGCGGCCCTCGACCGCTTTTTCGAACGGCTCGAAGGGCACGAGCCCGGTGCGCTGACCGAGATGGAGGTCGAGCGTCTTGCTACGGAAGCACTGCCAACCGCCGAACCGATTTCACCCGCGGCCGAGCAGTTTCTCGGCGGCCTGCTGAAGAAGGCCGGCAAGCTCGTCTCCGCCGCCATCAAGTCGCCGGTCAAACTGATCGGAAAAGGGCTGGCTTTCGCCGGCAAACTGGCCTTTGGCCCGTTCGCTGCGGCGTTCAAAAAACTCGCTCGCTTCCTGATCAAGTTCCTCACCAAGCATGCGCTCAACAAAATGCCGCCGCAGGCTCGTGCGCTGGCGCAAAAACTGTCCGACCGCCTGTTTCACGAACTCGGCGACGCGCACGAGGGCGAGGCGGTCCGGTACGAGCAGACCGAGGCCGAAAGTCTTCCGACCGCGTCCGATATTGCCCGGCTCGAAGCCGAGTTCGACCTCCATGCCGCGCAGCTGGCGCTGACACCCGACGAGGGCGAAGCGGATCATCTCGTCTCAACCTATGGCGAGGCAGCACAGGAGGCCTACGAGGGATCGCCGCTGGAGACACTTGATCGTGCGCGCGCCGAACTGGCCGATGGACTCGCGCGGCTTCAGCCGGGTGAAAGCCCGCAACCGGTAATGGAGCAGTTCCTGCCGGCTCTGGCGGCGATCTGGCCGGCGCTTAAAGGCGGCATAGCGCTGATCGGCCGGCCGCGGGTCGTCAACTTTGTCAGCGGCTTGCTGGCGCACCTCATCAAGCCCGTGCTCGGCGCTGACGCCGCCAAGATGCTGGCGCCGGCGATGGCCAGCACCGGGTTGGGCCTGGTCGGTCTGGAGACCGCGCCGTCCGATCCGCATGTTGCGGCGACCGAGGCATTGGCCGCGACGATCGAAGACGCGGCGACCCGGCTGGCCGAACTGCCGCCCCACGTCTTCGATAACGACACGACACTCGATGCCGCAGTGCGCGAGTCGTTCGAGGAGGCGGCATCCTCGTATTTTCCGGATGCGCTGATCAAGCCGGAACTGCGCGAGGCTGCGGACCAACCGGGTGTCTGGCACCGCTTGCCGCGCAACTCGCACCGCAAGCGCTATGCGAAATACAGCCACGCACAGGATGTGACGATCACGCCGCGGGCGGCCGGCATGGTGCACAGCTTTGGCGGCGGCACGCTGAAGGACCATCTTCGCGACCGCATGGACTTGCCGGCCGGCCGCGCCTTTAAAGGTCGAATTCATCTGATCGAGGCGCTGCCCGGCGCCCGCGCGGCGACAATCGCGCGCGCCGAGGGCATTCGCAAGCACGACCTCCATCCGCTGACGGCGCATGCCGCCGGGGTTCTGCTCGGGCCGAATGCCGGGCTGGGGGACCGTCATGTGCAGCATGCATCGCCGCCGCGCCTGCATCGGCTGCACGTGCGCCAGCGCCTCTACTACATCGAGCCGCCGAACGGCCGGCAGCATCTGCACCATCGTCATCACACCAGGCGCGCCCACACCGAACTGACAATCAACCTGCGCAAGGGCGAAATCCGCCTGTGGCTCTATGTAAGCGAGCGACTTTGCCAGCAGATCGCGGCTGCGCTCGGCCAACCCGGCAATCCCACGGCGGCCTTTCGCCTCGTCCAGCCGCTGGTGCGGCGCGCGGCAGGCCAATTGCGTGCCATCCTCGCCGGCAGGCATCTGCCGCCGGACCTGCGCGTCATCAGTGAAGTACCGAATTTCGATGCCGTCGTACCGCGGTGGCTGGTGTCGGTCGGCAGCGAACTGGCCGACAAGATCGACGAATGGGCGTCGCACCAGGTTGCGCAATACCTGGCGAACCACGCCGATGAATTCCGCCGTCTCGTCCTCGCCCAGCACGATGGGCTGACGCTGCGGCTGACGATGAGCATCCCCGGCGTCGAGACGCTGCGCATGCTCGCACAGGGTCATCGGCCGGCGGGCCCGCACCATGCGGCCTGGTTCCACGGGACGCCCCATTTTGCCGTCGTCGCGCATCCGGGCTACGCGATCAAATGAACGACACCCTCGCCGAACCCACTGCTCGTGCTACGGCCGTCCTGCGGCGGCAAGTGCTGCGGCAATTGACCCATTGGGAAGGCGCCGCGGAGCGGCTCGACGACTTCGAGGCGACCGCCTCGCCGGCCGCCTGGGCGATGCTCGAGCGCTATGTCGGTATGACCTTGCGCGGCGAACTGAAGCAGGCCCGCGATCAGCTGAAGCGCGAGGCGGTTGCGGTTCGCGCGGCGTTCAATGCGGCCCGCGGGCGCGGCGATCTGGAGCGCGTCGCCGACCAGGTCGGCCTACTGCGCGACCGCTATCTCCAGACCGAGCTTCTCGTCGACTTTTACGTGGATGCGGTGCGCTCGCGCGGCAACCCAGAAGTCGGCGCGCAGTTGCGGGCCTGCGATGTGATGGCGGAGCGCGCGATCCTGACGGCGATCGAGCCGCTGGGCGTCGCCACACCGCCGGTGCTGACCTATTTCAAGCCGGGGATTGGCGCGTCGATCCTGCGCATCGGCACCCGGTTGTGGGACGGTTCGCTGAGCCGCGTCGCCGCGATCAAAATCACTTGGCACAACCGGCTGCAGCCGACCGCGCTGGTCCATGAATGCGGCCACCAAGTGGCGGGGTTGACCGGCTGGAACAGCGCCTTTGCCGGCGCGCTGCATACGGATCTCGGCCGCATCTCGCCGGAAATCGCGGCGCAAGTCGCCAATTGGGCCAGTGAGATTGCCGCCGACAGCTTTGCCTTCGCGCATACCGGGTACGCCGCCGTCGTCGCACTCTCCGATGTCGTGTCCGGCCAGGGACCCGCGGTTTTCCGGTTTCTGCCGGCCGACGTACATCCGATCGCCTTCCTGCGGGTGCTGCTCGGCGTTGAGATGTGCCGCCGCTTCTACGGCCTCGGGCCGTGGGACGACCTGGCGGCATCGTGGGAGGAGCTGCACCCGGTCCGGACGGCACCGGCCTTCGTCGCCGCCATCGTGACGGCGATCCGGCCGCTGTTGCCGCGCATCGTCGAACTCGCGCTACTGACCCCGCTTGCCTGCTTCAAACAGCGCCGGCTGGCCGACCTTGTCGACCCGCAGCGCGTCGCACCGACGGCGCTGCGCCTGATGCAGCGCGATGCCGGCGGCGCCGCCTTCAGCTCCAGCCACTGGATCTGGACGGAATGCCTGCGGCTGACAGCGCTATCGGGACTGCGCTTCGCGCTTGAGCCGGAAGCCGGACGCGAGATCCTGCAGCAGCAGGAGGATCTGATGATCCGGCTCGGCCACATGACGGCGCAGCAGGCAGCATGAAGCGAGGAATGCTGTGACCAGGGGTAGGAGACCAGCGATGAACGAGTCGAGAGGGCCGCACCAGCCGTCTCACCAGGAACACGCGTCAGCAGAGGCAGTGCGCGAGGCGGCGCTCGACGCCGCTCGACAGGAGGCTGCTGAAGTGGCGCGCGAAATCGCCGCCGATCTGGTGGCGGCGGAAAGCGCACTCGCCGCGCGGGAAGACTTACCCGATCCCGTTACCCAGGCGATAAACGCCGAAATCGCGGCGTTCAGCCCCCCTCTCAGCCCGCAGGCGCAGGACGTATTGGCCGATTTGTTGCGGCTGCACTACAGCCTCAACGGCCCGCAGCGCGCCCTCGAAACCAGCGGCAACTTCAACCGCCCGGTTTTCCCGGCCCCTCCCCGCTATATCGGAAGTTGACCCGCCGGCCCGCACGAGGATCGAGGAGATCAAACATGTTTCTTCAGCTGGTAACGCCGCCGCCGTTCGGCCCGCCGGTAACGATCGTGCAGGCAAACGCCGACAGCCTGTTCCTCTACCATCCGTTGCAGCTCTCGGCGATTGTCGAAACGTTCTGGCGCAACCGGTATAACGCACTCAATGCGCCGGGCAGCGCCAATTCGCCCTTTGTCGCCTGGCCGGTCGGAACAACCCAGGCGCTGCTCAGCGACACCTATCTGCTCGGCTACTATCCGCCGAACGTCCCGAACACGGCGACGATAGCCACTGGCCAGATGTTCATGCCGGCCGGCGAAACGTTTCTACCGCCGCTCGCCCAGCCCGGTCTGACCGCGCCTCCGGGCATGACCAATTTCGACCACCTCATCTATGCCTATCTCATTGAGAATACGCGGATCTATGACATCTTCGCCAAGGTGTTGGAGACCTACATGTTCAGCGAGGAGCTGCCGTCGCCGAGCTTCGCGGCACAGCAGTTTCTCCGCAACACCGAATATCTGGTCTACAGCGACGCCTTGCCGACAATGGTGTGGACGACATCCAGCCGGCTGCGCAGCGACGAGATCGCCAACCGGATGACGCTGTACTACTGGATGTTCGGGATCGATCTGTCACACGCTCCGGAACTCGCCGTCCATCATCCCTATGCGCGGCCGGAAGCGGCAAACCGCGATTTCATCCCGACCTTCGAGGCATTCGCGAGCGAGGTGTGGAAAGGTATCGAGAACGCGAAAAACAGCAGCGGCGCCAACCCCACCGACAACGAGGCGATCGCCACCTCGGCGCGCCGCATTTACGACATGATGGCGACCCGGCAACTCAACGACTTCAACGGCAACGTGCGGTTTCGCGCGGTGAGTGTCATGGCATGGTTGCATTTGGCGGTGCTGTACGATTCGGCGATTGTGCTGGCGCTGAATGCCAGCGCGAGTAGCCCCGAGCAGCGGTTGCAAAAAATAGCGGAGCGCGTCGGCATGTCGGCACACTCAAAGTCGAAGGCGCTATTCGAGTTGGCGCAGCCGTTCTCCTCGCTGATGCAATCGATCGAGACCGGTCTGCTGAACGACCCGGCAAGCGTCGTGCCGCTCTACACGCCGCCCTCGACGATCGAAGGCAACGCGGAGGTCGTCATCGACCAGTATTCGCTGGCGACCGGCCGCGACCTGAAGGCGCCGGCGGTGACGATGACGCCCCGTGCGACGGCCGCGCCCCGGCTGACGGCGCACCCGTTGCCGACGACGATGGCGGCGTCGCACGGGGCACCCGGTCATGCTGCGCATGCCACCGCGGCCCACGCATTTCCGGCGGCCGCCGCCCACCATGGTCCCGGCCGGCCCGAACCGCGACCCAATGGCCACACATCCTAGCGGCAGGCCCTACCGGCTGCGCGCTTCTGCCGGCCGGTCGCTCGGCGCGTTGTTCGACAGGAGGGAGATGTGCTGCGGACATTGGCAAACGGCGCCGGAAGCAGCGACGCGCAGTTTCCGGACGTCATCCCGATCGACTTGCGCGGCCGCGCCACAACCGAAGAATTGCCGCCGGGCCCATTCCTGCTGCCGCCAGGTCGCGAAACGGCGGTGGGCAGCGAGGCCGAAGCCGTCGGCGCAGCCGCACCATCTTGGGTGCTCACCGGTGAGGGGGCGCCGCTGAGCGCGGAGCATTTTCTTGTCGACCTGCCGGCTGCGGCCGAACCGCCGACACAAGCATCGGAATGGGATCTGCGCCTGGCGATGCCCGAGGCTCTGTCACCGCTGGCCGCGCCGTTGGCGGCCGCCTCGAATGCGTCAGGTTTGAGCGGTCTGTCGGCGGTCATCGCGCTGCATCAGGCAATGCTCTCGGCGACACCGCTGCACGCCGTTTTGGCGGTGCTCCTGGGTGCCGCCGGCCGGCGCTCGCTGTCAGTGCACGGCGTCGACATCCCGGTTACCACATACCTGCGCCAGCTCGGCCAGCTCTTCCGCGAGGTAGCCGATCATCAGGAAGGCCTGCTCGGCACCCTGCGCGAACCGGTGCTGCGCGAAGCGGAAGCGGCCAAGCCGCCGCCGCCGATCGCGCATGCGATCAGCGCGCCGCCGCATGCGATCGCGGGCTGGCCCACGGGTGTCGATGTCTATGCTGGTCAGCAGATGGACGCGGCCGCCTTCACCAATCTGAGGCGCCAAGGCAAGCTGTTCGCCATTGTCAAATCCTCGCAAGGCACCCTGCCGGATGCTCGCTTCTCGCAATATTACGGCATGGCAAAAGCCGCCGGATTGCTTCGCGGCTCCTACCACTTCTTTGCAAACAAATGGGACGGGGTGCCGCAGCAGTGGCTGCACGGGGCGATCGCCGATCAGGCCGAGACCGTCACTCGACTTGTCAAACGCCTGGTTCCGGGCGATCTGGCGCCGGCGCTCGACCTCGAGGATGAGCCGCGTGGCCCCGACAACCGGTATCCGCTCGACCAGGGCATCACACCGGCGCAGCGCGGCTACCACTACCGTCGCGTCGCCGGGAACCCGCACTGGCATGACGGCCTTGCCGAGCTGCTCGCCGACATCCGCGGCTTTGTGGAGCGGGTCGAGACGGCGCTGGGGCGGACGCCGATGATCTATACCTCCCATATGTGGAGGGATAGCGACATGATGAACGATCCGAAAGTCATGTCCGAGCATCCGCTGTGGACCGTGTATCACGGCGAGCGAGACTTGACGACGATCAGCGTCGGCGGCTGGGGCAAAGACTGGGATTTCATCCAATACGCCGAGGACGGCCGGAACTACTGGGGCATGAACCCGTACCACGAACCCAACATTCACGTCCCCGGCATCGATTTCAACGCATACCACGGCACGGTTCACGGGTTGCTCGGACTCGCCGATATCGGTCGGGTCTCGGTCGCCGTCGCCGGCAATACGCGCTGCATCGCCTATGCGCAATGGCCGGACGGACAACAGCATCTCCATCTTGCTCCCACGTGGGCCGACCAAAGCCTTTCTGCCGCCGGCGTGCCCGTCGGGAGCGATCCGGCGTTGCTGGCGGTCGCGGACGGTCTGGCCCTTTATTTTCGCAGCGGGGACCACCTCGTCGAAGCGGCGGTGGGCCTGCGCGCACCGTCGCTCTGGCAGTCGCGCCAGATTGACCAGCCGGGAGACGCCAAGCCGATCCACGATCCGTGCGCGGTCGTCGTCGGCAACACCCGACACGTCTGCTACTGGGGTGACGACGACGACTGGTATCTGCTGACTCTGGCGGCCGGACGCGTCACTTCGACGCGCGTACTCAGTGCCGCCGGTGTCAAAATATCGCCGACGCACGGGCAGTCGACCGGTCAGCCAATCATATATCTTACCGGCGGTGAGGTACATCTGATCGGCCGGGTCGGTGACGATGGGCACCTCTTCGACGTATGGCAGGACGCGCATGGCACCTGGCGCGCAGACGATGTCACCGCCTTGGCGCGGGTTCGCACCGCGGCGCTTGCAGCGGCGACCTATTCGGCTTGCGCCTTCGAGACGGCCGATGGCGTCGGCATTGTTTTTCGCGGCGTCGGCGGCGCCCTCTGGGTCGTCAGGCGGCGCGACAACGCGGCGACCAACCTGACCGAAGCAGCCAATGCAGTGGCGGCAGCCGGGCATCCGACCTGCTTTGTCATGCAGCAAAAGCCGCACATCGTCTATCGCGGGACCGACCGGTATGTTCACGAGATCTGGCCTGACGGCGGCGCGTGGCGGACCCGGCAGGTCTGCAGCGTCATGGCAGCCGCCGACCCGGTAGCGGCGACAGACGGCACAACTGCGATGGTGGCACTGCGGGCGATGGACGGGACGCTTCTGGTGCCCACCTCCGACGGCACCCGCTGGCGTTGCGATCTTGCCGTCGGGGCCGGTTAGGCCACGATGCCGCGTTGGGAAATGCAGCCGTCAGGGGCCCCGCCGCTGCCCAGGTACGAGCAGCATCCGGGAAGCGGAAACGCGGCGGTTGTCCTTTTGCCGGACAGCACCGGCAGCGATCCGTATGCCGCGATACGACCGGCCTTGGCGCCGGAATTTGCCGGTATGAGCGCGGCCGAAATCGCGGCAGCGCTGGGCCCACGTGCATCGGCGATTGCGTTGTCGGGCCTGCTGACGCAGCCGCATGGGCCCGCCGCGCCGCCGGTGCTGCGGATGCTCGCGCGGCTTTGTACCGAGGCCGCCGCCGTCCAGGGCGAGCCCGGTCCTGCCGCGGCGGCGAACGAGGTCTTCGGCGCGACGGAATTTCAAGTGCCCCCGACGGCCCCGGCGGCGGTGCCGCCGATCGCCGTTCTGCAGCTCGACAAAATCGAAATCGGCACGTGGAGTTTCCCGCTTGTCGGCACGCCGACGGGCGGCTTTGCAGCGCTGTTCGGCCTCGCCAACCTGCCGACGCCGATGCTGTCGCTGCGGATCGTCGGGCGCGTCATGATCGACGACCACGGAACGCGCCGCCAGCCTGGCAGCCTCGACAAAAACGCGGCTTGGTGGCCGGTCGCTATCAATAACCAGGTGTACATGCCGCGCGGCCGCGGCGCTGCCAACGCCACCAGCGCCGTCACGACAGTCGGCGATGACGGCACATTTGCCACCGAATCCACCGTAACCACCGATCCGGGGACGCAGCGCCTGCACGTCCAGGTGCAAGCGAGCCTGCGCGGCGGCCGTCAGATCACCGCCGAGGCCACCCTCGAACGCAACGACCTCGACGTGTTCCTTTCCATCATCGAGAAGCAGGAGAACTTTCTTGTCGCGCCGCCTCCGGGGCTGACGCACCTGCAATTCCTGCACGCTGTGCGGAAAATCTTTCAGCCGCCGCCCGGCAGCCCGTTTGCCGAGCTGTTCGACGTATTGCTGTACCGCAATCACGACATTCCAAGCCTCTTCGCACCCAGTACGGCTGAGCACAGCCGGCTTCACCGTTTCGAGAATATGGAGATTGCGGGACAGTCGGTTGATATCGGGCACGTCTTGACCGCGATCGAAGGTTTTCGGTTACAGCAGCCGCAACTCGGCAGCCGCGGCATCGGCCCGTGGCACTGGCCGCTCCTCGCCAGCGATGACCTCGAAGCGACCGTGACGTGGGGCGGCGATTACGGCCTGGCGCTGGCCAGTTACCTTGAAGATAAAGTGAACGGGAAGACGGTCGACATTCGCGCCTACGTGAACGTCCACGCCGGGATTGCCGATTTGCTCGGCGACATTGACGGTATCAACATTGGCGCCGCCTATGATGAGGCTAACTCGCTGGGTGACAATCTGCGCGCCTATTACGGAGCGAAGCCGCTCCGCCGTTTCCATTCTTTCGTCGCAAACGCGACTGATGAACTCGGCAAGCCGATCTTTACTTTAATGCCGGGCCAGCCAAAACTCGATTCGGCCAGCCGGCAGAAATTGGCGCGTTACGTTTTGCTCTTTGCCAATCGGAAGCTGGCATTCGTCAGCAAGATCACCCCGGCGCAGTTCGCTGCGGTTCAGCCGATCGTCCAGCCGGGCTCCACGGCGCCGGAAATCGAATTTATTGCCGATCACTTCGGCGCATTCATCGAAGCTGGCCTCGCGAGCGAGGCTTCGCCCTGAATTCAGTCTGATGACGTGACAATGTCAGACCGCCGCTGGTCGCCGCTGCAAGGATCGCCGCACGGCCGGATCGGCCTCGAGGCCGATTTGCTCGATCATAAGCCTCTTGCGCGGCGGCTCGGCTGCCCGAAAAGTCGTGGGTGGCCGGATCAAGTCCGGCCACGGCGTACGCTAAATCGCTAAATCGAGCGCACGCATGACTGCACGCCGGCCAAGCAAGCGGGTGACGCGGAGTTTGGCGGCGGCGGCCGCGCGCCTCAGCGCGATGCCGTCTGCCCGGCGATCAGCGCCAGCCCGCGCAATACGTCTTCCGCCTCTGCCAGCTGCTCGTCGCTCGTCGTGCCGATGTCCTTTGTCGCGACGGTCGGCTGCTCGCCTTTGGGAGGCGTCGCCGTCGTCGTGGTCTTCACCGGCGCCGCACCGCCTGCCGTCGCAGCGGATTTCTCCGGCTGGTCGGGGTTCTTCATCGCGCCGGGCAGATCGACTTCGCGCAGACCATCGGATTCGACGACCTTTTCCAGCTTCAGCGGCGACACGGTCAGGTTGGGCGTCAATCCTTTGCCTTCGATCTCGTGTCCGTCGGGAGTGAGAAAGCGGGCCGTTGTCAATTGGATCGCGCCGGCGCCGTTCAGCGGGATCAGCGTTTCAATCGCGCTCTCGCCGAACGTCCTGCTGCCGAGCAGCACCGCCCGCTTGTTGTCCTGCAATGCGCCGGCGACAAGTTCCGCGACGCCGGCAGTGCCGCCATTGACCAGCGCGACGATCGGCTGGCCGTTGGCGAGGTCACCCGGGGTGGACGCAATGTGCTTCACTTCCTCCGGCTTGCGGCTTTTGAGCAGCGCGATATCGCCCTTCTCGATGAAATCGTCGGCGCATTTCACCGCCGCGGCAAACTTGCCGCCCGGATTGTTGCGCAGATCGAGGATGAAGCCGATCAGCTTGCCGCCTGCTTCCTGGCGTAGATCCTTGACGGCGGCGGCGAGCAGATCGGGGGTCCCATCGTCAAAACCGGAGAGGCGGATGTAGCCGATGTTGCCGTCTTCGAGCGCATGGCTGACGGTCGGGAACTGGCCGGCGACGCGCTTCAGCGTGACGCCAACCAACTCGCCGGTGCCGCGGCGCAGCATCAGCTTTACCTCGCTGCCGACCGGGCCGTGCAGCATCCGCTCGACCTCGGGCAGGGTCTGGTCGTAGGTCGGCTCCTTGTTGATCGTATAGATGACGTCATCCGGCTTGATGTCGGCCTTGGCGGCCGGCGAGCCGTCACGCGGCGAGACGACCTTCACCTCGGAGTTGTCGATTGTCACGACGAGGCCGATCGTGCCGCTCGTTTCCGGCGTATTGGCCTGCAGCGCCTGATACTGCTTCTCGGTCAGGTAGACCGAGTGCGGGTCGAGGCCGGCCAGCATGCCGGCGATGGCGGTCTGCACGAGCCGCTTGTCGGTCACGGGGTCAACCGAGTCGTGCCGGATCCGCTCGAACGCTTCGCCGAACAGGTTCAGCTGATCGTAAACGCCGTTACCGACAGTGTCGCCCGCATTGTCCGCCGCTGCGGTCACGTCGGTCTGCGGCCAGGCGGCGGCCGGTGCAAGAAGGGCGAACAGGGCCATCGCGATCGCGGTTTTACGCATCTTCCCGTGGGTCTCCAAAACTCGGGCCGGAGATGAGATGCCGGCACACTAGCCGAGCGGCGTTCTTTTGCAATCCGGGCGTGGCGAAAAGATGGCCGCGCCGCGGCTGCCGGCTTGACATTGCCGGCCGGCAAACGTACCTGCGCAGCCCATGCCCGACCGCAAGTACACGCATTTTCCCGGCCGCCTCGTCATTGTCGGCTTTGGCAGCATCGGGCAGGGCGTCCTGCCGCTGCTGCTGCGGCATATCGACCTGCGGCCCGAGCAGATCACGATTGTCACGGCCGAAGCACGCGGCGCGGCAATCGCCGCCGCCTGCGGCGCCACGTTCATCGAGACCGCCCTCGACCGCGAAAACTACCGGCGCGTGCTGGATCGGATGGTCGGGCCCGGCGACTGTCTGCTCAATGTCTCGGTCGACGTGTCGAGCGTCGCGCTGATCGAGTTCTGCCGGGAAAAAAATTCGCTTTATCTCGATACGTGCATCGAGCCATGGCCCGGCGGCTACACCGACCCCGCGCTGCCGCCGGCGGCGCGCTCCAATTATGCATTGCGAGAAAGCGCACTGGCGCTGCGTCGCGACGCAGCACAGGGCCCGACCGCGGTGTTGACGCACGGCGCCAACCCTGGCCTCGTGTCGCATTTCGTCAAGCAGGCGCTGCTCGACATCGCCCGCGAAGGCGAGCCGAGGGTCGCCGCGCCGGCGGAGCGCGCCGGCTGGGCGGCGCTTGCCGAGCGGCTCGGCGTCAAGGTCATTCATATCGCCGAGCGCGACACGCAGGTGGCGCGGATGGCGAAGGAGCCGGGTGAGTTCGTCAACACCTGGTCGATCGACGGGTTTTTCAGCGAGGGATCGCAGCCGGCCGAACTCGGCTGGGGCACCCATGAGCGGCATTTTCCTGCCGATGGGCGGCGCCACGACGGCGGCAGCCAGGCGGCGATCTATCTGTTGCGGCCCGGCGCCGGCACGCGCGTGCGCAGCTGGACACCGCTCGAAGGCTCCTATCACGGCTTTCTGATCACCCATGGCGAATCGATCTCGATCGCCGACTTCCTGACGCTGCGCGACGGAGAGCGCGTCCGTTATCGTCCGACCTGCCACTATGCCTACCACCCGTGCGACGACGCGGTGCTGAGCCTGCACGAGCTGGCCGGCAAGAATTGGCAGTTGCAAAGCCGCAAGCGGCTGATGATGGACGAGATCAGCGACGGTATCGACGAACTCGGCGTATTGCTGATGGGGCCGCAGAACCGCGCCTACTGGTACGGTTCGCGATTGTCGATCGCGGAAGCGCGGCGGGTGGCGCCGCATAACAACGCGACCTCGCTGCAGGTGACGGCGGCGGTGCTGGGCGGCCTCATCTGGGCAATCGAGCACCCCGATCGCGGCATCGTCGAACCGGAGGAGATGGATTTCGCGCGCATCCTGGAAATCGCCGGGCCTTATCTTGGCGAGGTCGTCGGCGTGTGGGGCGACTGGACGCCGCTTGAGGATCGCGAGCGCCTCTTTCCCGAGGATCTCGACCGCGACGACCCCTGGCAATTCAAGAACATCCGCGTACCGTAGGGGCGATCAGCGCTGCGCCCGCGCTGCATCCGAGGCGCGGGCAAGCGCGAACAGCGCCTCGCGGCAGATCGTCTCGGCCGGAGCGCCGGTCTGCTTCATGCGGAACTCGGCTGCGGCGACATCGTCGAGCATGCGGCGCAGCCGCCCCTCGTCCCAGCGCTGCAATTGACGCCGCCAGCTGTCCTGCTCCTTGAAAAAGATCGGCGGCCGGGCGTTGCGGATCGCCTCGTCGGGCGGCGTGCCGGCCGCGACGCGGGCGGTAACGAGGTGCAGCCGCTGCAGGTGGCGCAGCAACGCGCGAATGACGCCGACCGGCGATTCGCCCTCCTGAAACACGCGGGCGAGCGCCCGATCGAGTGCTGCCGCATCGCCTTCGGCGGCGGCGAGCAGCGCATCGTCAAGTGACAAGGCGGCACTGTCGGCGACAACGGCGCGCGCGTCTTCGAGGCCGATCCTGCCGCCATCGCCGGCATAAAGCGTCAGCTTCTCGAGTTCGGCGCGGGTCAGCAGGCGGTCGCCGCCGAGATGCGCGACCAGAAAATCGCCGGCGTCGCGGCTCAATGCGATGCGGCGCTCGGCGCAGGCATCGCGGATGACCGCCGCAAGCTCGCGCGGCGTGTCGGGATAGCAGCCGATCGCGGCAGCCTCGCGCGTATCGTCGAACGCACGACGCAACGCCGATCTGCCCGGCAGATCGCCGGCCTCCACAACGACCAACGCATCGCCCGCCGGAGCGGCGAGGAAGCGGGCGAACAGCGGGGCGAGCGCATCGCCCGCTTCGCGCACCCGCACGACCCGCCGCCCGCCCATCAAGCTGATCTGCGCCGCCTCGTCGGCGAGCCGCGCCGGATCGGCCGACAATGTCGTGCCGGACAGTTCGGCGACCCGGAACGGATCGTGCAGATCGGGAGAAACACCGCGTGCCAGCGTCTCGGCGCGCTCGCGCACCAGCCCGGCATCGGGGCCGTAGAGCAGGATGGCGCGGGTTTCCGGGTCGGGACGCCGCACGAACGCCGCGACGCGCGCCGGCGGCAGCTTCATGTTCCGGCGGCCGGCGGCGAGGCTGCGCGACGCTGGAAGAACACGGTCAGCCGGGTCAACAGGTTGTCGCGCAATTCCGCGACGACGCGGGTTTCGGCATCGCTTTGTGCCACCACATTCGAATAACCGTTCGCCAAAAGATCAAACGAATCGTCGAAATGGCTGATGCCCGCGAGCAACTGTTTGCCACTTTTAATGTCGGTAAGAATGAAATGGGCATAGACGTCGATGCGACCGAGGGTCCCCAGACCCTGGGTAGTAAGGCCAAGGTTCTGCTTTGTGACCTGCAGCGTTATGTTCAGCACATAGTGCTGCGGCGCCGGCTCGCCGCTTGGATTGAAGGCGCCGCGCAGCGCCAGTTCGAGGTTTTGTCCGATGCGCTCGGCGATCGGCGCGACCCGGATCGACCGCAAATCGGCCGCCGCCACACCCGTTTGCGGATCGGCGTAGAGCGGCGCCCAGCCGCCGCAGCCGGAAACGAGCCCGAGCAGGCACAGGGCGACGCCGAGGCAGACGCACCGCCTTTGGCGACGAAGTTTAACGTCATCGCGCGGAATGCGGCGGCGACGCAATCGCGAAGGCGCGTCGGGCCGGCTTCGCTTGGCTTGCATCGGCGGCACTTCTCGACAGCCCTACGCCACGACGCTAACGATGCGGTTCGGCACGACGACCACCTTCTTCGGCTCGCGTCCGGCAAGAACGCGCGCCACCTGCGGCAACGCGAGCGCCGCTTCCGTTGCCGCCGCTGCGGCGACATCGCGCGGCAAATCGATCGTGCCGCGCAATTTGCCGTTGACCTGGACCGCGACGGTCACCTGTTCCTCGCGCGCCAGTTCCGGGTCCGCCCGCGGCCACCGGGCATCGGCCAACAGCGTCGTGTGACCGAGCGTCTGCCACATCTCCTCGGCCAGGTGCGGCATCATCGGGCCGATCAGCTGCGCCACGGTCTCGATGCCCTCGCGCAGCACGGCGCCGGCCCCGGCTTCGGCCGCCGGCAGATCCTCCAGCGCGTTGGTCAATTCGCGGATGCGGGCGACCGCCCGGTTGAAGCGGAACTTGTCGAGATCGTCGGTGACGGCCGCGATCGTTCGGTGCGTGAGGCGACGCAACGCCGTCAGCATCGGCGACAATTCCGCCGGCATCGCGCCGCCGGCGGGAGGCAGCGCGACCTCCGGTTCAGACACCAGCCGCCACAGGCGGTTCACATAGCGCCAGATGCCGTCGATGCCGGCCGCGGTCCATTCGAGATCGCGCTCCGGCGGGCTGTCGGAGAGCAGATAAAAGCGCGCGGTGTCGGCGCCGTAGGTATCGACGACGTCATCGAGATCAACGACGTTCTTCTTGGACTTGCTCATCTTTTCAAGCCGGCCGATCGTCACCTTGCGACCTTCGTCGTCGACCAGGCTTCCTGCCGCATCCTCCCGCACGTCGTTCGGAAACAGCCACTCCCCCGAACTGCCCTGGTAGCTCTGGTGCAACACCATGCCCTGGGTGAACAGGCCGGCGAACGGCTCGTC
>Ga0335074_10005816_pt1 | contig 17087 bp, 5 predicted proteins | sample Lox_Sample_23_FD_206715 | JGI IMG/M metagenome (GOLD analysis project Ga0335074, IMG submission 206715) | Soil microbial communities from Loxahatchee National Wildlife Refuge, Florida, United States - Lox_Sample_2.3 | ecosystem: Environmental > Terrestrial > Soil > Wetlands | place: USA: Florida...
GATCGCCGAGCGCTGTGCCGGTGCCGTGGGCTTCGATGTAGGACAGGTCCTGTGGACGGATGCCGGCGCGGGCCATGGCGTCGCGGATCACGGCGGCCTGCCCCTCGATGGCCGGCGCGGTGAAGCCGAGCTTGGCGGCGCCATCGTTGTTGGTCGCGGTGCCGAGGATGACGGCATGGATCGGCGCGCCCTCCGCCACGGCGCGTGACAGGCGCTGGATCACCACCAGCCCGGCGCCACTGCCGGACACCGTGCCGGCCGCCTCGGCATCGAAGGCGCGGCAGTGGCCGTCCGGCGATTCGATGCCGCCATCCTGATACTGGTAGCCGAGCGTCTGCGGCACCGGCACGGCAACGCCACCGGCCAGCGCGATGTCGCACTCGCCGGCCAGGATCGAACGGCAGGCCATGTGCACCGCGACGAGCGAGGAAGAGCATGCGGTGTTCACCGCCAGCGCCGGGCCTTTGAGATTGAGCTTGTAGGCGACGCGGGTGGGCGCGAAGTCCTTGTCGTTGCCGATCAGCAACTGGAACATGTCATCGGCGCGCACGCCGCCGCGGGCGGGTAGCAGGTTGTGGACCAAATAGGTGTTCACGCCGATGCCGGCGAATATACCAATCCGGCCCGACGCGCGGTCGGGGTCGCAGCCGGCATGCTCCAGCGCGGTAAGCGCGGTTTCCAGCAGGATGCGGTGCTGCGGGTCCATCTCGGCGGCTTCGCGCGGGCTGATGCCGAAGGCGCCGGCGTCGAAGTTCTCGATGCCGTCCAGCGCGGCACGGGCGGGGACATAGCCGGGTGCCTGAAATACGGCGGGATCGACGCCGGCGGCACGCAGTTCGTCGCCGGTGAAGACGCGGATGGATTCCACGCCGTCGCGCAGGTTGCGCCAGAACGCGTCGATGTCGCCGGCACCGGGGAAACGGCCGGCCATGCCGATGATGGCGATCGCCTCCCGTGTCACGGCGGGCGTGACAGCGATTCCACTCTGCGCGGCGGGTGGCGTGGCAGCGGGCACCGACTGCGGTGCAATGGTCGATGCGGCTTCCCCGAGGCGGGCGGCAAAACTGCGGACGGTTGGATCACGAAACAAATCGACGATGGTGAAATCGTCGCGGCCAAGGGCGAGCACGAGGCGCCGGTGCAACTCGGCGAGACGCAGCGAATTGCCGCCGAGGTCGAAGAAATTCGCGTCTGCCGGCACGTGCTGGCGGCCAAGCAGTTCGCCCCACACCCGGGCAATGCGGGTTTCCAGGCCCTCGCGCGGCGCGGCACCGATGGCAATGTCGGGGGGGAGAGGCAAAGCGCGGCGATCGACTTTGCCGCCTGACGTACGCGGCAGCTTGTCCAGACGGAGGATCGGTGCCGGCACCATGTAGGCTGGCACGTGTGTTTCGATGTGCGCGCGGAGCGTTGCCGCTTCGACGTCGCCTGCGACATAGCCGACGAGCCCATCGCCGCGTGCCACGACGGCGGCCTCGCGGACCGCGGGATGGCGCAACAAGGCTGCTTCGATTTCCGCCGGCTCGATGCGGTAGCCGCGCAGTTTGATCTGGCCATCCTGGCGGCCCAGGAATTCAAGCTGTCCGTCGGCACGCCAGCGCACGTTGTCGCCGGTGCGGTACATCCGTGCACCGGGCGGGGCGAATGGGTCGGCGGCAAATCGTTCCGCGGTCTGGCCAGGCGGGCCGGCATAGCCGCGCGCCACCCCTGCCCCGCCGAGCCACAATTCGCCGGCGATACCCACGTCCACGGGACGCAAGCGTGCGTCCAGCACGTATGCAGCGACGTTCGGCAACGGACGGCCTAGCGGCAGCCGTGTGTCGAACGCCTGCACGTCCGCGGCGACCGCACAGACGCTGGCTTCGGTCGGGCCGTAGGCGTTGATCAGGCGGCGGCCTTGCGACCACCATTGGGCGACATCGGGCGCGCAGGCCTCGCCGCCCACGACCAGCACTTTCAGGTCGGGCAGCGCGCGCCGCGGCAATACGGGCAATGCCGATGCCGTCAGTTGCACGTGGGTGATGCGCCGTTCCCGAAGCAGGTCCGCCAGCGCGTCGCCGGGCAACGTCGCCTGCCCTGGCAGTTCTACCAGCGTGGCGCCGGCAAGCAGCACGCTTGCCAGTTCGCCCACGGCGACGTCGAACCCCGGGGCGACGAAGCGCAGCAAACGGCTTGCGGGCCCGAGATCGAACAGATCGCGCTGTGCGTGTGCCAGGTTCAGCAGGCCGCCATGCGGCACCATCACGCCCTTCGGCTCGCCGGTCGAACCTGAGGTGAAGATGACATAGGCCAGGCCATCGCGATGCAGCGTGGGCAGCGCCGGCAGCGGAACGGTCGCCGTGGCTGGCGGCACGGCGGCGGCGGCGATGTCCGCACTGTCGAGCGTGCGCCGAACCCCGGCACGCCGGCGCATGGACTCCAATCGCGCCTGCGGGTGGGTGCGATCGAGCGGCAGCCAGGCGCAGCCCGCCAGCAATATTCCGAGAAAGGCAATGGCCGTCGAAATGCTGCGGTCGGCCCAGACGCCGATGACTTCCTCGGCTTCGACGCCTGCCGCGACCAACGCGTGCGCGAGGTGCCGCCCGCGATCAAGCAACTCGACATAGGTGAGAGATTCGTTGCCGGCCTCCACGGCCACTGCATGCGGATGTCGCCGCGCGACTTCGACAATCGCCTCGACGACGGTCGCCTCGGCATATGGCCGCGGCGCACCTTGGGACAGGCCGATCAGACGCCGCACATCGCCGGCGTCCGCCGCCAGCAAATCTTCCGCCGCGCGTTCCGGCGCCAGCGCGGCGCGGTCCAGCAGCGCGATAAAGCGATCGAGCCAGCTATCGATGGTCGCGGTGTCGAACAGGTCGGTGTTGAAATCGCCTTCGATCAACAGGCCATCGCCTGCATCAATCATGTTGATTGCGAAGTCGTAGGCTGCAAAGCGGAGCGGACGGGCGATCAGCTTGCTCGACAGGCCGGCAAAGGCGGGCGGTTCGGCAAGCCGGTCGAGATTGAATACCGTTTCGACCAAGGCGGTGCGGCTGGCATCGCGTCGCACGTCGGTATCCTGCAGGAGCCAGGCGAAGGGATATTCCTGGTGTTCCAGGTCCTGCAGCAGAGCGTCGCGCGTTGCCGCCAGCCAGTGCGCGAAACTGCCCTCGGTGCGGCGGCTGCGATAGGTGATCAGATGCGTGCAGTAGCCGACCAGGCGCATCGCGTCCGGCTGATCGCGGCCATGCACCGGGATACCGACCACCAGGTCGTCCTGACCACCAAGGTGGTGCAACAGCGCGGTGTAGGCAGCCAGCAGCACCATGAACAGCGTGGCACCGTGACGCTGTCCGAGCGCGGTCAGCCGCGCCACCGTTGCGGCATCCAGGCGGCGCTCCCGCCGGGCCGCCGCGAATGTCCTGGCGGGGGGCCGCGGCCGATCGGTTGGCAATTCAAGCCGCGGTGCGCCGGCGATGCGCTGACGCCAATACGCGGCATGGGCCTGCATCGCCTCGGTGCTGCGAGCGCTTGCCAGATGGTGCACGAACGAGGCGTAAGGTGGTGGCACAGGCAGGGCGGGAATCCGGCCGGCGCGGCGCGCATCGTAGCAGGCGCCGAGATCGGCCAGCAGCAGCCCCATCGACCAGCCATCCAGCAGGATGTGAGGGCCGCACAGCACCAGCCAGTGCCGCGCAGCGTCGAGCCGCGCGAGGTGCGCGTGCACGAAGGGAGCATGGTGCAAGCCGGTGGGGTGCAAGCCGCTGGGGTGCAAGCCGGTGGGGTGCAAGCCGGTGGGGTGCAAATCGGTGGGGTGCAAATCGGTGGCTTGCGACACCACGGCCGCGAGCCATTCGCGGCGGCCGGTGTCGGGCGTGCCGCACAGGTCCACAACATCGAGTGCAAGCGTTGCGTTGGGCTCGATCCGCTGCGTTTCGCCGTCGATCGCCGTGACCGACAAAACGGCATGGTGTTGCGCGATGTCGCCCAGCGCCGCGCGCAATGCGGCTTCGTCCGGATGGCCGTCCAGTTCAACCACCGCCGCGACTGTATCTGCGGCAGAGGCCGTGGGGTCGAGTTCAGCTTGCAGAAAAAGTTGCCGCTGCGCATCGGTCAGCGGCACTCGGTACGGCTTGCGGCCGCCGAGCAGGCCGCCGCCGCGCAGGTCTTCCAGTGTCGCGCCTACGGCATCGACGATCCGATCATGCTCTGCCTCGCCATGCACGGTGGAGAGGAAGCTGGTGCGGCCTTCCCACAGGTAGATGCCGTTGGCGACCATGTGGTGGAAGAACGAGTCCAGCGCAGGCGTGCATTCGAAACGGAATTGCGAACCGCAGCGGGCGATGCGCAGCGGCGCTTCGGCGTTGGCGAGCAACGGGTCGAGGCGCGAGAACAGCTGCTCGGCTTGTGTGTGCAGTTCCTGCTGCAAGGCGGGACCGCGGCGCTGCAGTTCGCCCAGCACCGCGCGGGCGGCTGCCATCGCCAGCCCGTGCTTGTTGAACGTGCCGGCGAAGAACGTCTTTGCCACCTTCGGAAAACTGTGGTCGCCAAAGGACCAGTCGCCGCCGTCCAGGTGGTCCATGAAAGCGGCCGATCCGGCGACGGCACCGATCGGCATGCCGCCGCCCAGCACCTTGCCGTAGGTCGCAACATCGGCGGCGACATCGAAGTAGCCCTGTGCGCCGCGCGGATGCAGCCGAAAGCCGGTGATCATCTCGTCGAAGATCAGGCAGATGCCGGCATCCTGCGTCAGCCGCCGCAACTCTTGCAGGAACGGCTTCGGCTGCAGATCGGGCCGCCGGCTTTGCACCGGCTCTACCAGCACCGCGGCGAGTTCACCGGCATTCGCCCGGATGGCTTCCAGCGCACTGCCGGCGCCGTATTCCAGCACCAGCAGGTCGGCGACGTGGTTCGGTGCGATGCCGGGCGCGAAGGGGAGCGCGCGGCCATCGGCACCAGCGACGCCGAGCGTTCCGTCGAACTGGCCGTGGAACGAACCATCGAACAACGCGACGCGCGATCGCCCGGTGGCGGCGCGGGCGAGGCGGAGAGCGGTCATCACCGCCTCGGTGCCGGTGTTGCAGAAGGCGACGCGTTGCTGGCCGGTGATGTCGCAGAACAATGCGGCGACCTCGGCGGCCATCGCGTTCTGTGGCCCCATGGTCAGGCCGGCATCGAGCTGGGCACGCACGGCATCGGCGATGAATGGGGCATTGTGGCCGAACAGCAGTACGCCGAAGCCCATCGCCAGATCGACGTAGTCGTTGCCATCGATGTCCCAGAGATGCGCGCCATCTGCGCGGGCACCGACGATGGGATAGATCATCTCCTTGGCCGGCCGGCTGAACCCGGCGCTGGCGCGATTGTCGGCCAGTACGCCCCTGCTCAGTGCCGCGCGCCGTTTGGAGGCCGCGGTACGCCGGGCATAGCGTTCCGCCAGCGCGGCGAGATGGCCGGACGCGGCCGGACGATGCTTCGGTGCCGGCGTTGGCGAAGAAACCGGACGCGTATCGGCTGGTAAAGAAAGCGAACGCGCATCGGCGGAGGATATCTCCTGCGGCGTCGAAGCAGCCTGCGCGACACCAGGTGGCGCCGCCGGCTCTGTCGGCGCGGGCGCGGCTGGCGGTACGAGCCCGCGCTGGCGCATGAACCCGATCTGCCGATCGACGATCTGCGACAACGCATCGCTCACCGTGCGGATCTGACGGGCGAAGATCACTTCCAGGCCGTTGCCGTCGGCCGGCGGCAGTGCCGGCGCCGCAGCGACAGGTTGTGCCGGCGCGGCAACGACCGGCGCTTGCAGCAGCGCAGACGGAATGGACATCGGCCGCGGCGTCGCCTGGTTGGTCTGACGTGCGGCGACCTCGTGCGCGATATGCTCGGTGAGGGCCGCCGGCGTGCCCAGTGCGCCGAACAATTGCCGCGTCGCAACCCGAACGCCGAAGGCGCGTTCCACCGAATGCACGAGTTCCAGCAGTGTCAGCGAATTGGCGCCGAGCTCGAGGAACGGCGTATCGAATTCATCGGGCGAAGGCGCTGCGTGCAATACCTGGCCCAGCAACGCGGTAAAGCGGTCGCGCACCGCGGCGGACGGCGGCATGTGCAGTGCCGGCGAGGCGCTGTCGTTCGGCATGTCAGGCGGCGATCAGCTCGACATACTCAGGCATCCGGCGCAGTTCGGTCAGGTCGTTCCGCATCAGCTTCGCGCCATCACAGTCGCTGACCTCGCGGAAGCCGTTGAATTTGAATGTGACGTACATCATCCGGTTGCGGTCGTTCGGCACGAACTCGGCGAGCAGGTCCACGCCGGCACGGCGGGCCTCGTCGCGTAGATGATTGATCAGGATCGTGCCGACACCACGCGACATGACGCGGCAGGACATCAGCAGCAGCTTGATGGTCCAGGCATCCGGCCGGCATTCGACCAGCGCCAGGCCGATCTTTCCGTAGCTGCCGAAGCGGTCGTCCAACTCGGCCACCAGCAGCTTGTGCTCCTGGGACCGGCTGAAACGTTCCAGTTCGTCGTAACTGTACGGGCGGCCGGTGGTGTTCAACTGGTTGGTGCGAACGGTCAGTTCCTCGCAGCGGGCCAGGTCAGCGGCGCTGGCCGGCGCGAAGCGAAGCTTCATGTTCAGGCCGGCCAGAAACGCTTCGCTGGGGCCGGCAAAGGATTGCTCTGCGGCGGTGCGCACCTCTTCGGCCCGGTACAGATGGCGGCGCCGGCGGGATTCGTCGGTGACGAAGCGCGGCCGCATTTCGCTACGTTCTCCGATCGAGGCCAGATCGGCAGCGTCCAGCACCAGCACTTCGGGGCATTCCGCCGCAACTTCTGCGCGTTCGAACGGCTCGTCATCGACGAAGGCCAGCGCGTCGAGGCCGATATTGAGCTGCGCTGCGATCCGGCGCAGCGACGCCGATTTCGCGCCCCAATCGATTTCCGGACACAGGAAATAATCGTCCAGGCCCAATGCCGCGAGCCGCGCGCCGGCAGCGTCGCGGTCATTCCTGCTGGCAATCGAATGCAAGATGCCGCGTTCATCCAGCACGCGCAGCAGATCGATGGCGGCGGGCCGCGGCGGGCAGGCGTCGCCCTCCAGCAACGTGCCATCCCACAACGTGTTATCGAGGTCCCATACCAGGCACTTGACCGTCTTCGCCTTGGTCATACCACCCCCTCACCGGACAGAATGATTTTTCGCGTCTCGCGCGCAATATGGCTTTGCGCGTCCCGCGCGATCAGCATTTGCTGGATTTCGTTACTGCCCTCGATCAGCTCGAACGCCTTGGCGTCGCGGTAATAGCGCTGCACCGGCAAATCAGGCCCGAGCCCGGCCGCACCGTGAATCTGCACGGCATCCGACGCGGCGCGCACAACGGCGCGCGAGGCGAAGTATTTTGCCGTGTTGGTGGCCATCAGGGCCGACGGGGTGCGCGCCTGGCGCGCTTCGGCCGCCGCCTCGCACAGCAGGCGCGCGGCGCTGCGATCCGTCACCATGTCGGCGATCATGCGCTGGATGAGCTGATGTTTGATCAGAGCGGCGCCGAATTGCTCGCGCTCCTGCGCCCGCGTCACCGTGGCATCCACGACAGCGGCCAGCAAGCCGCTGGCGCCCCAGGCGATGCAGAAGCGGCCAAGATCGAGCGCATCGCCGATCACGTGGCTGAAGCCGAACCCGACCCGTGCCAGAAGACAGTCGTCCGGCACGCGGCAGTCTGCGAATTCGATGGTGCCGAGCATGGCGGCACGAAAGCCGAGCATGCCGCGGATCGGCTGCACATCAACGCCGGCCATTTTGGCATCGACCAGAAACGCTGCCGACCCGTGGTCCGTGCGTGCGAGGACCACAACAGCGTTGGCGACCTGCACGCCGGAAATCCAGCTCTTGCAGCCGTCCAGCCGCCAGCCGCCGGCGACGCGCGCCGCGGTGCAGCGCACGCCGGCGGCGTCGCTGCCGATCTCCGGTTCGCTGACTGCGAACGCCGCAATAGCAGTCCCGGCGGCGAACTCCGGCAGCCATTGCCGGCGCAGCGTTGGCGAACCCCAGCGGGCAATGGCGCGGCAGGCCATGCCATGCGCCGCCAGCAGGCTGAGCAAAGAGACGCTGCCGCGACCGAATTGCTCGGCCACCAGCCCGAGCGACAGCGCATCAAGGCCACGGCCGCCATAATCCGGACCGATCGCCGCGCCCAACCATCCGGCGGTTCCGAGCGTGCGCAACACGTCCGGAGGCACTGCCTCGGCGCGGTCCCAGTCATCCGCGTGTGGCGCGACCGTCCGGGCGACGAAGGCCGCAGCCTCTTGCGCGACGCCGCTTTGTGCCGCCGCCGGCGCGGTCATGACGTTGCCAAGGCCGGCACCTCGATCCGCTTGCGGGCAACGAATGCAGCCATCGCTGCGATCGAGCGGAAATTGTCCATATCCAGGTCGTCGTTGGTCACTTCGATCCCGAAGTCCTGCTCCAGGAACATCACCAACTGCATGGCGAACAACGAGTTCACCAGGCCGTCGCCGAACAGATCGTCTTCGTCGGCGAAAGCGACCGATTGCAGATGGCCGCTGACGAATGCATGAATGCGGTCCCGGGCATCGGTCATCGCGCGTCCTTTTTGGCAATGGAGGTGCTGTAGTCGTAGAAACCGCGGCCGCTTTTGCGGCCGAGCAATCCGGCATCGACCATCTTGCGCAGCAGTGGACATGGCCGGAACTTATCGTCGCCATAGCTGTCCTGCAGCACTTCGAGCGTCAGCAGGATGGTATCCAGGCCGATCAGATCGCCAGTCTCCAGCGGTCCCATCCTGTGGCCGAAACAGGATTTGAAAATGCGATCGACATCCTCGGGCTTCGCCACCTGGTCCTGCACGGTCCAGATCGCTTCGTTCACCGTCAGCATCAGCACGCGGTTGGAGACGAAGCCGGGCGCGTCGTTGACGACGATGCCCTCCTTGCCCAGCGAGCCAAGCAGCGCCAGCGCGGTGTCGATCGTCTGCTGCGAAGTGTGGTAGCCGCGAATCACTTCGGCGGCGGCGATCTGCGGCACCGGGTTCATGAAGTGGATGCCCAGCACGCGGTCGGCGCGCGCGGTGGCGGCACCGATGCGCGTGATCGGCACCGCGGAAGTGTTGGCGGCGAAGATGCAGTCCGGGTGGCATACCGATTCAAGTTGCCGATAGACCCCTTGTTTGGTCGGCCAGTCTTCGGTGACATTTTCGATAACGAAACCGGCATGCGACAGCTCGGCGATATCGGTCGTCGTCTGGATGCGACGCAAAACGTTGGCGGGATCGATACGCGACGCCTTCTTGTCGAACAGGCCACGGAAGCGTAGCGCCTGTGTCATCGCGGCGCGGGCACGGTCGAGCGCCGTCGCGGAAATATCGACCAGCACCACTGTGTAGTTCGCCTCGGCCAACGCCTGTGCGACGCCGGTTCCCATGACACCGGCACCGACCACACCGACCGTTTCAATCGCCATTCCGTCGCTCCCCGGTCACCATTGCGCCCAGTCCAGCGGCACGCCGGCGAGCCAAAGCCGGCCGGCAGCCGTCAGGAACGTGGCGGGGTCTGATTGCTCGTCGTTGGCGGCGCGCAGGCTGGGCACGGCAAGCCGGGGTGCCGCCGAAGCGCGCGGGACCTGATGCGCGTAGCCGGTCAGGCTTTGCCCAGGGCCGACCTCCAGGACCGCGGTGTCCGGATCGGCCAGCAGATGCGCAAGCGCATCCGAGAAACGCACCGGCTCGATGGCATGCCGCACCCACCACGCGGGGTCGGTCGCCTCGCCGGGCGTCACCCAATCGCCGGTCAGATTGCCGATGTATGGGATCCGCGGGGCATGCAATTCGGTGCGCGCCAGTATTGAACGGTAGGGCTCGGCAATATCTGCCATGTGTGGCGTATGGAAGGCGCGGCTGGCGGCGAGGCGCCGATGCACGATATTGCGTTGTTCCAATAACGAACAAAGCTGCGCCAGCCTGGCCTCGCTGCCGCCGATCACGGTCAATGCCGGCGCCGCGGCGGCGGCGATCCAGGTCTCCTCGCCCAGCAAAGGGGCGATCTGCGCTGTTGGTGCCGCCGCGGCGAGCATGCCCCCGGCTTGCATTGTCTCGATCAACCGCGCCCGCGCCGCCACGAGTTCGAGGACGGTGCGCTCGTCCATCACCCCGGCGACGCAGGCGGCGGCGTATTCGCCCAGGCTGTAGCCTGCCAGGGCCACGGGCCGCAGGCCGAGCGACTGCCACAACCGCACAAGCGCGAGCTCGACGACCAGGATCGCGGTGTGAGCGAACAACGTGCGCGCCAGCCGATCGGCGGCTTTGGTGGGGGGAGAGGCGTCGCGCCGCAGCATGGCGCGCAGATCGCGCCTGGGCGGCGCGGCGCCGGTGAACATGACGTCGCGCAGATCGGCATCGACCAAGGGCGCGGCCAGAGCGCAGAGCCGGTCGATCTCGTCGCGGAACACGGCACTCCGGTCGTACAGCCCCTTGGCCATGCCGGGATGCTGCTCGCCCAGTCCGGGGAAGACGTAGGCGAGGCGGACGGTCCCGGCGGTGCCGGTACGAAGGCGGCGGTTGGTCCGATTGCCGGACAGGGCTTCGGCGGCTTGCCCGGGTCCGTGCGAGAACAGCATGGCGCGATGCGGGCCGGTCGCTTGCAATCTGGAGTGCCGGGCGGTGGCAGGCCACTGACCGGCCGGCAGCTCTTGAAGCCGGCTGGCAAGCGCGGCCAGCTCGGCAGCCAAAGCGTCTCCGTCTTCGGCGGCGACCAGCAGCAGGTCTTCCGCGTCGGTTGCTGGCGGCAGCAGGTCCTTTGAGGCAGCCGCCGGACCGCGCTGGGCTCCGGCAGCCGCGGGCTTCGCCGCCTCTGGCGCGGCGGGTGCCGTTGTTTTCGGCGGCCCGGCGGGGGATGGGGCGTTCAGGCCTTTCGGTGCGGGTTCGATCGCGGGCGTGCTGAGTTGTCCGGGGCGTGTCGTGGCGCGGAGTGCTGGCGCCGGTGCATCCGCGATCCCGGACGGAGCCATCGCAGCAAGCTGTTGTTCGACGATGCGGGTCAGCGCGGCGGCGGCCTCGGCAAGCTGGCACTGGAAAATGGCAGCAAACCCGGTCCCGCCGCTTCCCGCGATGCCCTCGGCCGCATCGGCCGCTGGGGTCGGCGTGGCTGGATTTTTCGCCGGCTCGGGCTCGGCTGGCGTCACCCAGTGCCGGTCGCGGGCGAATGGGTAGGAGGGCAGCACCAGGCGCCGCCCCTCGCTGCGCGGATAGATCACGCCCCACTCAAGCGAGACGCCGGCGACGAACAACGCCGCAAGCTGCCGCGCCAACGCCGGCCATGCGGGAGCGTCATCGTCCGCACTGATCATGCCGGGCGGTGCGTCACCCCCCAGCCACAGGCCAGTTGTCGCGCCGACGCTGGCCATCAAGCCGGTGGTGGGTGCTTGCGTGGTCTCGGACAGAGGCGATCCCTGGCCCAGCATTGTGCCGCTGTGATCGAGCAGGGGCAGGACCGGGCTGGCCAGGGTGAGCGCCGCGTCGGGCGGGGCCTCGATTGCGGTGGGCAAATCGAGCGCCCGCGCCAGCACTGCCGCAACCCGCAGGCCGGGGCCGCTCCCCGCAAGCATCGCCGGCTGCAGGCCCAGCGCCTGCCAGACGCGCGCCATGACATAAAGCGAGACCACCGCCGCGTGCGCAGGCTCCAGGCGGCGTTCCGCCAGGGCGCTCGGCAATGTCGGGCTGGCAAGTTGCGCTGCACAGTCGGCCAACGCTCGATCGAAGGCCGGCATTCCGAACGGCAGCCGCTGCGGCCGCGATCCCAGTGCGAGCAATACCTTGGGCCGATGCCGGCTCTCGCCATGCAGCACAGCGCCGCCATCGCCATTGGCAAACGCTCTGAGGCGGGCTGCCGCATTCTCTGCCGATCCGGCCAGAACCGCGATCCGGTGCGGCAGATGAGCGCGCGCCGTGGCAGCCGTCGCTGCGTAGTCGGGAAAATCCATCGGGGGCGTGCGGCCGAGTGCATCGGCATGCCGGCGCGCCAGCTCGATGAGCGCCGCGTTCGAGCGCGCCGAAATCACCAGCAGTTCGACGTCTCGCGCGAGCCGCGGGACTGGCTTCGCAGCGCCTTCGTCGGCCGCTGCGACGATCACGTGAACATTGGTGCCGCTGGCGCCGAACGAACTCACGCCTGCGATGCGCGGTCCGGGTGGCCAGGAGCATGCCTCGCGGGCAATCGCGACGGGCAGTTCCGCCCAGGGAATGTCCGGGTTGGGCGAGCGCACATGCAAGGTCGCGGGAATGCGGCCTTGTTCAACCGCGAGGGCAGCCTTGATCAGGCCGGCGACGCCAGCCGCTCCTTCCAGGTGGCCGATGTTGCTTTTCACGGAGCCGATCACGACGGGCCGTTCCGCCGATCGCCCGGGTGCCAAGGCTGCCGCCAATGCACGCACCTCGATGGGATCGCCGAGTTGCGTTCCGGTGCCGTGCAGTTCGACATAGCCGACCTCGCCCGGCGCGGTCTTTGCGCGTGCCAGGGCTTTCTCGATCGCCGCACGCTGGGCTGCACCGTTGGGGACGGTGAATCCGGCACTCTGGCCGCCATGGGTCACGGCCGAGCCGCGCAGCACCGCACGAACGCGGTCGCCATCGCGTACCGCATCGGACAGCCGCTTCAGCACCGCGATGCCGCATCCCTCACCGCGCACATAGCCGTTGGCGGCGGCATCGAGAGTCTTGCAGCGGCCGTCAGGCGCCAGCATGCCGGCGCGCGAAAGGATGATGCCGCCGAGCGGCAGCAACACCAGATTGACCCCGGCCGCGAGAGCCAGCCTGCATTCGTTGCCGCGCAACGCCTGGCAGGCCTGATGGACCGCGACGAGCGAGGCAGAACATGCGGTGTCCAGCGCCACGCAAGGACCTTGCAGGCCGTAGGTAAAGGCCAGACGCCCCGCCGCCGCGTTCAGTGGATTGCCGGTCAGGTAATAGGCGCTGTAGTCGCGGTGGTTCAGCAGGATCTGCGCGTAGTCGTTTGACGCGATGCCGACGAACACGCCGGTCTCGCTGCCGCGCAGCGATAACGGGTCGAGGCCGGCATCCTCCAATGCGTGCCAGCTCGATTCCAGCAGCAGCCGGTGCTGCGGGTCCATCATCGCAGCTTCCCGGCCGGTCAACCCGAAGAAGGCGGCATCGAAGCAATCGCAATCACGAATGAAGCCGCCAAAGCGGGGCACGCCGCCGTTGCTGGCGGATGATTCGGTGTCCCGCCACGGGGTTTCCGCCTCGCGCTCCGACGGTATGCCGGTAATCGCGTCGCTGCCGGAATCGAGAAGGTGCCAGTACTGGTCTGGGCCGTCCGCACCTGGGAAGCGGCATGCCATGCCAACCACTGCGATCGGCTCAGCCGGCGCATGCTCTGCCTGATCCAACCGCTCGCGCAATTCGCGGATGACCAGCGCGGCCTTCTGGAGCTGCGGTGCCATGTCGCGATGCACGGTCACTGCGCCGCTTCCCCGAACAAGGCGTGGTATTCCGCTTCGATGAAGGCGGCGGCAGCGTCGTTGCCGGGAAGCGGCATCGCGTCGGCCGGTTCTTCATTCGGATAAAGCATCGAGAGCAGATGATCGGCCAGACGCTCGGGCGTGGGATGTTCCAGCAGCAGCGTGTTGGGCAGCCAGCAGCCTAGCGACCGGAGGAAGCCCTGGCAGAGCTCGATGGCCGTGAAGGAGTCTACACCGGCCTCGAAGAAGCCCACCGTCGCGGTGGCAAAGGGATTGGCGTCGAGCCGCAGGACCCGCGTCACCTGTTGCTCGATCGTCTCGATCAGGGCCGGGCGGCGTGCTTGCGCCGGCATGCGATCCAGACTCGCCCGCAGCGGTGCGGCAGCGCCGCCTTCCATGCCGATATCCTGCGGGCCGATATCCTGCGGGTCGATATCCTGGGCGGCCATGGCGGAAGATGCGGCGTCGCCGTGCAGCGCGCTTGTTCCGGTCGCAAGCTGATCAAATAGCCTGCCGGTACCGAGGCTGGCGTGCAGCGCCGCGAGGCGGGGCCAATCGACATCCGCGACGACGGCGCGTTCGGCGGCGCTGGCCCCCAGGCGGTCGAGTTCCGCCAGCGCCGCGGCCGGTTCCAGCGGCCGCACGCCGGCCCCGCGCAGCCAAGCCGCACCGGCCTCGTCCAGCATCCCCGCCCCGGCCCACGGCCCCCAGTTCACCGACAGACCCGCCAGCCCCAACGCCCGTCGCTCTGCGATCACCCCGTCCATGAAGCCATTCGCCGCGGCATACGCCGCCTGCCCCTTCGACCCCCACACCGAGGCGATCGAGGAGAACGCCACGAACAGATCCAGCGCGTGCTCCCGCGTCAGCCGGTCCAGCGTCCACAGCCCCAGCTTCGGCGCCAGCACCCGCGCCAGCTCCGCCGCGTCGAGATCATCCAGGCCGCGCAGCGACATCACCCCGGCGGCATGCACCACCCCGCGCAATTGCCGCCCGTTTCGCGCCAAGCGTCCGAGCAGGTCTGCCACCGCCGCGGCATCGCCGATATCGGCGGTCTCGCACAGGACCTCTGCCCCGCGGTTGCGCAACCGGGCAATGGCTTGCTCTGCCGCCGGCCCGGGGCCGTGGCGGCCCACCAGTGCGATCTGCCGCGCCCCCCGCTCGCCCAGCCAGGCCGCCACCTGCAAGCCAAGGCCGCCGTAGCCGCCAGTCACCAGGTAGAGGCCGTCCGCCGACAGCCGGGTTTTCCCCACGGGGACCGGACGCTGCTCCAGCCGCGCCACCTGGCGGCCTTCGCTGCTGAGCCGTATCTCCGCCTCGTCTGCCGTGCCCAATACGGTGTCGGCCACCGCGGCCGCCGTCACCTCACCCCGCAGCCGCAGCACGCCGCCGCACGATCCCGGCTGCTCGAGTGCCGCCGCCCGCAGCAGGCCGGGCACGGCCGATGGCCGGTCGTCATGCTCCATCACCCAGAGCCGGCCGCCGCCGCCACGCAAACCCCGCAGCAGGTGCAACACGGCCAGGCAGCGGTCGCGCTGCCTGGCCGCCATCGCTGCAAACGGCTCTTCCCCCTCCGGCGCATCGAGGCCCCGCAGGTCCACCACGCCCCGCCAGTCCGGCCCCGGTGACGCGGCAGCTTCCGCCGCCACGTGCCGCACCATGCCGCCGCGCCGTTCCAGTTCCGTCGCGATCCGCTGGCCCAGCCCACCGGCAGTCCCCAGCACCAACCAACGGCCCGAGGCGTCCGTTACATTCCGGCTGGCCGGCGCCGGAACCCATGTCACCGCCAGGCTCAGCGAAGCCGGTTCTGCGCGCGCCAATACAGACGCCATGCGCGATGCCGCTGCACCGGGCGCCGCGGTTGTCGGCACTGCCGCGCCGGATGCCGGAGCCTTGAACGTCGCCGCCTCGGATGCGGCGCCCGGAGGCATCACCGCGCCAGCCCCCGCTGTCGTTGGCAACGCTCCCCTGGACGCCGCGGTCCGCGGCACCGCCGTGCCCGATGCGTCGGTTGTCGATGCCGCTGTGCCGGATGCCGGCGCCTGCCGCTGTGCCAGCCAGTGCCGCTTGCGCTGGAACGGATAGCTTGGCAGCACCGCCTTGCGGCCAGTGCCACACACCGCCGGCCACGACACCGCCGCGCCGCGCACCCATAACGCACCCAGGCCTGCCAGCAGGCTCTCCCATCCCGCCTCGCCCGCTCGCAGCGATCCCAGCAGCGTTCCCGCATATCCCGCCTGCGCCGCCAGACCCAGCAGGCTGCGCCGTGGACCGACCTCCACCAGCACATCGCAGCCCAGCCCGGACAGCGTTGCCACCCCGGCCCCGAACCGCACCGGCTCACGCACGTGGCGAACCCAGTAGGCCGGGTCCTGTACCTCGTCTCCGGCCACCGCGCCGCTGGTGTCGCTCACCAGCACCGAACCCTGCAGCGCCGACAGTTCTTCTCCGGCAACGGCCTGCGCAAACGCGCTCAGCATTGGCGCCATCTGCGGCGCGTGGAACGCGTGCGACACCGCCAGTGGCTGCTGGCGCACCCCGGACAGAGCCGCACATACCGCCGCCATCGCCGCACGCTCGCCCGACACCACGCAGGCCTGCGGGCCGTTCACCGCCGCCAGCGATACCGCGTCCTCGTGCCCGGACAGCGCCGCGCGCACCCGCGCCTCGTCCGCCGCAACTGCCACCATCACGCCGTCGCCGCCCAGCGCCTGCATCAGTCGCGCCCGGCGCGCCACCAGCCGCGCTCCGCTCTCCAGCGAGAACACGCCGGCCGCATGCGCTGCCGCATAGGCCCCGACGCTGTGGCCCAGCACCGCGGCCGGCTCGATCCCCCAGCTCTGCCAAAGCGCGGCCAGGCCGCAGGACAGCGCATACAGCGCCGGCTGGGTGTAGGCGGTCTGGTCCAATGCCGCCCCGCCGGAGAACATCACCTCCAGCAGCGGCCGGTCCAACTCCCCCGCAACCGCAGCGGCGCAGCGGTCCAGCATGGCACGGAAGCAGGGGACGGTGGCATACAGCGCCTGCCCCATGCCGCTCCATTGCGTGCCCTGGCCGCTGAACAGGAAGCCGATCTTTGGCGGGGTTGCACCGGTTCGACCCGACAGGCCGTCGCCGGTGGACACGTAATGCTCCAGCCCCGCTGCCAGCTCGGCCGCATCGGCGCCCACCACCGCCAGCCGATCGGCGAACGCGGCGCGGCCCAGCGCCGCTGTGCGGCACACCTCTGCCACGTTCGCGTCCGGATGCTCGCGCAGCCAGGCCGCCCAGCGGCCCGCCTGCGCCCGCAACGCACCGGACCCGCGGCCACTCACCACCAGCAGGCCGCTGACAGGATCGGCGGCCACGCCACTGCTGGGGGCGGCTGGCGCGCCACTGCTGGGATCGGCGGAGATGCCATCGCTACCCGGCGACGGCGGCGCGGCCTCCATTGGCGAGAGCGGCGTACCATACGCCGGCGACGCACCCTGCGCCGGCGACGTCGCAGGGTGCACAGGTGACGTCGCAGCGTGCACCGGCGACGTCGCACCCTCCGCCGGCGCCTCCGCCACCACCACGTGCGCGTTGGTGCCGCTGAACCCGAACGAACTGACCCCGCCGATCCGCTCGCCCGCCGGCCAC
>Ga0335074_10005817_pt1 | contig 17087 bp, 18 predicted proteins | sample Lox_Sample_23_FD_206715 | JGI IMG/M metagenome (GOLD analysis project Ga0335074, IMG submission 206715) | Soil microbial communities from Loxahatchee National Wildlife Refuge, Florida, United States - Lox_Sample_2.3 | ecosystem: Environmental > Terrestrial > Soil > Wetlands | place: USA...
GTCGGATGCCGGGCCGTGGACAAAGGTCAGGACGGCGACCACCGACCCGGCCAGGCAGGCGAGCAGCGCCGGGACAGCGGCCTGGCGCGGCCGGTACGCGGCGACCGTATAGAGCAAGACGAGCATCGCGATGTCTGACGGCAGCGGTGCAGCATGCAGCAGCACTCCCGCGACCACCTGGATGGCGGCACCGAGAGCGCCGATGCAGAACGCGGTCACGGGGGCCTTCCGCCGGATGGTCACCGCAGCGAAGAGGAGCAGCCAGGCAGGAATCTCTGTCCAGGGGCCGCGCACCAGTTGCCCGACCCCGAACAGCCCCAGCAACGCGGCAAGCACGCTGTCGACGAGCACCTGGTGGCCGCGCAGCCAGGCATACAGAGCGGACACGAGGTTCAGGGTATGCTGCCCGCCGGGCCTCTGCCGTCACCTTCAGGGCTGGTCCTGGTCAGACCTGAGGCGGATGCCCGGCCGTCAGGCGGACAGCTGCGTGCTCACGTCGAGCGGTTCCTCGCGGCAGCCGCCGGTCCCGTCGGGCTGCACGAGGTAGCCGGTCGCGCCGGGCCGGTCAGCGACGATGCCCGCCAGGCTCGGGCCGGCGAAGTGCGCTGCGGCGCCGTCGTCGCAGGCAATGCCGGCCGGCAGGGTGCCATCGGCAACGAGCGACTGATAGGCCGGGCGGCGGGTGGGCTCGGAGCTGTAGTGCGGGCAGTAGCTGCCCGGCAGGAACTGCAGGCCTGCAGTGAACGGGCGCAGCGCCGGGCCGAAGGAGTCAGTCGTGCCGCCGTGGAACCAGCAAATGGCGCCGGCGCTGACACCGGCCAGCACGATGCCCGCCTCCCAGGCCTTACGCAGGATGGTGTCGAGGCCGTGCACACGCCACACCGCCGCCATGTTGGCGACGCTGCCGCCGCCCACGAAGATCACGTGCTGGGACAGCAGCAGCTCCGCGGGGTCAGCGACGTTCGGCATCGAGAACAGCTGCAGGTGCGATGGCCTGGCGCCGTACTGCGCCAGTCTGGCGTACATCCGCACGTAGGCAGTCGGCTCGTCACCGGCGGCGGTATTCAGCGCGCAGACCTTCGGGCTCGCCGCGCCGGACAGTTCGAGCGCGTAACTGATGAGAGCCGGCAGTTGCTGGTCCTGCTCGCGTGATGGCCCGAACCCGCCGATCGCCAGGATGTGCCGCTCTGCGTCAGCCGCCATAGCGGCAGGCTATCGTCCGTGCCGTGGCCGCGATTACTGACTGCGTCTTCTGCGACATCATCGCCGGACGCGTGCCGGCCCAGATCGTGCTCGCCGACGACGTCGTCGTCTCGTTCCTGGACTCCAGGCCGGTGTTCAAGGGCCACGTGCTGGTGGCGCCGCGCGAGCACGCGCGGACGCTGGCAGATCTCGAGGCTGCCACGGTCGGGCCGTTCTTCTTGCGAGTCCAGCGGGTCAGCGCGGTCATGCCGGCCGCGCTCGGCTGCCAGGGAACATTCGTCGCCGCGAACAACGTGGTCAGCCAGAGCGTGCCGCACCTGCACTTCCATGTCGTACCGCGGACCAAGGGCGACGGGCTGCGCGGGTTTTTCTGGCCGCGCACTCGCTACGACAACGAGGCGGAAGCAGAGCAGTACGCGAACCGGCTGCGCGCTGAACTGAGCTGAACGAACCGAACTGGACAGAGCTGAACCAGACCGGGCACGGGCTAGCTGACGGCGGTGAGCAGCAGGCAGACCGCTGCGCTGACTTCCGCGATGGCTCCCAGCACATCACCGGTAATCCCGCCGAGCCTGCGCGTGGCGAGGCGGGTCAGCACGAGCGACGCCGCCAGCGCGACGGCGATCGCGACCGGGTAGATCCAGCCGAACGCGCCCGCGGCTGCCAGCGCGGCGAGTACCAGCGCCGCGGCGGGGAGCGGATTCACTGTCCCGGCGACCAGCGCCCCGAGCCCGCCCGGGCGGGCCGAGGGCACCGTGCGGCGGCAGGCGAGCATGATGGCCAGGCGCGCCGCCACCGCCGCGGCCGCGACGGCGACCGGGCCGCGGCCGGTCTGCTCAGCCCTGGCCAGGGCACTGACCTGAATGAGCACAGTCAGCACGATCGTCGCCACGCCGAACGGCCCGATGTCGGACTGCTTCATGATCTCGAGCGCGCGCGCGGCCGGCTGTCGGCTGCCCAGGCCGTCGGCGAAGTCGGCGAGTCCGTCCAGGTGCAAGCCTCTGGTCAGGGCGGCCAGGACCGCGATGGCGAGGACGGCGGCAAGCAGCGGCCCGGTATGGCCCGCCTGGCAGGCCAGCAGCACGCCCGCGGCCACTGCGCCGAGCACCAGGCCGATCACCGGTGCCCAGTACATGGCCACGGCGGCGGTCCGGTGGTCCGGCGTGCCAGCGCGGACGACCCCCGCAATCGGGACAGCCGTCAGCAGCGTGCCGGCCAGCCGCAATCCGCTCCAGAGCATGGCACCCGAGCCTACGGTCACCGCCGGGTTGCCCGGTGACGGACTGGACAGGTGGCGGTGCTGGCTGGGAGGTGGTGTTGGCTGGGAGACGGTGTTGGCTGGGAGACGGTGCTTGCTTCGAGACGGTGCCTGGTGCGTGATGAAACACCGTGCCGCATCATGGTGACCGGCAGAGCACAAGGAGGCACCGGTGACCGAGTGGCCGTACGTGCTGCTGTCGGCCGCAATGTCCGCCGATGGCTATATCGACGATGCTTCCGACGCCCGGCTCGTGCTGTCCGACGCTGCGGATCTCGACCGGGTCGACGAGTTGCGGGCGGCCAGCGACGCGATCCTGGTCGGGGCGCAGACGATCCGCGCTGACAATCCCCGGCTGCTGGTGCGCTCCATGGCGCGGCGGCAGGACCGGCTGGCGGCCGGCGCCACCGCCAGCCCGCGGCGCGTCACGATCACGCGCAGCGGCCGCCTCGATGCCGGTGCCCGGTTCTTCGCCCCGCCACCGGACCGGCTGATCGCAGATCCGGCCCGGCCGGCGATGGCGCCTCCGCCGGAGGATCGCCCGCTGGTGTACGCCGCTCCCGGCGTCGCGGCGGATCTGGCGGCCAGCCTGTCCGCCGCCGCGGTCGTCGTGCCGGTGCCAGTACTGGGGCGGGACGCCGGCCTGGAGCTGGGCTGGATCCTGGCCGACCTGACCAGGCGCGGGGTCGCGCGGCTCATGGTCGAGGGCGGCGCTACCGTGCTCGGCCAGTTCCTGTCGGCGGGCCTGGCTGACGAGTTCCTGCTTGCCGTCGCGCCGGTGCTGGTCGCCGACCCGGCTGCGCCCCGCCTGCTGGCTGGCTCGCGCCCAACCGGGCGAATGACGCTTACTGGAGTGAGCATGGCCGGCGACATGGCAGTGCTGCGCTACCTGCCGCGACCGGGCTAACCGGACTCGCTAGTTTGCCCCGATGCGGGAGAAGTCTGGCCCACCTGGTTAAGCCGGGCGCGCCGACGGTGCAGGATGGGAGGATGAGCGAAACGAAGGCGGCTTCTGGCGGATTGCGGTCCGCGATCGAGCGGAGCGGCTACTACCCCGGCCTGGTCTACGACGCGGTGTCATCGGCCGTAGGCAGTGAACCTGTAGTTTCCTACGTCGTTGTGCACGACGCTGGGTTTGATCCGGGGATGGAGGTGCGCCGCCACGTGACCGTGATGGCGCTCACTCCGACGCGCCTCGTTTACTCCCACACCGACGAGTACCCGGCCGAGGAGTCCGACTCGATGTCGCGGCCGCAGGCCGAGACCAGCACCGAAGCGGTTCGCCATTCCCGTATCTCGTCCGTCGCGCTGACCAGGGTCATCCCGGATCCCGCGTCCTACGTACCGGGCGCGACCGCGCCGAGCGAGGTCGTGCTGACCATCGGCTGGAACGTGCTCTCGCACATCGAGATTGAGCCCGCGCACTGCGGCGACGAGAACTGCGAGGCCGATCACGGCTTCACCGGAACCGTGACCGCCGATGACCTGAGCGTCCGGGTCAGCGAGGCTGCCGACGGACCGGAGGCAGTAGAGCAGGTCGTCTCCTTCGCTCGCGCCCTGACCGAGGCGACCAGCCGTCCGTGACCACGACGGGTGCGGTCAGTTCGGGGGAGCAAGCGGAATTGCCGGTGCTGCCCGGCTACGGGCGCAGCACGCTGCCCGACTTCAGCGAGTCCGTGCTGGCCTCTCTCGGCGTGCCGGGCGCGACGAACGTCCTCGGGCTGCCGTCGGCTAGCCGGGTCTGCCTGCTGGTTGTCGACGGTCTCGGGTGGGAGCTGCTCCGGTCCAACCGGACGGCGGCGCCGTTCCTGTCCGGGCTGGCCGAGACGGGTTGCTGGCTCGCGGCGGGGTTCCCGTCGACAACGGTCACCAGCCTTGGCTCGCTCGGCACCGCGCGGCCACCCGGCCAGCACGGACTGCTCGGCTACCAGGTCCGCGTGCCGTCGACCGATCAGCTGCTGAACGGTCTGCGCTGGGACAACGCGGTGGACCCAAGGGAATGGCAACCGCACCCGACAATCTTCGAGCGCGCAGCTGCGGCGGGCATCGGCGCGTTCCGTATCGCCAGCGGGGCCTTCAGGCACAGCGGACTGTCGATAGCCGCTATGCGCGGCGCCGATTACCGGTCAGCGGAGACCTTCGGCGCGCTGGTCGGGCGCGCTGCGGTCGCCCTGGCGGAGCAGCCGCGGGCACTCGCGATGGTGTACACCGGAGACCTGGATAGCACTGGGCACGCCCTGGGCTGCACATCGGCGGCGTGGCAGCACCAGCTCCGGCATATCGACTTGCTCGCGCAGCAACTCGCTGGCGCAATTCCGGCTGGGACCGCGCTGCACGTTACAGCCGACCACGGCATGGTCGACGTGGCGCCCGGTTCCCGTGTCGATGCCGACACCGTACCGGAGCTGCGGCGCGGGGTCGCGCTCCTGGGCGGCGAGCCGCGGGCCCGGCACGTGTACGCACGAGCTGGTGCCGCCGCGGACGTGCTAGCCGCGTGGCGGGACACGCTCGGTGACAGTGCGTGGGTCGCCAGCCGGGATGAAGCGATCGAGGCGGGCTGGTTCGGGCCTGTCGACGCGCGCGTGTCCGACCGCATCGGCGACATCATCGCGGCGGCTCGGGGCATGTCGGCGGTGGTCGCGACGGTGGCCGAGCCGCGCGAGTCAAGGCTCGTCGGGATGCACGGTTCGCTAACGGCAAGTGACCAGCGGGTGCCATTGCTGTCTCACGTAGCGTGATGTGAGCCAGGTTGCGGCGCGTTTATCCACAGGTGCGGCGGGGAACCGCACCGCACTTCCGCTAGTTGTGCACAGATATACGTGAGTTATCCACAGGTTAAAAGTTATCCACAGAGAGGCCGCGGTGATCGGTTTACATGTCTGCGCAATCCGTCGGTACCAACGGCGAACCGGACCGGACGGTAGCTGCCGCCGGTCCGCTTATCAGCGTCTCCGAGCTCGCCACGGCGCTGGCGGGCGACGCCCCGCCGGCCCTGATCGACGTGCGCTGGCGGTTGGGCGGGCCCCCTGGCATCGAGAGCTACCGGGCCGGCCACCTGCCCGGCGCTGTCTACGTCGACCTGGACCGCCAGCTCGCCGGACCGCCGGGTAATGCCGGGCGGCACCCGCTCCCGCAGCCGGAGGACTTCGCGGCAGCTATGCGTGCGGCGGGCGTTGCGGCGGACCGGGACGTTGTCGTCTACGACGATGCGGACTCGACGACGGCCGCGAGGGCCTGGTGGATGCTCCGGTACTACGGTCACGACCGGGTGCGGGTCCTGAACGGAGGCTTCCGCTCCTGGGAGGCTGCCGGACTGCCGGTTAGCACGGCCGAGGTTACTGCCGAGCCTGGCCATTTCACCGCGCGCCCCGGTCAGCTGCCCGTACTCGACGCTGCCGCCGCAGCCGCCATCGCCAGGTGCGGCATCCTGCTCGATGCCAGGGCGCCAGCGCGCTACCGCGGCGAGACTGAACCCGTCGACCGGGTGGCCGGGCACATTCCCGGCGCGCTCAGCGCGCCCACGGCGGAGAACGTCACTGCGGACGGGTCGTTCCGCGCGGTCGCCGAGCTGCGTGCCCGGTTCGCCAACCTCGGCATCAAGGCCGCCGACGGTATCTCCGGCAACAGCGAGCTGACCGACGGCGCGGCTGACTCAGACGGCCAGCCGGTGGGCGTGTACTGCGGGTCTGGCGTCACCGCCGCTCACGAGTTGCTGGCGCTAACACTGGCGGGCGTGCCCGCAGCCCTGTACGTCGGCTCGTGGTCGCAGTGGATCACCGACCCGGACCGTCCGATCGGCACCGGTCCTCAGCCGGGCTGACGCTCCTCCGGGCGGCTAGCTCAGCTGCTGGTCGACATGCTCGGCGTAGAAGCACAGCAGCCCGGCGATGCCGGCCGCGGCCGGAATCGGGTCCTGGTAGCTCCAGACCAGGTCGGGATGGACCTCGCCGTCGATGTCGATCGACCAGTACGACGCCTCGCCCTTGAACGGGCAGGTGGTCTTGGTATCTGTCGGGCTCAGGTACTCGGTATGCACGTCCTCGCGCGGCAGGTAATAGCGATCCTGCAGGCCGGTCTCGGACAGCCGGACGGCCCGGTCAGACTCCGCGAGCTTGACCCCGCCGAGCGAGATCTCGATGTGGCGGTCCGCCGGTTCGATCGTGATGGTGTGTGCAGTTGCCATGACGGTGGCAACTGCCCGCCCGGCCGGCGCATTCCGTCGCCGCGCCGGATCAGCCGTTAAGGTTTCACCATGCGCCGCCCGTCCGCTCCCGCGCTGGTGCTGGCATCCGGCTCCCCGGCCCGGCTGCGGCTGCTCCGCGATGCCGGTCTCGACCCGGAAGTCGTGGTGAGCGGTGTCGCTGAGACCAACGACAACGGCCTGTCAACCGCACCGCTGGCAGTAGCGCTGGCCGAGCGCAAGGCAGCCGCGGTAGCGGCCCTCCGGCCGGACGCGCTCGTCCTCGGCTGCGACTCCATGCTTGACCTTGACGGTGAGGCATTCGGCAAGCCCGCGGCGCCGCAGGATGTGGTCTCGGTCTGGAAGCGGATGGCCGGGTCGGAGGGCACCCTGTTCACCGGCCACTGCCTGATCGACGGCCCGGCCGGCCGGCGGGCGAGTGCCGTCGCCGCCACGACCATCAGGTTCGGTACGCCAACCGATGCCGAGGTCGAGGCGTATGCCGCCACCGGAGAACCGCTCTCCCTCGCCGGCGCGTTCAGCATTGACGGCCGGGCGGCGGCGTTCGTAGACGGCATCGACGGCGATCCTGGCAACGTGATCGGGCTGTCGCTGCCACTACTGCGCCGGCTGCTCGGCGAGCTGGGCATCGCGATCACCGACCTGTGGCGCCCCTCGTGACCGCCAAGCTGCAGTGTGTCGTGCTGGACTGCGCCGATGTCGGGGAACTCGCGCGGTTTTACCAGTCACTTCTTGGCGGTGCGCTGAACCAGCCGGACTCGCGGTGGTCACTGGGTGACAGCTGGGCGACGCTGCACCTGGACGGGGGAATCGTGCTGGCCTTCCAGCGGGTTGAAGATCATCAGCCGCCGCAGTGGCCGGACCCCGCGCGCCCTCAGCAGTTCCACCTCGACGTCGGGGTCGAGGACCTGGGCCAAGCCCAGGACGATGTCCTCAGCCGGGGCGGGGCTCTGCTTGACGCGGGCGACGGAAGGCGGAGCTGGCGCGTCTTCGCCGATCCGGCAGGTCATCCGTTCTGCCTGGTCCGCGACCAGCACCCCTAGCGGCCCGCCCGCCCGGTCACTCGGAGCGGATGTCGGTGTCGTCGTCGGTCACCACGTGCATGGCCGCCTCTTCGGCCGTCGCCGCGCCGCCGGAGATGCCAGCGTCACGGGCGACCAGGTCGGCGTCGGCCGCCGGATAGCCGCCGTCGTCGGCCACCAGCCGGCCTGCCCTGGGATCAGGGCCGTCGTCGAGCAGGATGCCGTCGAGGTCCTCCTCGGCAACGTCCTCACCGCTGGCCGTGGCGCCCATGCGCGCCACCTGACCGTCGCCGAACGGATCGTCGTCGAAGTCGGCCCCGACGTCGGGCTCTTCTGCGGCCAGGAGCCGGTCCAGTGACTCGCCTTGCTCCTGCTCGGACTCGGTCGTGCCGAAGCGGATGCCCGCCGACCACCGCTCCGGCGGCGCGACTCCCCGGTCGAGCGGGTCGCCGGCGCCGACACTGGTGTCGAGCGTGTCCGAGGCATCAAGCACCTCGTAGTCCTCAAGGTCGGCAGACTCGTGCCTGGTCTCGTCGGGCATGCCGGTCCTCCTCTCCGCCGGGCCAGGCGAGCCGTCCACGCCGGGCTGTCACCCCTGTCCTGTCCAGCTTGCCCGCTCACCGTCAGCTGACTCGTGCCGGGCCGGTTCCGGCCGTGCGAGCGCGACATGGGGCGCGCGGTGCGCAATGACCACGATCCCGGTCACCATCACGATCAGAGCGATGACCTGGCCAGCCACCCCGATCGGAGTGCTGTTGAGGCTTTCCTTCAGCCAGACCGCAGCGAGCGCGATCGAGATGATCGGATCGCAGGCAGTGATAATGGCAAGTACCGGCGCAATCAGGACACCGCCCTGGAAGGCGTCCTGATTCAGGATGAAGCCGGCCGGGCCCACTACCGCCAGCGCGTAGATCGGCCAGTCGGTCAGCACTCCGGCCAGGCCGTGGCCGGTATCGGAGACCACCAGCTTGACCAGGAACGCCGCCACGCCGTAGCAGATGCCGGTGGCCAGCGCCAGGGCGAGCGGCCGGATGCGCTGGTTCCGCCGGCCCACTGCGATGCAGGCGGCCACGCCGGCGGTCAGGCCGACCGCCAGCGGCATTATGACGATGAAACTGACCTGGGAGTGACCCCCGGTCGGCCGGGCGATCGCCAGGAATCCGCCGATTCCGGCGGCGCAGGCGACACAGCCGAGGATGATCTGCGAATCCCACAGCCGGCGCAGGTAGGCGTTGATCAGCACAGCGAAGATCAGGTCGCAGACCAGGATCGGCTCGACCAGCGCCAGCTCGCCGAACCGCAGCGCGACCACCTGCAGGGCGAATCCGATCACAGTGCCCGCGATTGCCGCTACCCACAGCGGCTGGCGCGCCAGGTCCAGCAGAATGCGCGGGGAGAGCGCCCGGCGGGTTTTGACGCGCTTTGTGCTGCGCTGCTCGGCGACCGAGGTCATCCCGAACGTCAGCGCCGCAGCGAGCGCAGTGACAATTGCGATCACCACCACCCTGGCATCCCCGGCGATGGCGTCAGCTACGCCGATCGCGGGTCAGATCGCTGCGGGCGGTGCGAAACAGCCAGGTCAGCGCCCCGGTCATGACCGCCAGGCTGGCCGGTTGCCAGCCGGCGGCGGCGATCGCAAGCGCGCTGGCCAGCGCCGCGGCGAGCAGCCGCAGCGCGAGCCGTCCGAGGCGGATCCGCAGGCCTGCAACGGGCAGCAGCCGGGCCAGCGCTTTTTTCCGGCCGGGAACGGGGTCGTCCGCCGCCCGGCCCGCGAACTGGTTCATGGCTCGAGGGCCGGTCCGAAGGCCGCATCCAGCAGGGCTGTTACGGCTGGCGGCACTGTTGCGGCTGGCGGCACCGTTACGGCTGGCGGCACTGTTGCGGCTGGCGGCACAGTCGCGTCCGGCAGGCGAGCCTCGTCCGGCAGGCCAGGCTTATTCGTCCGCACAGTCTCCGCCGGCGGGTCAATCTCACCGGGCCGGGCCGGGGGATGCTCAGTTCCGGCCGGCTGACTGGCGCTGGCACTGGACCGGCCGGCCCGGCTGACAGCTGCGTCCAGGCGCTTGACCTGGGTGAAAGTGACGCCGCCGTGATGGATGTAGGCGGCCTGACCCGGCTCGAAGGCGCGGATCCGGCGGGTGTCAGCGACGGGCTGGTCGCGCAGGCGCGAGGAGCCGCGCCGGGTCCAGCGCAGCCTCCCGGCTAGTTGCCGGCTCGTGTCGACTGCCGGGCGCAGGCCGGCCAGCGCCGTCACCGGATCAGGATGCGGCGTCGCCAGCAGCCAGATGCCGCCGTCCGCGGTGGCGGCGAGCCGGTACCGGTCGTCCTGCCGGGCCGCCAGGCCGTGCCAGGATTGCGCGGAAACCTGCACCGAGAGGCCAAGCGCCCGGGCGCGCTCGTAGAGCTGCCAGATCGGCAGCCGCCGTGCCACCGCGCTGAACTCGTCCACGGCCAGTAGCACCTGGGGTTGCCGGTCGCTGGCGGCCAGCCCTGGCGATGGTGTCGCCCCCGGCACCTGCGTGACGAAACTCGCCAGCAGGTCGACCAGAGCGCGGGCCTGGGCTTCGGCGACTGCTACCTCGGCGGTGCCTTCGAGTATGCAGTACCAGGCGCTGGCGTCGGCGAAGCTGCCCGGCCCGTCAAGGCCTGGCCCGAGGCGCCGGAACAGCGTGCGGAACCGCAGCGCGACGTCGGGCACTTGCCGGGCCGCGGACCGGGCTAGCGCGAGCTGGCTGTCGTAGCCGCCCGCGGCGTAGGCGAGGCTCAGCCAGCCCGGATCCAGCCTGGCGAGGAAGTCCGCGGTGCTGGCCGGCGCACCGCACGGTGCCTCGACTGCGAGCGTGACGACGGCTTCCAGCACGTCGGTGTAATACGCGGCCCCGCCGGTGCCGTGCTCGATCAGATCGACCAGCGTGCTGATGAGCTGTCGCGGTGGCAGCGTCCACAGCGACAGGCAGGCGTCATCGGGCCAGACGGCCACGTTCCCGGCCCCTAGTGCCGTTAGGACGCGACGCGCTCGGTCAGCGACGTGACGGGCATCGCCGCCGCCCTTGCAGTCGAGCACCACGATGAGCGGCGGCCCGGCCAACCCGGCCGCGTGGCGCTGCAGGCCCGCAGCCAGGTAGCCGGCCCAGAGCCGTAACAGCAGGGTGGACTTTCCGGTCCCGGTGCTGCCGATCACGACCTGATGCGAGCGGAGGCGGCTGGCAGGCAGCCGCGCCAGCTGGCGAGCCGGATGCCCGACCGCACGGATGACCGCGCCGGCCACGAAGTCGCCGCTGGCAGTGAGCAGCGGCACCGCGCCCGGCGCGTCGGTCAGCGCCTTGGCCGCGCGGACCTGGTGACGCCACTGCCGGTCGTCGAACCTGATCGCGGCAGCGGGCGAGCGGCCACCCGATTGCGCGGCCATCGAGGCGAGCCGGAATGACCAGGCCAGCCCGGCGGCCACTAGCCCGGCTGGCACCGCAAGCGGCGTGATCAGCACGGCCGCTGCCAGGTAGTGGCTTTGGCTCAGCGCGTGCCAGGCGAACTGAGGTGCGGCCGGGCGGAGCGAATGCCGGGTTATCGCGGTAGCGGCCAGCCAGACGACCATCATGGGCAGGCACCAGGCCGCCGCCCGGTACAGCCGGGCGGGCTGCCAGCCGCCTCGCCAGGCGACCGCGACGCCGGCCGCGGCGACAACGGTCACCGGGAGCAGGCAGAGCGCGAGGGCTGCGGCGACGACGAGGGCCAGCGCGCCGAGTGTCAGCCGCAAGACCGGTCGCAGGATCACGCCGGAGTCCGGGCGGGCAGGCTGGCGGCGGCGGGCAGGGCGCGCACCTGGATCCGGGCGGCCAGACTGCCCAGAGCCGCCCTGGCGCGCAGGACTGTGCCGGCCGCGGCCGGGGAGCACAGGTAGACCACGCGGGCGTGCCGCGGCGGTAACCCGGCGACCCGGGCTTCGGCTGCCGGGCAGCCGTAGTCGCCGGTGCGGGCCAGCAACTCGCGCATGATCGCCACGGTGCGGACCACGGTCTTGGGCGTCAGCTCGGCCTCGATGGCCCAGCACTCGCCCGCAAACTCGGGCGGCGCACCGCCAGCGGGTTCGTCGGGCCAGTGCACTTCTGCGTCGGGCAGGTGGTCCCGCGAGCCGCGCTGGCCGCCTAGGCGTGCCCGCAGGTGTCGTTCGCTGCGCCAGTACGCGCCGCCGTCGCGGTAGCCGGGAACGGCCTGGAGAGCCAGCCGGGTAGCGGTCACGGCGCGGATGTGCTCCAGCCGGGCCAGCGCGGGCGAGCCGGCCCCGTAGCGCAGCCCGCAGGCCTGCAGGCCGCGCCTGGTCAGCCAGACCCAGGGCGGGCCCTGGCTGAGTACGGCCGACTCGGCCAGGCCGTGACTGACCCAGCGGGCGGCCTGGGCCCGGGCCTGCCTGATGGTGCCGCCCAGTAACTCGGCGAGCTGGTCGAGCTGCACCCCGTACATCTCGGCGGTGAATAACAGCGCAGCGCGGTCCCGGGCTGACCGGGTCGGGTCCGCTGTGCTGTTCACCCTTCCATCACAACACGGCGGGCGCGCGGAAGACACCGCCGATGCTGGTGCATGCCCCGGGCGTAAGGCACAATGAGTCGCGGGACACCGGTAGCTGCCTCCTGAGGCGACGAGTTCGTAGGGGAAGACGCATCTCGTCTGCCGTCAGGGAGGTATCGGGTGTCCGTACGTGGCGTGCTGCACGTGCATTGTGCGCCCCCGGCGTTGTGCCCGCACATCGAATGGGCCGTCGCCGGGGTACTTGGCGTGCCTGTCAGCATGACCTGGGTCGACCAGCCTGCCTCACCCGGATCCATGCGCGCCGAGCTGCAGTGGAATGGCAGTCCCGGCGCTGCGGGCGCGATGACCTCGGCGCTGGCCAGCTGGAACCTGCTGCGATTCGAGGTCACCGAGGATGCGAGTCCCGGCTGCGACGCGGTGCGCTACAGCTGCACCCCGGCGCTCGGCACGTTCTCCGCGGTGATCTCGGCGAGCGGGGACATCATGATCGGCGAGAACCGGCTTCGCGCGGCCATGGCACTGGCGGCGTCGGCGGTATCGTCGGCGTCGGCGTCGTCCGGGTCGGTCACGTCGTCCGGGTCGGTCACGTCGTCCGCGTCGGTCACGGCAGGCGGCCGCGCCGAGGCTGGCAACCCGCCCGACGGGCCGGACGGGCGCGGGCTTCGTGACATTCGCGATCTGCACGGGCCGCGGCACCCGGCGCTGGGTGGCTCCCTGGAGGCCGAGCTGAGCTTGCTGCTCGGCGACCCCTGGGATGCCGAGCTCGAGCCTTTCCGGCGGGCCGGTGACGGCGCACCGGTTCGCTGGCTGAACGCCACCGGCTGATTCCTGCCCGCGAGGCTGGCCGCGCGATCGGGAACGACACCACTACCGCGCCTGCTGTCGCTAGTACGGCAGCGGTCGCACTGCTGCTGCCGTAACTGAGGCGGAAGCCCGCTCGTGGCCGCGTATCGTATGCACGTGCCCGAGCCGGCCTTGATCCCCACCGGGACGGTAACGTTCCTGTTCACCGACATCGAGGGGTCGACCCGGATGTGGGAGGCCGAGCCGGAGGCCATGACCCTGGCTCTGCGCCGGCACGACGAGATCCTGCGCGGCACGATCGAGCAAGCCGGCGGCTACGTATTCAAGACAATCGGAGATGCGTTCTGCGCGGCGTTCTCCACCGCCGATGCGGCGGTTGCCGCGGCAGTCGCCGCGCAGCGCGCCCTGACCGGCCAGCAGTGGCCGACCAAGCAGCCGGTGGGCGTGCGGATGGGGCTGCACACCGGCGCGAGCGACGAGCGCGACAACGACTACTTCGGACCGGCCGTCAACCGGGTGGCGCGGCTGGAGTCGGTCGCCCATGGCGGCCAGGTGCTGCTGTCCGGCGCTACGGCGGAACTGGTGTCCGACGCGCTGCCAGACGGCGTGACCCTGCGCGACCTCGGCATGCACCGCCTCCGCGACCTCGGCCGGCCTGAGCAGGTCCTGCAACTGGAGGCCGCCTTCCTGCCGGCCGACTTCCCGCCGCTGACCTCGCTGGACAACCCTGACCTGCCCAACAACCTGCCCGGCCAGCTCAGCGCCTTCATCGGCCGCGAGCATGAACTGGCCGAGGTGCGCTCGCTGGCTGCGTCCGCGCGGCTGGTCACGCTGACCGGGTCAGGCGGCAGCGGCAAGACCAGGCTCGCCCTGCAGGCGGCGGTCGAGTTGCTGGACTCGGCACTGGACGGCGTGTGGTTCGCCGACCTGGCGGCGGTCACCGACGGCGAGCAGGTGCCGGGCGCGGTCGCTGCCGCGCTCCAGTTGCCCGATCACTCCGGGTCGGCCGTGCTTGCCTCCGTCCTGGAAGTGCTCAACGACCAGGATGTCGTCATCGTGCTGGACAACTGCGAGCACGTGATCGACGAGGCCGCCCGGTTCTGCGAGCAGGTCATCAGGTACTGCCCGCGCGTCCGGTTCCTGGCGACCTCGCGCGAGCCCCTCGGCATCGAGGGTGAGCGTGTTTACCGCGTTCCCTCGATGTCGCTGCCGCCGCGGGATGCGCTGAGCGCGGCCGACCTGGCCGGCTCGGACTCGGTGAAGCTGTTCGTCGAGCGGGCGAGGTCGCACGAGCCGCGGTTCGTGCTCGACGACGCGGCGGCGCCGCTGGTGGCGACGATCTGCCGGCGGCTGGACGGCATCCCGCTGGCGCTGGAACTGGCCGCCGCCCGGCTGTCGTCGATGTCGCTGCGGCACCTGAGCGAGCGGCTGGACCAGCGTTTCCGGCTGCTGACCGGCGGCAGCAGGAACGCGCTGCCGCGGCAGCAGACCTTGCAGGCGACCGTCGACTGGTCCTTCGACCTGCTCAGCCCGGCCGAGCGGGAGGCGATGCGACGGCTCTCGGTGTTCGCCGGCGGGTTCGAGCTCGAGGCCGCCGAAGCGATCTGCGCTGCCGACGAGATCGACGTGATCGACGTGCTGGATCTGCTCGGCTCGCTGGTCGACAAGAGCTTGGTGGTGGCCGAGCGGGTTGCCGCCGACGCCCGGCTGGGTGAGCCCGGCGGCGAGTCGGTGCGGTACCGGCTGCTGGAGACCGTGCGTCAGTACGCGGCCCAGGAACTGTTCAAGTCGGCCGGCGAGGGTCAGCTGATGGCAATCAGGGACCGGCACGCCGCGTTTTACCTGAAGATCGCTCAGGAGGCTGGCCCAGCGCTGACCGGCCGGCGGCAGGGGTACTGGCTCCGGCGGCTCGATGCCGACTGGGACAACCTGCGCACGGTCTTCGGCTACCTGACGTCTGCGGGCCGGACCAGCGACGTTCTCAGCCTCGGCGTGGCGTTGCAGCGGTTCGCGGTCAGCCGGGCGCAGCCGGAGGTACTGACATTCCTGCGGTCGGCGGTCGACCGGCATGACGCCGCGGTGACGGCGGTCGCGGCGAGCGCCCAGCTGGCGACCGCTGCGCTGCTCACCACGCTGCGCCAAGCCGATCCGAGCGCGCGCCTGGCGGCCAGGGGTTACGCCGAGCGCGGCCTGGCGATGGCGGAGATCCTGGCCGACCCGGTCTTGCAGGCGCGGGCGCTCGGGCTGATGAGTGAGCTGGTCTACTTCGACGGTGACCTGGATCACGTCAGGGAACTGGCCGGGCAGGCGGTCGCTCTCGCCCGCAAGACCGGCGACCGGCAGCTGCTCGGCGAGATGCTCAAGTGCCAGGCGGCCGCAGAGCCGTCGGCGGAGGAGAACCGGCGCCTGCGGACAGAAGCCCTGGACTGTTTCCGGCAGTCCGGCGATGAGCTGCTGGCTGCCAACGAGCTGCACCGCTTGTACGGGTTCGATCTGGCCGAGGGCGCGCTCGGGCATGCGCGGTCGCACCTGGAGGCCGCGATCGCGGCGGCAGAGCGACTCGGTGACGAGATGTACCTGTACTTCTTCCGCGAGGACCTGGCGATCCTGCTGCTGATCGAGGGCAAGCCCGCGGAAGCAGTGCCGCTGGTGCGCCGGTGCCTGCAGGTTGCCCGGCGCAGCGGGATCCGGCTGGACGTCTGCGAGGTGCTGTTCAGCGCGGCCTGCTGCGCACGCTGGCAGGACGATTCGGCCAAGGCAGCGAGGCTGCACGGCGCGGCGGATGTCCGGATCGGCTACGCCCTGGCCGATGGCAGCATCACCTGGTCGGCGATCGAGGAGCGGCTCCGGGTCGCCGAGCAGGCCCGGGTGCGTGAGCTGCTGGGGGAGGGTGAGTTCGGCGAGGCCTACCGGGAGGGGGCGGCGCTGTCCCGGCAGCAGGCGGTGGAGCTGGCCCTCCGCTGACTCTCTGCTGAATCTCCGCTAAGTCGGGTGATACCCGTGTTCTACGGAATGAGTGGTGTGGCGTGAGGTAACTGGAGTGCCACTTTTGACATGACGTTCCGTAGCAGTTTAAATACATCCAGTTCAAAGCTAAGTGGCGGCGGCGCGCTGACCCCCGTAACCGCGACGCCTGGCTTGTCATACGCGAAGTGGACATTCCGTGCCCGCGCTCACCCCTGCGCGGATCCCGGAATGCAGGGTCGGCGCTGGCCGCCTCCTGTCACAGGAGGCGATTGCACTCATGGCAATGAGCGCCCACGCATCTGATCACCATCTCATCTATGAGCAGGAACTGGCCGGTCACCAGCGGGACCTGTACCCGGCGGCGCTCCGGATGACGCGCAACCCCTCCGACGCCGAGGACCTGGTGCAGGAGAGCATGGCTCGCGCCTACGCCGGGCTCCGGCACTTCACCCCCGGCACCAACGCCAAGGCCTGGCTGTTCCGGATCCTCTCGAACACCTTCGTGAGCGGCTACCGCAAGCGCCAGCGCGAGGTCTCCCAGGTGCTCAGCGCGGAGTTCGAGCTGCTGGTGTCGTCAGCCCCGAGCTGGTCGGCAACCGGGCCGGGCCGGACCGAGCCGTCCGCGGAGGACGCCGTGCTGGCCCAGTTCAGCCACTCCGAGGTGCAGCAGGCGCTGCGAGAACTGCCCGAGTGCTTCCGGGCCACGATCTACCTGGCCGACGTTGAGGGATACCCCTACCGCGAGATTGCCGAGATGCTCTGCGTGCCGATCGGCACGGTGATGTCCAGGCTCCACCGCGCCCGGGGCATGCTGCGCAAGCGCCTGGCCGCGCACGCCTGATCTCTCTGATACCCCCGCAATTCGGGCACGGAAACCGTTGATTAACTGGGCGGATTCAACCGGATCCGAGGGAATATCACGGGAACGCGCGATTGAGTGCTGAATCAGTTGCCGACTAGACTGTTCGCAACTCATTCCGTTCTCAAGGCGGTGCTGCGTGCTCGATATCGAATCCGGTGGCCGTGATCTAAATCCCTTGTCGGCGACACCGCGCACGAAGCACAACCGGCTTCGCGACCAGGGCCGCACGGACCGGGCCGCGCTGTT
>Ga0335074_10005818_pt1 | contig 17085 bp, 10 predicted proteins | sample Lox_Sample_23_FD_206715 | JGI IMG/M metagenome (GOLD analysis project Ga0335074, IMG submission 206715) | Soil microbial communities from Loxahatchee National Wildlife Refuge, Florida, United States - Lox_Sample_2.3 | ecosystem: Environmental > Terrestrial > Soil > Wetlands | place: USA...
GGCCGCTTCCTCGTTGTATGACCATCCGCGGCGTCACTCGACCGACCGCGCTCCTCGCGGACCGGTGACACCCACGACCGCGTTGAACACGTCGAGCGCCGATCCCTGCCGGGCGGCGTCGGCCCGGTCGAACGGCCCGGACCAGACCAGTCCGAACTGGTTCCGGCGATTCCTGCTGTTGCGCCACAGTGAGGTCGCGTTGGCCAGGAAGAAGTCACGGTATTCGGCACGAGGGCTGTGCCGGTACAGCTCGTACAGATTCCTGACCAGGATGCCCTTGAACTGCGGCAGGTCGGCGCCTGACTCGGCACCTGGCCGCTCAACCGGCTCGGCGAGGATGCCCGGCGGCACGGTCAGGTCGCGCAGCGCGGCAGCCGCGATGGCTTCCGCCCGCTCAAGGTAGGCACCGTCGCCGGTGATCTGATAAAGCGCGGTCAGCCCGCCGATGACCACGCCCTGGTTATAGGTCCAGGTCGTGCCGCCGTTGTTCACGCAGTCCGCAGTCAGCCCGTCGTTGACCAGGCCCGCGGATCCGATCAGCCCGCTGGAGCTGAACCACTCCCACTCGCGCAGTGCCCAGTCAAGATAGCCGCCGGCGCTTGTCGTGCGCTGATGCAGGCGGGCCGCGATGAGCAGGAACAGCTCGTTCGGTATGGCGTTCTTATATGTCTTCGCGCGCGTCCACCACAGGCCGCCGCCGCACACGTCGTCCCAGCCGGAAGCCATGCCGTCGAACAACACGCGCGCCAGCTCCAGGTACCTGGCCTCGCCGGTCAGGTCGAACGCGGCGATCCAGGCCAGCGCCCACCAGCCGTCGTCGTCGTAAAACTCGTTGGTGAAGCCCGGGGTGACCAGCCTGGCCCTGGCGAACGTCGTCTCGATCACGTGCCGGTGTGTCTGGGAGCCCGTCCGCTGGCAGTAATGGATGATCGCGGTCAGCGCGTTCGCGCTGTTCCACCAGCCGGTCGTCTTCCATAGCCCCGTCCGCGGCCTGTACCAGCGCTGCAGGGCGTCGGCGGCCGCGCCGGCCCAGTCCCGGTAAGGGCCGGGCTCCGATTCTTGCGGCAAAGCTAACGCACCGCCGTGACCGGGTGCGTGGCGGGCTTGAGGGGTGAGTGCCCGCCGGCGAAGTGCATCAGCGCGAGCGCGCCGGTGACCACGGTGAGCCACCGGGTCAGCGTGTTACGCGGGAGCAGGGCCAGGGTTGCCCAGGCCAGCGCCGTGTACCAGGGCAGCGCCCACGGGGCCACCAGCACCCAGGCGAAGGTCAGCGCGCAGGTGGCCGCCAGCACGGCCGGCACGTCGGGAGACAGCCGGTGATACAGGTACCAGGCGAGCAGGAGCAGGAGCGGCGGCCACAGCACGGTGATCAGGGTGTCCGCCGCCCCTCGGCTGGTGTGGTCGCCGACGACCTGGACCAGCCGCCAGACAGACGGGGATATCACCAGCGACGAGCCCCTCAGCACCGGCTTGATGGTGCTGAGACCGTAGCTGAACTGGTACAGCCCGAGCGTGGCCGCGGCCGCGGCCACGCCGGTGCGCGTCAGCCGCGCCCAGGCCCGCTGCCGGATCAGCGGCACCGCGATGCCCAGCGCGACGAACACCGCGTTCACCTTGATCCCGTCCGCGATCCCGATCAGCGTCCCAGCGGCGACGTCATGCAACGCGCTCGCACCCCGGCGGGAGACCAGGATCGCGGCGATCCCGGCGAGCGCGAGGACCGCGTCCAGCTGCGCGCTCATCACCAGCAGGTAGATCAGCAGCGGGTTGGCCACCCAGATCAGGCATGCCCGCACCGGGTTTTCCGCCGAGTGCAGCAGCAGGTACCCCGTGGCCAGGAACGCGACCCCGGTCATGATCATCAGCAGCCAGATGGTCAGCCACGGCCGGCTGCCCCCCGCCTCCGCCGCGGCCAGGTGCATCCAGGTGGCCACCGGCCCGTACACGGAGGCAGTCTTACGCCACTGGGTGCCGACCAGCGCGGTATACGGGTTATTGACGCCGCCGGGCAGGTCGATCGGCAAGAACACGTACGGGTCATGTCCCAGCGCCGCGATCCGCCCGTAAGCGGCGTAGCTGGCCGGATCGGAGGTGCCCACCGGAGTTATGTTCACCACCACTGCCACCGCCGCGGCCGCGGTCCAGAACACCCGCCGCGGGCTCGGCCGCCAGCCCTGGCTGTTGGCCCACAGCATCCCCGCCAGGCCCAGGCAGCACAAGGCGATGCCGGCGTACATCACGACGCCGGCCACGTCGGAGAGCGTCGCCACGCCCAGGATGTAGCCGGGAGACCCGGGCAGCACCGGGAAGCCCGCCCGCTGAGCAAGCGCGGTCAGCGGCAGCTCGACCGGGAGCGTGGCCCCGCCAGTGGAGGACGGGTTAGCGCACAGCCCGGTGAACGCCACCAGGCCCAGCCCCAGCGCGGACAGCGACACCGCCGGCAACGGACGAGCCAGCGGGCTGGACGAGAGCACCCGGATCAGCGCGCCCATCCTGGCCTCGACCCGGCCGCCGGGAATGCGCGGCTCGGCTAGCGTCGGGATCTGCTCCTCCTGCGCCACGGCGACCGTGTCCCGGGGCATCAGGCCAGACCCTCGTGTTCACGTACGGCCACGGATATGAAGGTTACCGTGGTCATGGTGCCGGCTGTCGCCGCTTGTCGAGAACCCAGCCGGCTAGCGCGAGGAGCACGATGACGGCCGCTGCCGCGAGCGAGCAGGCGAGTCCGGCCGCCAGGCCGGGCGACGTGTAGCTCCAGGTGAGCACGCCCTGTCCGGGGGGAACGTCCACGGCCTGGACAAGGCCGTCGGTCTGCACGGTCAACGCGACCGCCGGGCCGTTCCTGGGTTTCCAGGAGGCGCTCCAGCCGGGAATCGCCGCCACCGAGCGCACGACGCGGACACCATGCGGCGAGTACACCGTCGCCGCCGTCGGCTCGGCGGGAGCGCCGCTCACCGGTCTTATCCACGCACCGGAGACCGGCCGCGCGGGCGGGGCCTGCTGGGCGGGCGGGGCCTGCCGCGCGGGCAGGGCCTGGAGCGTGAGCGGCCCGCGTGCGGAGCGGTTGGCGAAGATCGCGAACGAGCCGTCGAGCCCGGCGAAGTCCCAGTGCGGCGGCACCAGGGCGTCCTGCAGCTGACCATCCGCCACCAACACGCCACCGCCGGCCACAGCGACGGACGGCGGCCCCAGCTGGCTTGGCACGCCGCGGTTCTGGCCGGTCACCGCGATGCTCGCCAGCGGACGGGGCAAGGTGATAACCAGCACCGACGGGGTCATCGCCCGGGCGCGGAACCAGCGCGTCGATCCGCCCGGCGTGGTGAGGCCGATCAGGGTCCCCGCCGCCGCGTCCTGCCGGGCGTGGGTGTCGGGCACGTCGACCGTGGACACCTCAGCAGGAGTACCCAGGTACCAGGTGGTGCGCTGGTTGGCGGCCATATAGCGCCGGCCGGTGCCCGGTGGCCCCGCGGCGGGCCCGCCGCTCGGCGGTACCCCGGCGGGCCCGGACCCGGTGACCAGGTAGGCGGACGGGGTGAGCAGGACCGAGGTGTCGAGCTGGTCAAGGGTGCCGTTCGCCACCGCGCTGGGAGCGAGCACGACCTGCCCCTGGCCGGTGGACTGATGTGCCCCGGTCGCCGCCGCGTACCGGCCGTCCACGATCGACGTGTAGCCCTGGACCGACGGCATCGGGTAGGCGCCGATGGCGTTGCCGTCCGGCGGCCCGATGGCGGCCAGGTCGTTCGGATCGAGCAGGTCGGGATCGTAGATCGCGTAACGACCGGTATACCCGAGTGACCCCACCGGGCGAGGGGCGGCCGGCGTCCAGGTCGCCGACGTGGCCGCCGCACCGTCGGAAGCACCGCCGGAAGCACCGGCAGAAGCACCGCCGGAACCGCCGGAACCGAGGGGAAGAACCTCGACCGCGCCGAGGACGGTGAAAAGGATCAAGTCGACGGCGACGAAGCCGGACAGCAGCCGGGCACGCGCCCCCGGGCTGAGCCGGGGTCCGGCGAGCACCAGCGCGATGGCGCCCGCGCCCGTTACCGCGAACGGGGCCAGCCAGGGTTTCAGGCGGCCGATGACGCTCGCGCTCTGGCTGGCTCCCGCCCCCAGCCAGTTGAGGAAGCCGGCTCCCCAGGTGAAGGCCAGCACGACGACCAGGACCGTCGCGACGGCCGGCGCGATGCCGAGGACGGATGGGAACCGGGTACGACCCTCCCGCACGAACTGGTCGGCCCAGTAACCGAACAGCACGGCAAGCCCCAGGTCAAGCACCAGGACGTTGCGGCTCTGCAGCCGCTGGTCACCGAACAGCGGGACGTGATAAAGCACCGTGCCCAGGGGCGTGTTGGCGCCGAGCGCGAGCACGATCCCGGTTAGCGCCACGATGTGCCAGACGGCCCACTCCGGGGGCCGCTGGCGCCACCGGAGCCGGCCGAGGAGGGCGAACGCGGCGACCAGCGGCAGGATGCCCACGTAGCTTGTGACCTCGGTCAGGTTGTAGTTGGCGAAGAAGACGGGCTGGCGCAGCGAGCCTGGGCCGCCGAGGATGTCGGGCACCAGCGTCAGCAGCAGCCACCTGACCGGAAGCGAGCCGGAGCTGAACAGGGTCATCGAGCTGACCCCGCGCTGGGAGGTGCCGATCGCCGCCAGGCCAGGCAGCCACTGGACCGCACCGAGGCCTACGCCGAGCGCTAGGCCCGCGGCCACCGAGATGGCGGCCGGGCGCCCGCGGCGGCCGAGGCCAAGGCGGGCGATCTGCCAGGCCGCGTAGATCGCGACGACCGCCCCGGCGTCGTCGATGGCACGCGGCTCGCCGGAGAGGATCACCAGGCCGGTGCTCGCCGCGAGGACCGCGGTCCAGCCGAGCCGGGACGCGACCGGGCGGCTTTGGGTAAGCCGCAGGACGCTCAGCAGCTGCACCGGCGCCCAGCTCATGCCGGCCACCAGGCCGAAGTGGCTCACCTGTGCCCAGAAGGCCCCGCCGTAGGCGAACGAGAGCGCCGCGAGCAGGCTCGCCAGGGCGGACAGCCGCAGAGCACGACAGAACCAGTACATCCCCAGCCCGGCGACCGCCCAGGTGAGGACCAGGTTCGCCGTCCACGCCGCGGTGCCGGGCATGATGGCGAACAGCCACGTGAACGGGTACGCGGCGCCCGCGTTCCAGCCCGCGAGCAGCGGCGCTCCGCTCCAGATGTACGGGTTGTACAGCGGCAGGTGCCCGGCCCGGATCTCGAGTCCGGCGAGCACGCGCAGCGGATAGTTCTGGTTCAGGTCGTCGGCGGGAAGCGCGGCATGCCCGAACGCGGCCGGCACCGCGAAGACCAGCAGCGGCAGCGCGATGAGCAGCACGACGGCCACGATGTCGCCGCGTCCGCGCCGGGACCGCGGCTGGCGGCGCGCGCCGGCCGCGGGCGCGTCCGAGGTCAGGGGCAGCTCGATGCTCATGGTGCGTGACCGTGGCTACGGGGCCGGTGCCGTCGTGCTGACAGCCGGATGACCGGCGTAGAAGTGCAGCAGCGAGAGCGCGCCGGTGACCAGGGTGAGCCAGCGGGTCAGCGAATTGCGCGGGAGCAGCGCCAGGGTGGCCCAGGCCAGCGCCGTGTACCAGGCCAGCGTCCAGGGCGCCACCACCACCCAGGCGAAGGTCAGCGCACAGGTGGCCGCGAGCACCGCGGGCACGTCGGGAGACAGCCGGTTGTACAGGTACCACGCGAGCAGCAGCCACAGCGGCGGCCACAGGACGTCGGTCAGCGTCGATGTCAGCGTCGTTGCACCATAGTGGTGGCCGAGGACCTGGACCAGCCGCCAGATGGACGGGGAGATTATCAGCGACGACCCGTTCAGTATGGGCTTGAGTGCGCCAAGGCCATAACTGAACTCGTATAGCCCGAGTGTCGCCGCTACCGCGACCGCGCCGGTGCGTGCCAGCCGCGCCCAGGCCCGCTGCCGGATCAGCGGCACCGCGATGCCCAGCCCGACGAACACCCCGTTGATCTTGATGCCATCGGCGATCCCGATCAGCACCCCGGCGGCGACGTCATGCCACACGCTCGCGCCCCGGCGGGAGACCAGGATCGCCGCGATCCCGGCAAGCGCCAGGAACGCGTCCAGCTGCGCGCCCATCACCAGCTGATCGATCAGCAGCGGGTTAGCCACCCAGATGAGTCCCGCCCGCGCCGGGTTTTCCGCCGACCGCAGCAGCAGGTACCCGGTGGCCAGGAACGCGACTCCCGCCATGATCATCAGCAGCCAGATGGTCAGCCACGGTCGGCTACCCCCTACCACCGCCGCGCCCAGGTGCATCCAGGTGGCCACCGGCCCGTACACTGACGGGGTCGCTCGCCACTGCGTACCGACCAGCGCCGTATACGGGTTGTTAACACCGCCTGGCAGGTTGACCGGCAGGAACACGTACGGGTTACGACCTAGCGCTGCGATCCGCCCGTAAGTGGCGTAGCTGGCCGGATCGGAGGTGCCCACTGGCGTGATATTCACCAGCACTGCCACCACGCCCGCTGCGGTCCAGAGCACCCGCCGCGGACTCGGGCGCCAGCCGCGACTGTTCGCCCACAGCATCCCGGCCAGGCCCAGGCAGCACAAACTGATACCGGCGATCATCACCGGGGTGGCCGCACCACCCAGCGCCGGGGCGCCCAGCCGCTGGGCCAGCGCGGTCAGCGGCAGCTCGAGCGGGAGTGTGGCCCCGCCCACGGCGGACGGGTTCGCGCATAGTCCGGTGAACGCCACCAGGCCCAGCCCCAGCGCGGATAGTGACACCGCCGGCACCGGACGGGCCAGCGGGCTGGACGAGAGCACCCGGATCAGCGTGCCCATCACGACCTCGACCCGGCCGCCCGGAATCCGCGGTTCGGCGAGCGTGGCGCTCCCCGCCGCGACCGGATCCCGGGTCACGACAGGGTCTTCCGCCGCGGGCGCTATGTCCCGGGCCATCAGCTCACCCCCGCGGGCGCGTTGCGTTGCCCTCACTTTACCTACGGTCATAGATATATAAAGGGTAGCCTGGTCACAGTGCTAAATTCTGCCTGTTGTCACGCATTCCCGGCATTCCCACAGCGCGTTTCCAGGCGCGAGCACGGCAAACACCTGGGAGAAATGAGGCTAGCTTATGACCATGCGCCTGTCGCGCAGACACCGCCTCGCGATGCAGGAAGTCGCCATATGGGTCCGCCGCATGTCGCGGCGGCACTGGCTGCTGCTGGTCGTGCTCGGGCTCGCCGCCGCGCTGCGCGTCATGGTGCTGCTGGCCTACCAGCCCGCTTTGATCTTCCCCGACAGTGAGCGTTACCTGCAGTACGCACAGAATTTCATCAATGGGCATTGGTCCCCGGACTGGCTGCGCACAAGCGGTTACTCGTTGCTGCTCATTCCGGCGGTGCTGCTGCATAACCTCACCGTAGTGGCCGCGGGCCAGCATCTGCTCGGCCTGGCAACCGCCGTGCTGATCTACGCGGTGCTGCTCCGCTTCGGCACGAGCCGCTGGATCGCAGTGCTGGCGACCCTCCCGGTGCTGTTCGATCCGCTCCAGCTGATCATCGAGGAGTATGTGCTCACCGATGCCAGCGCGACGTTCCTGCTGGTCGTCGCGCTGGTGGTGCTGGTCTGGAAACGCGGCGAGATCGGCAAGGTGGCACCCGCTGTGACCGGGCTGCTGCTAGCCGCCGCCACGCTCATCAGGGAGCCGGATCTGGTCGTGGCGCTCGCCGCGGCGGGCTACCTGGCCGCCGCCGTCCGGCCCTGGCGCCAGTTCGCCATCCGGGCCGGGTTGCTGCTGGCCGGCTTCGCGCTGCCGGTGCTCGGCTACCTGGGGTGGTACCAGGTGGCCAACGGGCAGTTCTCCTTCGTCAGCTACAACAGTGAATTCCTTTATGGGCGGATTGCGCAGTTTGCCGACTGCGCTGGCGTGCCGATGCCCGACTACGAACGCGCACTGTGCCCGCGGCAACCGCCGGCCCAGCGTTACCCGAGCTTCTACATGTGGGCGCCGCAATCCCCGCAGGTGGCCTTCGAGCCGCCACCCGGCGTGAGCAAGGAAGGCGCGATCGGCAACTTCGACCGGCAGATCATCGAGCACCAGCCGCTGGCCTACCTGAAGGCAGTGGCCAACGACACGATCTACAGCTTTTCCCCCGTCCGCCGCAATGGCCCGGAAAATTACCCGGTCACGTACCTGCAGTTCCAGCCCGGCTACCAGCCCGACTGGCAGGCCATAGAGGCGCTGCGCACCTACACCGGCGGCGGAGCGCACACTCAGCCCGCGCTGGCTAGCTTCCTGACCGGCTACGGACGGCACGTCTGGACACCAGGCCCGCTGCTCGCCGCCGGGCTCGCTCTCGGCGCCGCCGGCATGGCGGGCCTGAGCCGCAGAGCACGGCGAAGCCAGCTGCGCGTGCCCTGCCTGCTGTTCACCCTCGCCGCCGTCGCCACGGTGGTCCCCCCGTTCCTGGTTGCCACCTTCGACTGGCGGTACGAACTGCCCCAGCTCTCCCTGATCCCGATCGCCGCGGTGCTCGGCGCGCGCGCACTGTCCGCTGGCGGGCAAGACCAGCCCGCCAGCGGCGATGAACCCTGCACGAGGACTAGACCCCCTCGCAGGGAGCGCGGCCGGTCGCGGAGACGGCAGGCCGAGCGCCAGCCCGCCTTGCACGCGTAATCCAGCGGGATCCGCGGCTACCCGCGCGCGGGGCATAGCCCCAGCACGTTAGCGATCAGCTTGTGACCGATCCGCCCGGACGAGCTGAGGATCGACTCGGGATGGAACTGGACCGCCCACCGGTTGGCCACTGGATCCTCGATCGCCATCACGACGCCGTCCGGGGTGGCCGCGGTCACCGAGAAGCCCCCGCGCACCTGGCCGGCGGGCGCGTACAGGCTGTGGTAACGCCCCGCCGTGAAGCTGGCGGGCAGCCCCTTGAACAGCGACCCGCCGCTGACCACCACCGCGCCGGGCTTACCGTGGGCGGGCTCGGGCAAGATGGACAGCGTCCCGCCGGCGTGCTCCACCATGGCCTGCAGCCCCAGGCACACGCCGAACACCGGCAGCCCTCGCCGGTACAGCTCATCGAGCAGCGCCGAGCAGCCGAAGTCCGACGGCTCCCCCGGCCCGGGCGACATCACGACCAGGTCCGGCGCGTACGAGTCGAGCAGCGACGGCGAGAACCCGTAGCGCAGCGTGGTGACGTCGGCGCCCTCCTGCCGGAAGTAGTCCCCCAGCGTGTGCACGAACGAGTCCTGGTGATCGATAAGTATCACTCTGCTGCCTCGGGGGGAACGATCCCCCCCTGACCCCGCCTGCTTCTGGGGAGATATCCTCTCCCCAGACCCCTCTTGGGGCCCTTCTAGGGCCCGGCTCGCTTCCGCGAGGGTCTCTAGCAGTGCGCGGGCCTTGATGTATGTCTCCTTTTCCTCGGCCTCGGGCACGGAGTCGTACAGCAGGGTGGCACCGGCGCGGACCGCGGCGACGCCGTCGCGGATGTGCGCGGTCCGCAGCGTGAGCCCGGTGTTCATCGAGCCATCGAAGCCGATCACGCCGACGGCGCCGCCATACCAGCGCCGCGGCGTCGCCTCGTGGTCCTCGATGAACTGCATCGCCCAGGTCTTCGGCGCGCCAGTGACGGTCACCGCCCACATGTGAGTGAGAAACGCGTCGAGCGCGTCGAACTCTGGCCGCAACCGCCCCTCAATGTGATCCACGGTGTGGATGAGACGGCTGTACATCTCGATCTGCCGCCGTCCGATCACCTTCACCGAACCGGGCACGCACACCCGCGCCTTGTCGTTGCGGTCCACGTCCGTGCACATGGTCAGCTCGGACTCTTCCTTGGCCGAGCCGAGCAGCGCGGCGATGTTCGCCGCATCCTCCAGCGGGCCCTCTCCGCGCGCGATCGTGCCGGCGATCGGGCAGGTCTCCACCCGCAGTATCCCTGGCTGGCCCTCGGTGACCCGCACGTACATCTCCGGCGACGCCCCGACCAGGTACTCCCCCGCCCCTAGGTTGAACAGGAACTCGTACGGGGCCGGGTTACGCGTCCGCAGCAGTTCGTAAAAGGCCGCGGGCGACGGGCACCGCCCGTAGAACACGTGGCTGGGCACGACCTCGAACAGGTCGCCGCAGGCGAACCGCTCCCGCGCCTCCCCGACTACCCTCGCATAGCTGCCCGGCCGGGGCTGCTCAGGGAGTTCTTTCGTCAGAACAGGCAGTGGTACTTCCCCCGTATCCCTGCTCAGTCCCGCGGTCGAGACGCCGTCGACGTCGAACTCGTAGCTGAACCGGGTAGCCTCCTCCCGCCTGCGGTCAAGCACCCAGATCTGGTCGGGCAGGTGCAGCACCAGGTCACGCTCGGCGGGGTCACGGTCGATGCGCTTGCGCAGCGGCTCGAACTGCAGCGCCAGGTCATACCCGAACGCGCCGTACAACCCCAGATGCGGGTCACCGCCGCCGCAGTGCTTATTACCAAACGCCGCGACGAGCTCGCGCACCGCGCTGAACACCGTGGGCCTGCGGCTGCGCTGTTCCTCCGGCAGGTCCTTGCCGGGCTCGGGGACCAGGACGGCGCACTCGTCACCGCTGGCGTCACCGACGGACTCCCCCGCCTTCAGCAGGGCGCCGCGGATGACCGGCAGCAGCACCCGGCCGCGGTCGTTCAGCGCCCTGGCGGTGATCAGCCGGCCGGTCGCGGTTATCTCGGCCGGCGGATCCACGTACGCGATGTGCCACCGGCTGTACCGTCCCGGGTACTCCATGCCGGAACTGAGCACGCCGCCCCTGCGCCGGTCCACGAGCTGAGCGATCCGGCCCAGTTCGGCCGGATCGAACGGCTCGGCACTACGGGTGATATCCATGCTGGCCCCTCGGTATTCGTCCCGGGGCGGGCATATGAAAAGCGACCGCCGTATCCGGGAGGCGGTCGCTTCGTCAGTGCTGACGCGTGCTCTGGAGCCGCCTACCGGCGGCGCCACCACTGCTGATTTCGCGTCATGGCCGAACCCTACCAGACGATGCCGCGGCCAAGTACCTAACGAGGTAACCCCGGGCATAGCGGGTGCAGATCGGGCATCCGCCAGGCGGCAGCGGCGGCCGAGATCACCTGGGCGGCCGTGCGCAACGCCTTGCTGGACGGCAGGTTCTTGTCCCCCGCGAAGAAGTCCACGACGAGCTGACGGACCTGAGCGTCGCCGAGCAGTCCGCCGTGGAAGGCGGGCACCACCACCACGCTGGGCGGGTACGGGCACTGCGGCATGGTAACCGCGTCGGCGAGCGGGACCACGGCGAGCCAGTGGAACCTCGGGTCACGGGCGATGTACCAGAAGTAGCTGGCGCCTACCTGGAAGACCGAGTCGATCAGCGCCCTGGCCCCGGAGCGGCCGTACGGTGACATCTGGCCGATGAGGTCGTTCAGCTCGATAAGCGCCTCGCCCGGCACGCCGGCTGAGGCGACCTGACCGGGCTCCACGATGGGGCTGAGCAGGACCACCGGGCCGATGGGGAGGTCACGATGACGCGCCACCATCGCGTACAAGCCAAGAGTGCCCTCGCTTTCCGCCACGATGTCCACTGGTGCGTGGGTGCGCGCGTAAAGCCATTCCACCTGGGCCGCCATACGGTCACCGAGCACCTGGATAGGCAGGTCGGCCGCCTGGCTGTACGGAATCGGCTGCCCGCTGGCAGTCAGGCCGAGATAAGAGAACTGCCTGACCAGCATGCCGGGCTCCTCGGCCGCCAGCGTGTCCGCATTGTTGCAGCAGTTAGACCCGAATCCGGCCACGACCAGTATCGAGCCTGCTGTATGTGCTGTCTCTGCTGTCTCGGGGGGACGATCCCCCCCAGACCCCCCCTGAGTCTGGGGGGAGGCCTTCCTCCCAGACCCCCCTTGCCCCCCCTGAGTCTGGGGGGAGACGCTCCCCGGTCGGGCCCCTTGATACCCGCCTTGGACCGGGACGAGGCCGGCCGCGGCCACGCCGCTGTCCGGGGGCGGGGCTATGTGCACGGTGCCGGTGAAGGTCAGCCGGGCCACGCCGACGATGAGGGCGAGGACCAGCATGGCGGCCACCGGGGCTACCGGCAGCCACGTGGTGCGCTGCTGCCAGGCGCGGCGTGCCTCCCACAACGCGGCCCGCCAGTGCCACCGCTGCGGCGCCATCGCCGTCGCGTGCTTCACCGCCGTGGCCCCCAGCCCGTACCAGGCGCGGGCGTTGAGCAGGCCGACCAGCGCGGCGACACCCAGGTACTCCGTGATGTCCAGGTACGGAAGCGCGGCGGCGGCGAGGGACGCCACGACGAACCCGGCGAGCAGCCACGCGGCCGTACTGGCCGCCGGCAGCCGCCGCCACCAGGCGTGCCCCACTCCGCCATGGCTGAGCATCAGCGCGCTGCCGAGCAAGATCGGCACCGCGGCCAGGAACGGCCAGGAGAACGGGACGAGCGCGACGCCGAACATCAGCGTGGCCACCGGCGACAGCACCACCCACACCAGCAGCGTGAGCACCGCGCAGGACAGGCATGCCGCGATGAACCGCGGCGCGGGAACCGTTTCCTGGCCGGCTGGCCAGGCGAAGCGGACCAGGATGGCGTCGAGGGCGGAACGGCCGATGAGCACGCCGGTCAGCATCGCGATGAAGGCCGGCCACGACTGGCCGAACGCGAACAGCCAGCGCAGGTCATGATAGGCCGCCAGCGGCGGCAACGCGGTTACCTGGGGCCCCAGCGACCGCGCCCCCGGCGCGACCAGCGAGAGTATGCCGGTTTCCGCTACCGCTCCGCCTACCGATAGCGTGATAAGCGCACGATGACTGAGGAAACCTCCTCCCACACCCACGTAACAAGGCTAGACCCGCGAACGTTACCGGCGGCGGAGGCGCACATCCAGCGAGTCGCGGACCGCGTCACCGATCAGGCTGAACCCGATGATCGTGAGGATCAGCAGGATCGCCGGCGGGTAAATCTCCCACCAGTACCCGTCGAACAGGTCGTTAAGGCCGTTGCTCAGCATCGTGCCCCAGTCCGCGTAGGGCGGCGGCATGCCCAGGCCGAGGAAGCTCAGCGTCGCCAGCGCGGTGATCGCGTCGGCGATGCTGAACGTCGCGTTGACGATGATCACGCCGAGCGCGTTCGGCACCATGTGCCGCCACATGATCCGGCCGGTGCCGCCGCCCATTGTCCGGGCCGCCAGCACGTAGTCCCTGGTGCGCAGCGACAGCACCTCGCCGCGGACCAAGCGGGCCACGCCGAGCCAGGACAGCACGGACAGGATAAGGATGACCGAGAGCAGGGTGGGAGTGAAGATGTTCACCGTGATCAGCAGCAGCACCAGGCCGGGGATGGCCAGGAACGTGTCGATGATCCGCATCATGAACCCGTCGACGACCCCGCCGACGATGCCGGCGATCGCGCCGTACAAGGTGCCGACAACCGTGGTGATGCCCGCCACGGCGAACCCCAGCCCGAAGGAGGCCTGGCCGCCCCGCATCAGCCGCCCGATCACGTCGAAACCGAAGGAGTCGGTGCCGAGCAGATGCTGTGCACTTGGCGGCAGGTTAAGGGTCAGCAGGTGGGTCGCCGTCTGGTTCGTGTGGTAGAAGACTGGCCCGGCGAAGCAGAACAAGAACATGACGGTGATGATGGTCAACCCGACTTTGGCCTGGGTGTTGCCGAAGAACTCGCGCAGCCCCAGCCAGCGCTGGACGTCGCCGTGGATCTCACCGGCGTCCGGCGTGCCCGGCCCGATCCAGGCGCGGATGTTCGGCTCACTTACCGACATAGCGCACCCTCGGGTCCAGGATTCCGTAGGCGATGTCGGCGGCCAGGTTGCCGATCACGGTCAGCACGCCACCGAGCAGGGTGGCGCCGAGCAGGATCGGGAAGTCATGCTGAAGCGCCGCTTGATAGAACAGCAAGCCCATCCCCTGATAGTTGAAGATATCCTCCACGATGATCGCCCCGCCGACCAGCCCGGGGACCGACAGGCCCACGATCGTGACGATCGGCAGGAACGAGTTGCGCAGCACATGCCGCCACAGCACCAGCCGCTCGCCGAGACCCTTGGCCCGGCACACCTTCAGGTACTCCTGCGCGAGCGTGTCGATGGCTGACGAGCGCATGTACCGGCTGAAGCCGGCGATCTGGGTCAGCACAAGGGTCAGCTCCGGCAGCAACAGCGCCTTCGGGTCGGCCAGCATGCCGGCCACCGACGTCGTCTGCGGCGCTTCCGGCGGCAGCCAGTGCAGTTGCACCGCGAACAGCGACACCAGCAGCATCGCGAAGAAGAACGTCGGCATCGTGTACAGCGTGAACGTGGTACTTGTCAGCAGGTTGTCGGCGATCCCGTTCCTGCGGACTGCCTGGTAGACGCCCATCGGGACGGAGATCACCAGGGCGATCACCGTCGACGTGCCGAGCAGGAAGATGTCCCGCGGCAGACGCTGCGCGAACAGCGTCGACACCGGCTGCTGCTGGTAGTACGACGTGCCCAGGTTGCCGTGGAACACCTGGTCGGTGTAGTTCCAGAACTGCTTGTACAGCGGCTGGTCCAGCCCGTAGGTGGCGTTGAAGATCGCCACCCGGCTGGCGGTGGCCCGGATCCCGAGGATGGACCGGGCCACGCTGCCAGGCTCCATGTGGATCAGGATGAACGTCAGGATCATGACCCCGATCACGACCCCGACGGCCTGCCCGATCCGCCGGATGAGATAAGCGGTCACTTCGTGAAGTACCAGACCTCCGGATCGTTATCCGCGCTGAACGGGTTGGATGGCTGCACGCCGACCAGGTCGCTCTTGTACGCGTTGATATAGTCCGGGTCCGGCAGGTAAAGCTGCGGCAGCTGGTCGGCGGCGAAGTTCTCGTACGTCGCGAACGCCGCCGGGTTGCCGCTGTACTCGGTCTGGTTGATCAGCGAGTCCATCTCCGGGTTGGAGTAGCCGCCCTGATTGTCAAGACCATCGGTGTTGAAGTCGCCGGATCCGGCCGGGTATAGCCCGTAGGGCTCATATCCGAAGTCGACAAGCTGCCAGCCGCACGAGGAGGCCGGGTGGCTCTGCGCGTTGCAAACACCGACGGTGCCGACCAGCGTGTTGAACGGCTCGCTCTTCAGCGTGAGCTTGATGCCGGCCTGCTCCTCCCAGGTCTGGATCGCGGCCTCCATCTCGTCCACGTCCGGGTCGCCGGCAGAGTACTCGAGCGTGAACGCCAGCTTGGCGCCGGCCGCGATGCCCGCGCCGCACTCGCCGCTGCCGGTGCCTGGCTTCACGCAGGTGGAGACGCCGCCCGGGTTCACCTGCCAGCCGTTGGCCTTCAGCACCGCGACGGCCTTGCCGGGGTTATACGGGTACGGGCCGCCCGCCTTCTCCAGCGGGGTGGTCAGCGTCGTGTAGTTCATCGAGACAGGGCCGTTACCGGGGTCGGCGTAGCCGTGGTAGATCTGCTGGACGATCTGCGGCCGGTTGATCAGGTCCTCCATCGCCTGCCGGACATACAGCTGCTGCAGCAAGGCGCCAACCCCGTCCGGGGCGTACCAGTTCGGGTAAATGCCGGCCACCGCGGCGACTTGCAGCACCTGGATCGAGTAACCCGCGGACTTCAGGTAGGGGATCTGGTTGTAGTCGTCATCGGGTACGGTGCCGATCGTGACGTCGCCGGCCCGCAGCGCGTTGAACGCCGAGTCGGCTGTGGTGTACTGCGCGTCGATCATCTCCGCGATGTGCGGCTTGTCCGGGCCCGAGTAGTTCTTGTTCGGCGCGAAGGCATACGTGCCGCTGCTGGTGAACTGTGCCAGCTTCCACGGGCCGTCCACCACCTGCCACAGCGGGTTCGTAGTGAACGTGGCGATGTCGCTGCCTTCCTTCTGCAGGAAGTTCACCACCGCCTTGGCGCCCGCCGCGGTCTCGTCGTAGTCGCCGACGGGGCCGGCCGCCGACTCCTTGTCCCAGGCGTGCTGCGGCAGCAGCGGGATCGCGGACAACACGTTGTCCGTATAGAAGACGGGGTTGTACGACCTGGTCAAGTTGATGACGATCGTGCTAGCACTCGGCGCCTGCACGCTCTTCACGTCGCCGGGGAACAGGCCGGGCAGATAGCCGGACCAGTTCTGGCCCATCGACTCGATCAGGTTGTAAGTGAACAGAAAGTCACGGCTGGTGATCGGAGTGCCGTCCGACCACTTCCACGGCTTGAGCGTGATCGTGATCGTCTGGTCATTGTTGGTCCAGGACATCGCGCTGTACAGGCTTTCGTCCGGGTTCACGATGGACTGGCCCCGGTCGCCCGAATACACCAGCATCGGCCACATCGGCTCCTGCAAGTTCTCGTTGTACCCGTCGGTGTTGGTGGCCGGCATCAGCGGGAAGATGAAGTTCGGGTAGCCGCCTATCCACTGCATGGTGACGGTTCCGCCGCTCTCGGGAGTCCCGGTGGCCTGCGTGCCCGAACTGCCGTTGCTGCTACCGCTACTACTAGTGCAGGCCGCCGCGGTCACGGCCAGGGTCAGGGCAGCCGCGACCGCGGCCCCCGTACGGATCACACGCATGACTCGCCTTCTCGTCGCCGATATTTCCGACTAACCCTACTAGATAGATGGACATCGTCGCTTATCCCATGGAGGTGGCCCTTGAGGGATATTCAATAACCCTCCTCGCTGCCGCGTACGCTATCCCGGATTAGCGACTAAATCGATCGTCCGTGGACATATCGTTACGACGCAGGCGTCTATGTCTCATATAGAGATCATCGATGTGTCGCCAACCACCAGCGCCGTTACGCGAATGCCCGGGTTGCCTGGCAGCCGTCGTTATTGACGATGCGTCCGTCCCCAGGTCCCGGACTGGCCATGGGAACACGGAACGGGACACACTCTGTGGTATGGAAACCCACGGCGTGACGGACAACCATGGCCACGAGGAGGACGCCGCGTGCGCGGTCGCGCACGGCACGCCCGAGCCGCACAGGTCACACGACGGTGACGGCCAGAGCCGGGTGCTGGTGGCGGTGTTCGCCTCGCCGGTGGCCGGTTACCTGCTGCGCTACGGCGCGGACATGGGCTTCCGCGGCCTGCTGCTCGAACCGGACACGGC
>Ga0335074_10005819_pt1 | contig 17084 bp, 18 predicted proteins | sample Lox_Sample_23_FD_206715 | JGI IMG/M metagenome (GOLD analysis project Ga0335074, IMG submission 206715) | Soil microbial communities from Loxahatchee National Wildlife Refuge, Florida, United States - Lox_Sample_2.3 | ecosystem: Environmental > Terrestrial > Soil > Wetlands | place: USA...
GGGATCGTCGGTCGGACAGCAGCGGCTCGGCCGCCGGGGCGGGGCTGGTCACGGGTGCTCTCCCAGTCGGGTCGTCACGGACAGGAACCATTCCTCCAGCGAGGCGCGGGTCTCCTGGAGGCCGTACACCGAGATCCCCGCGCCGACCAGCCGCCGGTTGATGTCGGCGACGAGCTCGCGCGAGGAGCCGGCGGGCAGGGTAACGGTCATGCCGGCGTCGCTGAGCGACGTGCCCGCGGCGATCCCCGCCTCGTCGATGAGCTGGGCGGCCCGGGCCGGCTCGGCGCAGTCCACCCGCAGCGCTCCCGCGCTCGCGCCCCGGGTCAGCTCGTCGATCGGGCCCTGACGGACCACCCGCCCGCGGTCCACGATCGCCACCGCGTCACAGGTGCGCTCCACCTCGTCCAGCAGGTGCGACGACAGCATGACGGTCCGGCCCTCGTCGACCAGGCTTATGATCATCGCCCGCATCTCGTGCATCCCGGCCGGGTCGAGCCCGTTCATGGGCTCGTCCAGGATCAGCAGCTCCGGGTCACCGAGCAGGCACGAGGCGACCCCGAGACGCTGGCGCATGCCCATCGAGTACGAGGCGACCTTGTCGTCGGCGCGCTCGGCCAGGCCCACGCGCTCCAGCGACGGCCCGATCCGCTGGCGTGCGTCGCCGCCCCTGGCCGCGGCCAGCAGGCGGAGGTTGTCGCGGCCGGTCAGGTGCGGGTGGAACCGGGGCTCGTCGACGATCGCGCCAACCCGGGCCTGGGCCAGGCTCCGCTCGGCCGGGACCGGGATCCCGAGCAGCGACATCGTGCCGCCGCTGGCCCGGGTCAGGCCGAGCAGGGTGCGGATCAGCGTGGTCTTGCCCGCGCCGTTCGGCCCGAGGTAGCCGAACGCGACGCCCCGCGGGACCAGCAACTCGACGCCGTTGACCGCGACGTTGTCCCCGAACCGCTTGGTCAGGCCGTGGGTCTCCACCGCCCACCCGTCGGCCGGGCGCTCGAAGGAGATGGCCCGGCGGGGCGTGCCGCCCGGTGCGGTGCTCAGGTCGCCGTTCGCCGCCGCGCCGGGTGATCCGGGTGAACGTGGCACCCCGACCGAGTCGGACGGGGCGGGCCCGACCTGTGATCCGGCCGCGGCAGGTGGCCCGGCCAGGGTGGCGTGCGCGGGCGTCCCGGCCGCAGTGAGGTCACCCGGCGGCCCGGCCAGCGTGACGTGCCCGGGCGGCTCGGCCGGCGAGAGCGGTGCCGTCGGCGGCGGTGCCGTCGGGGGCGGTGCCGTCGGGGGCGGTGCCGTCGGGGGCGGCCGGCGGCCCCAGTCATCGTCGTGCTGTGCGGTGCGCCGCCGGCTGCGCATGCGCGTCACGCTGAAGCCCAGCGCGACGAGCACGACGATCACGATCAGGGGCCCGCCGCCAAAGCCAATACCGTGGTGAAGGCCGCCCTTGGGGACGGCCGCGGCGGCCGCCCACCGGGCCGGGCCTGCTAGGTGATGCGAGACGGCTCGCGTGTCTATGGCGTTCATCGCAGCTAATCGTGAACGAATCGCGAGGCGCTGTCATCGTGCGCGAGGATCAGTTCCGCGTCATACCCGAGACCGACGCGACCGCCTAGGCCGGGCCAGCGCCGGCGTCGACCGGGATCTCGGCGAGCACGTGGAAACCGCCCCCGACCAGACGTTCGGCTACCAGCCAGCCGCCGAACGCGGCGACCCGTTCTCGCATGCCAACAATGCCGTGGCGGGTTCCCAGGCCGGCCGTCCCGGCCGCTCCGGCCGTCCCGGCCGCTCCGGCCGTCCCCTCGCTCTCCGCCGGGAGCCGGCCCGGCCCGCCGTCGTCGGCGACCTCCAGCCGGACCCGCCCGTTCGAGACGCTGAGGTCGACCGTGGCGCGGGCGCCTGGCGCGTGCTTCACCACGTTGGTCAGCGCCTCCTGGACGACTCGGTAGATGGACAGCTCGAGCGCGGGAGAGAGCGGGCGATCGGCGCGCGACCGGCACAGCTCCACCGGCGTGCCGGAGGCGCGCACGTTGTCGGCCAGTTCCTTCAGGTCGACGAGCCTGGGCGCGGGGGCCAGCGCGGGCGGGCCGACCGCCTCGTCGCGCAGCAGCCCGAGCACCACCCGCAGTTCGTCCTGGGCGGTCCGGCCGATCGTCTCGATCGACTCCAGCGCGGTGCTCGCCTCCTCGGGCTGTTTGGCCATCAGCCGACGGCCCACCCCGGCCTGGACGGTGATCACCGCGAGGGTGTGCGCGACGACGTCGTGCAGTTCGCGGGCGATGCGCATCCGCTCCTCCACGACCTGCTGGCGTGCACGTTCCGCCTCCGCGGCCCGTTCTCGCTCGGCCTGGTCGGCCAGCCCGGCCAGGTAACGCCGCCGTGCCTTCACGCTGTCCCCGACGAACCAGCCCGCGGCCAGTGGGGCGAAGTCCTGCACGGCCGCGGCGGCCGGCGATGCGCCCGGGATCGCGATCGCCGCGTACACGAGGGGGCCGCCAAAGACCGCCGCCGCGGCCACGGCCGCACCGATCGACACCCGTCTGGGCAGGCGGGATGCGGCAAAGTAGGAGGCGAGCCCGGTCATGATGGCGAAGCCCAGCGAGCCGTGACCCAAGATCATGACCAGCCCAGTCCCGGCGGCGGTGACCGCGAACACCGGCAGCGGCCAGCGCGGAAGCACCACAACCGCGGCGAACGCCAGGCCGATCAGGGCGAGCCGGAACCGCCCGGCCGGGTACGGCGAGATCGCGAGGTCAAGTATGGCCAGTCCGGCGCACGCGGCCACCACGATGCTGACCTGCCACCGGCGCTCGCTAAACACATCACCGAGCGTAAGCAGCGCCCGGCTTTGGGCGCATCATTCCCGAGGATGACACGCGCGCCGGGCCGGGACCGGCGCGCCTGGCCGGCCGGCGGCCTGACAGGCTGTGGGCATGCGCTACATCATCATTGGGGCCGGGGCGATCGGCGGGGCGATCGGCGCGCGGCTGTTCCAGGGCGGGCACGAGGTGGTGCTGGCCGCACGCGGGGCGCACCACGCGGCGATGCGCGACGGTGGCTTGCGCTTCGCCACCCCCACGGGCCTGGTCACGCTGCCGATTCCGGTTGTAGCCGGCCCGGGCGAGGTGACGCTGCGCGCGGACGACGTGCTGATCACGGCGGTCAAGAGCCAGGACGCGGTGGCGGCGCTGGATGCCTGGGCGTGGCAGCCGGTGACCGGGGGCGGCGTGGCCGCCGAGTCGCTGCGGGTGTTCTGCGCCCAGAACGGTGTCGCTGGCGAGCGGCTGGCCCTGCGCCGGTTCCGCCACGTCTATGGAGTGTGCGTCTGGATGCCCGCCACGCACCTGGAGCCCGGAGCGGTCGAGGCCCAGGGCGCCCCGATGACCGGGCTGCTGCCGGTCGGGCGTTATCCCGCCGGCGCGGACGAGACCGCTGGGCAGGTGGCCGCCGATCTGGCCGGCAGCACGTTCCTGGCCCCGGTCAGCGCCGATGTGATGCGCTGGAAGTACGGCAAGCTGCTGGCCAACCTGGGGAACGCGGTGGAGGCAGTGTGCGGGCCCGCGCCGGCCCCGGGCGAGAGCGCCGGGCCCGGGGCCGAGCTGCGCAGGCGCGCGCGGGAAGAGGGAACGGCCGTGCTCGCCTCGGCCGGGATCGACCACGCTCGCCCGGACGAGCTCACCGCGCTGCGCGGAGACCAGGTCAAGGTCGAGCCGGTCAACGGGGCGCGCCGCTTCGGCGGCTCGTCCTGGCAGAGCCTGACTCGCGGCACCGGATCCATCGAAGCCGATTACCTGAACGGGGAGATAGTCCTGCTCGGCCGGCAGCACGGAATCCCGGTACCGGTCAACGAACTGCTCCAGCGGCTGGCCAACCAGTTCGCCGCCGATCGCCGCCCGCCCGGCAGCATCACCGCCGGCGAACTGGCCGCGCTCATGGCCGCTTAACCCCCGAGCCGGGCTGGCCCGGGCTACTTCTGGGCCGGCTTCTCCTGGTGCCCGCCGAACTGCATGCGCATCGCCGACAGCGCCTTGTCGGCGAACAGGTCGAGCTGGCGGGAGGAGAACCGCGAGTACAGCGCGTTGCTGAGCACCGGGGCCGGGACGCCTTCCTCGATCGCCGCGATCGAGGTCCAGCGCCCTTCGCCGGAATCCGAGACCCGGCCGGCGAAGTTGGCCAGGTCCGGCGACTGGTACAGGGAGATGGCCAGCAGGTCCAGCAGCCACGAGCCGATGACGCTGCCCCGCCGCCAGACCTCGGACACCGCCGTCGTGTCGATGTCGTACTGGTAGTACTCCGGGTGCTCGAGCGGGGCCGTCTCCGCGTCGGAGTCTTCCTGCTTACGCTTCCCGACATCGGCGTTGTGCAGCACGTTTATGCCTTCGGCCAGGGCGGCCATCATCCCGTACTCGATGCCGTTGTGGACCATCTTGACGAAGTGGCCGGCGCCGTTGGGCCCGCAGTGCAGCCAGCCCTGCTCTTCGGGAGCCGGCTGGCCGGTGCGGCCGGGCGTGCGCTCCGCGGCCTGCACCCCGGGTGCGATCGAGGTGAACAGCGGAGCCAGGTGAGCGACCGCGTCGTCGTCGCCGCCGATCATGAGGCAGTAGCCGCGATCCAGGCCCCACACTCCCCCGCTGGTCCCGCAGTCGACCAGCCGGATGCCCCGCTCGGCCAGTTTCTTGCTGCGCTGAATGTCGTCGCGGTAGTAGGAGTTTCCGCCGTCGATGATGATGTCGCCCGGCTCCATGCGGCTGGCCAGCTCGTCGATCACCTGCCCGGTGGTGTCACCGGCCGGCACCATCACCCAGGCCGACCGCGGCTTGGTCAGGGTGGAGACAAACTCGTCGACCGACCAGGTCGGGGTCGCCCCCTCCTTGGCCAGCTGCTCGATCGGGTCGCGGGTCCGGTTGTAGACGACGCAGTGATGGCCGTCGCGCATCAGCCTGCGGACCAGGTTGGCCCCCATCCGGCCCAGCCCCACCATGCCCAGCTGTCTGATCTCAGTGGCTGGCATTGTGTCCTCCCTTGTCCGAGTCGTCCGCGGGCAGCCACGGCTTGTGCCAGTCGGCATACCCATTGACCAGCTTGGCTGCCTCCTGCGGTCCCCAGGAGCCCTGGGCGTAGACCACCACCGGCGGCGGCTTTTCCAGCAGCGGCTCGACGATCCGCCAGGTTTCCTCCACGCTGTCCTCGCGGTTGAACAGGTGGTTGTCCCCGGCCATGGCGTCGCGCAGCAGCCGCTCGTAGGGTTCCAGGGGCGGGCCGAGTTCCTGGGCAAAGGACATGTCCAGGTGAACCGTTCGCCACCCTCGCTCGCTGGTATCGCGTGAGACGATCCCGAACTGGAGCCCAGGGCTCGGATCGATGCGCACCACGGCCTGGTTCGGCTCGCCATGACGCTCCGCGCCGATGAACCGGATCTTGGGCGGCCGCCGGAACACCACGCGGACCTCGGTCGCCCGGGTGGCCAGGGCCTTGCCCGCCCGGATGAAGAACGGGACGCCCGCCCAGCGCCAGTTGTCGACTTCCAGCCGCAGTGCGGTAAAGGTCTCGGTGGCCGAGTCCTTGGCCACCCCCGGGACCTGCAGATAGCCGTCATACTGGCCGCGCACGTAACGGGCCGGGTCCGCGTCCGGAATGGCGCGGAGCAACTCGGTCTTCTTGTCCCGCAAGTCGTCGGATGAGGCGCCCACCGGCGGTTCCATGGCGGCCAGGGCCAGCACCTGGAGCAGGTGGTTCTGCACCACGTCCCGCAGCGCGCCCACCGGGTCGTAGAAGCTGCCCCGGTCCTCCACGCCGAAGTCCTCGGCCATCGTGATCTGCACGCAGGAGACGTGGTCCCGGTTCCACAGCGGCTCGAGGATCTCGTTGGCGAACCGGATGTACTGCAGGTCGAGCACCGGCTCCTTGCCGAGGAAGTGGTCGACCCGCAAGATCTGGTCTTCGGCCAGGTAGCGGCGCAGGTCGGCGTTGAGCTGCCGCGCCGAGGCCAGGTCGTGGCCGAACGGCTTCTCCACCGCCACCCGGGCGCCCTTGGTCAGCCCGGCCTTGGCCAGGGACTCGACCACCCCGGCGAACAGGCTGGGCGGGATCTCCAGGTAGAACACCGGGTGAGCCGCGCCAGACAGGGCCTCGGCCAGCCGCTGGTAGGTGTCGTCGGCGGAAAAGTCGCCACCCAGGTACGACAGCCGGTCGGCGAAACGCTTGAAGACCGCCTCGTCGATCTTCTCGCCGGTCGCCTCGATCGACTGCCGGGCATGCTCGATCAGGTGCTCGGTGGTCCAGTCCTGGCGGGCCACGCCGATCACCTTGCAGGCCAGGTGATGACGGGCTTCCAGCCGGTACAGAGCCCGGAGCGTCTGCTTCTTGGCCAAGTCCCCGGTGATCCCGAAGACCACGAGCGCCCCTGCCTGCACTGCCTTACCCCGTGCGTCCACCGTCCTCCTTCATGTGGTCGTGGCGATGGCCGACCGGAGCCGATGGCCCTCTCGATGACGCTACACCGCGCGGGTTGCTAGCCGGTTACGAGGGGCAGGAAGATCTTGTCGACGATTTCCACCAGGGTGGCGTCGGGAACGGGCTCCTGGTTCATGATCAGGTCATGCCGGACTATGTCCACCGGCAGCGACCGGATCCTCGGGCTCAGCCTGGCCGGATCGATCTCGCCCCGCTCGGCGGCGCGCTCCAGCATCAGCTCCATCTCGCTCGGGACCCCGGCCACCAGCCGCTCCCGCAGCGCCGCTGGTGACAGTCCTTCCTGCTGGAAGTAGTCGGCGATCAGGAAGCTGAAGACCCCGGCCACCTCGCCGACCCGCACCGACATGTGCCGGAGCAGCGCGAGCAGGTCACCGCGGAGCGTCCCGGTGTCGGGCACCCCGATCGGCGTGACAGCGGCGTGGTGCCCGAGCGCGGCCACGACAAGCTCGGGCCGGTTCGGCCATCGCCGGTAGAGCACCGCCCGGCTGGTCTTGGCCCGGGCCGCCACCCCCTCCATGGTCAGCGCCGGGTAGCCCACCTCAGTCAGCTCGTCCCAGGCCGCCTCCAGGATGGCGGCTTCGAGCTTGCTGCCCCGGCGGCGGGTCGCCGCTCCCGGGTGTGTCGTCATCGAACCGTCCATAAGATCCACTTGCGTATCTTATCCAGCCGCTCTACAGTGCAGCCTAAGAGACATCAGTGTACCCAACATGACAGTTCCGGGAAGGAGAGCGGTGACCGCGTCAGCAGATTCCAGGCCACTCATGATCGAGACCGAAGGGCTGACCAAGCGCTACGGGTCCACGACCGCGCTGGCCGGTATCGACCTCGAGGTCCCGGCGGGGACCATTCTGGGCGTGCTCGGCCCCAACGGCGCCGGCAAGACGACCGCGGTGAAGATTCTCACCACGCTGGCCGTGCCGGACGCCGGACGGGCGGCCGTCGCCGGTCATGACGTGGTCACCGAGGCCATGGCGGTACGGCGCAGCATCGGTGTCACCGCCCAGGATGCGACGGTGGACGAGGCGCTCACCGGCCGCCAGAACCTGATCATGGTGGGCCAGCTCAGCGGCCTGGCCCGGCGGCGGGCCAAGGCCAGGGCGGCCGAGCTGCTCGAGCGGTTCTCACTGGCTGAGGCCGGCGACCGGGTGCTGAAGGGCTACTCGGGCGGAATGCGCCGCCGCCTCGACCTGGCCGCCAGCGTGGTCACCAGGCCGCCGGTCATGTTCCTCGACGAGCCGACCACAGGTCTTGACCCGGCCAGCCGGGTAACGATGTGGGAGGTCATCCGCGAACTCGTCGCCGATGGCGCCACGCTGCTGCTGACCACCCAGTACCTCGACGAGGCCGATGAGCTGGCCGACCGGATCGCCGTGATCGATCACGGCCGGGTCATCGCCGAGGGAACCCCGGGATCGCTCAAGGCGCAGACGGGCAGCGCTCGCCTGGAAGTCAACCTGGCCCGGCCCGAATCGGGGGCCACCGCCGCGCTGGCCCGGCTCGTCGCCGGGCCGATCGACGTCAGCGGGGACGGCCGGCGCTTGCGGGCCGGCGTTCCCAGCGCGCCCGGCCTGGCCACGATGGTCGTGCGCGCCCTCGACCAGGCCGGCATCGCCGTCGACGACGTGGCCGTGCATCAGCCCTCGCTGGATGACGTGTTCTTCGCGCTGACCGGTGATCCCGCGACCAGGCCGCCCGAACCCGCTCCGTCCGACCACGAACTGGAGGCCACCCGATGACCGCCGTCACCGCCCCGCTGCGAGACAGCCAGATGGAAGGCACCCAGCCGCGAACCCGGCGCCTGCGCGACGCGGTCGTGCTGCTGCGCCGCAACCTGGTCCACATGGCCAGGGAGCCTCTCCGGCTGTCCGAGTTCACCGTCCAGCCCGTGCTGTTCACGCTGCTGTTCGTCTATATCTTCGGCTCCGGCGTCCCGATCGCTGGTGGCTATACCGCGTTCGCGATTGCCGGGCTGCTGGCCATGAACCTGGTCACGTCGGCCATCGGCACCGGCATCGGGCTGAGCGCCGACCTGGCCACCGGGGTTATCAGCCGGTTCCGCACGCTGCCCATGTGGCGCCCGGCGATCCTGGTCGGCCGCTCAGCCTGCGATCTGCTCACCGCTGCGCTCTGCACGGCCATGGTCGCCGCCACCGGCCTGGCCATCGGGTGGCGCCCGGCCAGCGGCATCGGCGGCATCCTGGCCGGATTCGCGATCTTCCTGCTGTTCAGCTACGCCCTGTCCTGGGGCTGCGCCTGCCTCGGGCTCATCGGCAAGAGCCCGGAATCGGCCCAGGGCCTCGGCCTGGTGATCCTCTTCCCGCTGGCCATCGTCTCCAACGCGCTGGTGCCGACCGGGCACATGCCCGCGCCGATCCGCGTGGTGGCCGACTGGAATCCGGTCAGCGCGGTCACGGCCGCCGCCCGCCACCTGTGGGCCAACCCCAACCCCTCCGCTGCCATCCACGCGTGGCCGATGCAGCACCCGGTCGCCGCCGCGCTGCTGTGGTCGGTCGCGCTCATCGCGATACTCGCACCGCTCGCCACCGTGCTCTACCGGCGCCGCACCGTCGACCAGTAACCCAGGCACGCAGCGCGAGGACCGGCAGGACGGCGGCCTCCGCGTCGTGCCGGTCCATCACAGCCAGGGCATCGCTGACCTGCCAGTCTGGTATGGGTAACCCGCCGGCCAGTGCCCCTTTGCCACGCAGCCACGCCGGGTCCTGCGGGGGCACGACCTGATGGTGGGTGTCGACGCGGTTCAGGCCGCTTCCTCCGGCGGCGGGTCGGCGGCGTCCCAGGGGACGCTCCGGGATACCCAGTGGGTCAGCTTCTCCTGCTGGTCGTTGCGGTGGAGATGGCGAGGCGGCTGGGCGAAGGTGGCATACGGCCGGCAGCGCAGTACCAGCCGGTCTTCCTCGGCCGCCATTGTCTGCACAAAGGGGCGAGCATCCTCGCCGAGGGGCTGGCCCGACATGCGCCAGCCGACGGCCATCATGACGTCGACCACGAGCTGCGGGTTCTGGTCGACGGTGGCGTCGGCGTAGACCTGCAGGTAGCTGAATGGCCAGCGCTCGTCGAGGACGCAGAAGCTGACCTTTGGGTTCCGGGTCACCCCATTGGCCTTGCCGCGGCCGGCCATTGTGGAGACGAGCAGCTCGTCATCATCTGTGGGGATGTAGTAGACCACCGACAGCGCCGGTCCGTCGTGGAGACGGGGGTAGCCGAAAACGCATGTCCGATGGGTCCGCACGAAGGTTCTCCGCTCGGAGGGGAGCATGTCGCGATGGGTGGGGGCGGTGAATGGCTCGGGGGCGAGTGGCAGGAGCATGATGGTGACCTCCTCAGACGCAGCGGTTGCGGATGGTTCCGATGCCCTCGACCCAGGACTTGAGGGTCTGGCCCGGTCGCAGGAAACGCGGGGGCTGGCGGGTGGCACCCACGCCCGCCGGCGTGCCTGTGAACATGACGTCCCCGGGGAACAGGGGCAATACCGCCGACAGCTCGGCCATGAGCCGGGGGACGCTGAAGACGAGATCGCTCGTCCGTCCCTCCTGGACCTTCTCGCCGTCAATTGAGCACCCAAGGGCCAGGTCATCCGGGTCGGCGAGCTCGTCAGGGCTCACGACCCAGGGACCCATGGGGCCGTAGCTGCGACGCGACTTGCCCAGGGAGAACTGACCACCGGCAGCGAACTGCAGATGCCGATCGCTCACGTCCTGGCCGACGGTGAGCCCGGCCACATGCGACCAGGCTTCCGCTTCCTCGATGTGTTCGGCACGGCGTCCCACCACCACAACCAGCTCGACCTCCCAGTCGGTGGTCTCCCCGACGATCTCGATGTCGTCGAAGGGTCCAGCGAGGCAGGCTGGGAACTTGGTGAAGGTGGCCGGCACGTCGGGGATGGCCATGCCGGCCTCCTCGGCGTGGCTGCGGTAGTTGACACCGATGGCGAAAACCTGACCGGGCGCAGGGACCGGGCAGCGGAGGTCGGCCTCCACCAGCGGCCCCGTCGTCGACACCGGCCCTTGGGCGAACTGGGCGAATGCCTCCCAGTCGTCGTAGAGATCCATGGGGTCGGGACCGAAGCGCCCTCCCGAGACTTCGGCGATGTCGGCGATCTCGTCGCCCCGGACGAGTGCGGCACGCCCCCGGGCGCTGGCGAGCTTCACGACCGGCCACCTTGCAGTTGCGGGGCACGGGCCTTGTCTGCGCCGGCCGTGTGCAGCGTGACGTCTTCGGAACTCTGTTCCAGGGCGGCGACCTCCATGCGCCGGCGGACCTCGGTCCCGGGCAGTGAGCGGGCACGGCGGTCGAGCGGGTCTTCCAGAGCTGACTGGTTAAACATCGACGACAGCGGCCACCCAGAGGAGCTGTGCCCGCCGCGCCCGAAGCGCATCAGGGTTGTCCCGCTGTCGTTGTGCCACTGGCAGACGGTGATGGACCTCAGTTCTTCTCCGATCCCGCAGGCTCGGAGGATGCGCCCGGCCTCGTGGTCGAAGTGCACCGCCCTGGGCAGTGGGTAGGGGCCGGGGCGGCGCTCGGGCACCACCACGGAGCGCACTAGCTGGGCGAGCAGGATGGCGAGGGTGTTGCCGCCCGGGCCGTAGCCAACGACCGCGACCTCGGCGTCGAGGGTCATGCCGCCGACGGCCGCAGCGGCTGGTGACCCCACAGGCTTATACGGTCATAGCGCCGGTTCTCGTCCCATTTCTCAGTGACGAGCTTCGCTCCATGACCCACCTCCGCCAGGAAGCCAGCCGGGCTGGTCACGTAGAAGCTGAACATGCCGTCGTTGTCGTGGCGGCCGAGCCCATTGGCGATTGGCAGACCGCTGTTCCACGCCCGGTCGAAGGCAGTACCGACGTCGTCGCGGTCGTTCGCTTCGAACATGACGTGATGGAGCTTCTGAGGCAGCTCGAACGGCGCCTTGGCCAGGGCCAGGGTGTGATGGCGCTCGTTGCAGTGATAGAAGTGCACCTCGAGCTCGACACCCTCGGCGATCTCCATCTCGAGCCAATCCGACTGTTCGAGCCCCAGGCCCTCGGTGGCGAAGTGGTGGGACTCCTCAAAGCAGGTGGTGGCGAAGACGACGTGACCGAAGCCCACGCCCCTGGTAAAGAAGGCACCGGGAACGAGCGGTGAGGAGTAGGGATACGACGCTTTCGCCAGATTCTCGACTACCTCGATGCCCACACCCCACGGCGCGGTGGTCGAGGCCAGGTGACCAACCCGGCGCTCGGCGGCCAGCTCCGAAGTGCCGTGCTCCACCGGATACCCAGCCGCCTCCAGGCGGGCGGCCACGGACTCGAAGGCGTTCTCGCCGGCGGCTTCGAAGCCCACGTACACGGCGTCGTTGGCGGCTCCCGGCCGCAGCACGAGCCGATGTGCCTTGTCGTCGTTTCGCCAGGTGAGCGATCCGGCGAGTGCTGGCGGTTCCCCGGGCACCAGGCCAACCACGTCACCGAAGAATGGTGTCAGCGACGCGGGATCAGGGACCTCGATCCCCACGTAGGCGAGCTCCAGCAGGTTCCACATTTCTGTGTCCTCCCGGTCAGGGTTTGAATAGCAGCGACGTCACGGCATCGGCGTGGGCCTCGATCACCTTGGGATCCTCGGGATCGATGCCCGAAAGCCGACGGCACTCCGGGGCGAGCACGAACATCGTGGGGCCGGCCCCCGTCACGATGTAGTACAGGTGCGCCACGGGGATGTCGGGGAGCTGCCCAAGCTCCACAAGACGAGCGAACAGGGCGGTCGTCGTTTCGTAGAGGGGCCGGATATGGCGCTCGACGAGCCAGTCCATGCGGGGCCCGTCAGCCTTGGACTCCTGGGTGATGATCCGATGCAGCTGCGGGTGGTGTGCCGAGAAGGCGATGAACTCGCGCACGAGCAGCCGGGCGACCGTCAGCTCTTCGACGCCCCGCAGACCCTCCGACCGGGATCGAAGGGCACAGCCGAGTTCCTCGAACAGGCCGTCGACCGCCAGCCGCCACAGCTCCTCCTTGGAGCTGAAGTGGTAGTTGAGCAGCGGCTGGGTCACTCCGGCCCGGGCTGCGATGTCGCGGGTGGTGGCGCCGTCGAAGGACTGCTCCGAGAAGAGATCCAGCGCCGCGGCGAGGATGCGCTCGCGGGTGGCGTCCGCCGAGGCCCGCGTCGCTCGAACCACTTGTATCTTCCCGGGCATGCGACCCATCCTAATCGCTCGATCAGGATATTGACAATAGCCTGATCGATCGAACAGTATCGCTGGCCATGGGAGAGCACGTCACGTTGATATATGTGATCACTCACATCGACATCATCCCAACCAACCTGGAGGCAGGCCGGGAGCTCTTGCTGCGTTACGCAGCGGAGGTCCGAAATGAGCCCGGACTCGCAAGATTCGAACTGTTGTGCCAGCTCCGCCGGCCGAACCACTTCGAGACCCTGGCCGTTTGGGACTCCGAAGCTCACTACCTGGCCAGCCTCAGCGCGCCTGTCACACTTTCGTACAGAGAGCGCCTGCACCCTCTCCTGGGCTCACCATTCGATGACCGTGTGCACCGGCTGGCAAACGACCAGTAGCTCCGCTCCGACGGTTCCCGGGCTCGGGTGGACCTGGTTGCGTTCTTGCAGAAGCTGCAGGTGTCAATCCGCAAGCTCATACCCGACGCGGAGGAAGGCATCTCCTATGGGATGCGCGCCTGCCGGCTCACGGCCAGTTCGCCCGGCCTTCGCCGCGTTCAAAAACCATCTGAGCTATTTCCCCTACAGCGGCTCAGTGCCCGGCCAGCTGAGCGAACAGCTGGGCCGGTTTATTCGATGCCAAAGGCTCTCTGCACTTCCCGATGGACGAACCGCTCCCCGACGAGCTCGTGACCACGAGTCTTCGAGAGGCCTTCGGGAACAGCCGAATCCAGATCGGGTTTTATTGCGCCCCCCAGAGGAGCCCCTTCTCGGCTGCACGACGGGCGCAGATCGGCGGTTATCTGAAGTCGTCTGCAGGTAATTCCTGGTAGTCGGGCATTTCCGCGGTGTAGACATGTCTCCGCCGCAGCCCGTGGGAGGTTGGTGATCGGGTCATTGCGGCTGGGCTGGCGTGTGCTCGGCGTGCTGGGTCCGCTGGAGGCCGAGATGGCGGGCGATCTGCTCTCGGAGGGAGCGGTTTTCGGCTCGCAGGCGGGTGATCTCAGCGCGGGCGGTTTCGAGCCGCTGGCGGAGCGAGTCAGTGGTTGCGCGTTGCGCGGTAAGTCGGCGGGCAGCGGGTGGCTTGAGTGCTCGCTGGCGGCTGATGAGGTCGCGGATCTGGTCTTGGCGGTAGAGCCATCCTCGGGAGACGCCGGCTGATCGTGCGACCGTGCTGAAGCTGACCGTCTGTCCCTGGCGTTGCAGCTGCTTTATGGCATGGTGGGCGGCCGACAGTGCTGCCTGGTGGCGGCGGGCGTTGGCCTGGGCGAGGAAGGAAGAGTTGTCAGCCATTGCCGGGGTCCTGACTCTCGAGTGTTTCCAGGGCGGGGATGATGCGTTCCAGGTTGGCCTGGACGCGGCGCAGGTTCTCGGCTAGGCGCTGCTGGCCTTTGCTGTCGGCTTGGGCGATGAGAGTGCGGTTGGTGGCGGCCTGGCGCCGGTGGATCTCCAGGAATACGGGTGTGGTCTGGAAGTCCGGGCAGGTTAGGCAGGCGTTCGGGTGCGGGCAGTCCTGCTGGGCGGGACGGCCGCAGTAGCCGTTGGGGAGGCTGTCGCGGATGCGGTTGAGGTTGTGCTTGACCCATTCGGCCGAAGCGGCCGGGGAATCGGGGTCATAGCCGATCTTCTCGCCGTAGATGTTCACCCGCTGGGCTTGGTAGCGGTCGAATGCCTCGCGGATAGTGGCGTCGTGGATCTTGGCGTAGTGGCTGGTCATGTGCGGGCTGGCGTGCCCGAGGAGCTTTTGCACCACGTGCTGGGGGACGCCGGAGTTGATCAGCCGGGTCCCGAGTGTGTGACGGAATTGGTGGGCGGTCACGGTGACCGGCTGCCCGGCTTGGTCGTGCAGGCCGATGACGCGCTGCCATTGCGCTAGCTGCTTGGTGAAGTTGCTGTGTGAGTAGGGCTTGGCGCCGTCGTCGTTGCCGGCGATCCCGGGGAACAGCCACGGGCTGCCGTGTGCCCAGTGCTGGCGGACGTGGTCCTGCTGGGCTGCGATCGCCGCCGCGGCCTTGACGCTGAGCGGGATCAGCAGCTCGGCCCGGATCTTGACGGCCTGGAACCGCAGGCAGGGCCAGCCGCTGCTGTCGGTGAGCACCGGGTTGAACGGGAGGTTGCACGCGTCCCCGCCGCGCAGCCCGGTCTCCATGATGACCACGATGAGGTTGCGGGTGGTGGGATGCGGGATCTTCGCCAGAGCCTGCTCGGATTCGAGCTGTGTCATCACGAACTCGGGAATGAACCGGGCGATCTCGTCGTGGTGGAACGGGAGTTCCTCGACGTAGATGGTGGCGCTGGCGGCCAGGCCCGGCAGCCAGCCGTGGCGGTGGCAGGAATCGAAGAACACCCGGATCATCGACAGTGATAGCGCCCGGGTGGACGCCGAGTATCCCTGGTCAAGCAGCCAGGACATGTAGTTCTCCAGGACCGGCCGGGTGATCGCGCTGGCGTCGGCGGCCTGCGGATGGCACAGGGCCAGGAACCGGGAGAACCGGGTGAGCGCCAGCGCCCCCGCGTCGATGGTCGCGAACGCGCATCCGGTCGCCAGGCGGAGCCGGGACCAGCGCTTGACCGGCTCGCGGAGCCACAGCTGGGTGATCTCGCCGAAGCGTGCCGTGCCGCGTCCGCGCCGGGCGGGGACGCCCAGGCGTCCGGCGTCCCAGTAGTCCGACGCCCAGGCGCCGTCGAGGGCGGCTTCGCCGCTGATCACCTTGAGCTGCGGCCGGTCTCGCCGGGCCGGCGCAGGGCTGGTCACTGGTCCTCCTTCGCCTGCCAGACCCCTGCCCTGCGCAGCGCTTCCCGGACGTCGGCTGTGTCGAGATGGACATAGGTCTGGCTGGTGGTGACCGGCGAGCGGTGGGTGAGCAGACGCGCGACCACCTCGACGGGCACGCCCCGGCGCACCATGGCGGTCGCGTGGCTGTGACGGAGCATGTGGGCGGTGAAGCTGATCCCGGTGCGGGCGGCGATGCGGCCGATCAGCTGGTTCACCGCCGGGTAGGTCATCGCCGCGCCGATGCGGCCGCCGAAGAGATTCACGAACACGTAGTCAGAGTCGGTATCGCCATACTCGGCGTGCATGTACTCCGAATACAGGCGCACCAGCGGCGCCGAGACCGGCACCACCGCAGCCGAACGCAGCTTCGCCCGCGCCCCGTTCGCGTTGTCGGCCCGCGGCACGATGTGCACCTCGCGCCTGCGGGAGACGAAGTCGGCATGCCGCAGCCCGAGCGCCTGGCCGGCCCGCATCCCGGTCTCGGCCAGCAGCGACAGCAAGAACCGGTCCCGCAGGTGCTCGCACGCCGCCAGGATCGCTACGATCTGCTCCGGCTCCAAGGTGCGCGGAGCGTGCCGCGGGACGTGCAGCTTCACCGGCCTGACCGCGATGGGCCGCCCCTTGGTCACGTGATGCAGAAACGGCTTATAGGAACCGCGGCTGATCCGCCGCCACGACACCAGCTCGGCAGCGACCCCAAGACCCGTGCGCGCATGGTGGTCATAGAAACCGAAAACCCCTGCCAGGTGCCGGTTGACCGTCGCCGGGCCCCGGGCCCCGCTCCCGCCCGCCAGCACGATCACGTTGCCCGCCGGGGCGCGCAGCCAGGCCACGAACCGGGCCACGTCCTCCACGCCCGCCGCATCCCAGCGCGTCCCGGCGGCCTGGAGGAACTCAAACCACAGCTTCAAGCTGATCGCGTAGGCACGCACCGTGTTGGGAGAACGCTCGATCGCGGCCAGGTAGGCCAGGTAACGCTCGGCTGGCTCCACCACCTCGCCGTCCTGCCCCAGCAGCGTCCAGGACTCCCTGCCGCCGGGCATCAGCACCTGCTGAACGAGCACGGCCCCACCCCCATCCGGCCAGACCGGGCCGGACCTGATGCCTTGAAGGTAAAGCTTTCAAGGCGCCGGACGGCGGAGCCTCGCCGGCACGGCAGAAGAAATGCGATAGCAACAAGGCATGCCCTCAACGCCAGCCAGCACCGAGCACCGCCAGCGCCAGATCACCGACGAGATCGCCGCACTCGGCCTCTGCCTCCCCGGAAGCCTGGTCGAGCGCACCACCCGCTGCGGTTCGCCCCGGTGCCGATGCCACAGCGATCCCAGCCAGCTCCACGGCCCCTACCCCTCGTGGATCCGCAAGGTCGGAGCCAGAACCGTCACCCGGAACCTCAGCCCCGAGCAGCTCGAGCGGTACCGCCCCCTGTTCGACAACACCAGACGCCTTCGCCAGCTGATCAACGAACTCGAAACACTCTCAGCCCGGACCGTCGAGCAAGCCGAAGGATGGACCGCCCATAAGAGCAGACACGGCCGCTACACCGGCTACAGCGAAGACACCGCTGAAGATAACGTGTCCTCGCTGAAGCCCAGAACCCCCGGCGATTACAGCGAACACACACAGATCCGGACTTGAGATAACGGCGGCTCGGCGCGCGGTTTCGCGGCCTGAGCGCGAC
>Ga0335074_10005821_pt1 | contig 17080 bp, 8 predicted proteins | sample Lox_Sample_23_FD_206715 | JGI IMG/M metagenome (GOLD analysis project Ga0335074, IMG submission 206715) | Soil microbial communities from Loxahatchee National Wildlife Refuge, Florida, United States - Lox_Sample_2.3 | ecosystem: Environmental > Terrestrial > Soil > Wetlands | place: USA: Florida...
GAATCGAAATATCGGCAGAGGAAATGGCCAAGCTCAACCTGAACCCCGACGCCTTCCATGGCGATTGGAACTACTCTCTTCGGCCCCAATGACCGCTCGTTCGCACAGCTTATTTATGCGCGATCCCAAACGTCTTGTTGAAGGCCATTGAAATCAGGAGAGAATGGCGGCGTTCGATTGAGGGCTTGGCGCACATTGGCCTGCTCCTGTTAATCCTTGTGGCTTCCGGAGGCTTTGACAGCTATAACATCATCTACACCCGCTTTCAACGCTCTTCCTGAACGGAAAGAGATCGAGCCATTGCCGCCACGCATCAGGCGCTTCACTCCAGACACTGCAGGAAGCCGCAATCAGACCCAGACTTTGCGTTGAGTCATTCCCTGCTCTTTCGTCGGATCGATCACCGTATCGACCTGCAGTTTCTCTTTGTCAGATAGCGCCAAATGCGATTTATTCAAGAGCTACCTTGCCACATAATCCGGTAAGAATAGAAGATTTCGATGGATATCTTTAGCGAGGGCAGGTCCCACAACCCACCCTCGCTATGGACTGGATCGCCGCCCAAGCTGATGGCGCAGGTACCGGTTCCAGTACATGATGAGGCCGGTGATGCTCAGGACTGCGAGGCTCACGCCGAGAAGGCACCAGAGGATTTTGACCGGCAGACCCCACACCGTGCCGAAGTGCAGCGTGAACATCGACCAGAGAATCCAGTCTCCCAGCGTGACGTTGTCACCGTAGTGCCAGACGGTCAGGACGCGGGCGCTGGAGGTCTCGATGGTGACGAGATCGCGGTGGGCAAAGTTGCCGGGATCGCGCAGATCCATCTGGACAAATACTGTGGCTTCAGTGAGCGAGGGGTTGTAGATTGCGAATAGCCGTCCACGCGGTGAGGCATGCTGTGCTGCAGCGACGATGGCTCGAAGGGAAGCGGACGCTCCATTGTGCGGCGCGAGCGGCGGCATTGGCGGAGACAGCATCGCGCGTACCGGGAAGACAGCGTTGATGGCCCTTTCCAGAGGCCCGTACCAGGCAAAGTAAACACCGGAGATCGACCACCATGTGACGATCGCGATCGTCCATATGCCGATTGCGTGGTGCGCGTCGAAGTTTATGCGCCGCCAATGGCTGCGCAGGCTGATGCGAAGGCCGCGGCTCCAGTTCCTGATGCCCTGCCACCAGAGGAAAAGCCCCGTGACACAAAGGAGAAGCAGGATCGCGGCGCCGACGCCGTTCACCTGTTCGCCATGTTCGTTGCCGAGCAAAAGGTAAAGATGGAGGTCGTGCATCCAGTCCACCCACGTGCGCGGCTGCGGAAGGACCGCTCCGCTGACTGGATCGGCGATGAAGCCCAACTGCCGATGTTGAGTGTCGACTGCGCGAATCTGAAATGCAGGAACGGCCGGATAGGGAGTGACGAGAAGGCTTGCCGCACAGCCGGGACACGCCTGCGCGAAGCGGCGCATCACGTCGGGAATCGAGGCAGTCCGTGAAGGATCCCAGGCACTGAGGCCGCGCGGAAGCGTCGTGCCGGTAAGCTCGTTCTCAAAAACGAGAATGGAGCCACTGAGGGCGATGACGACCACGTAGAGCGAAAGCGCGATGCCGGCCCACAAATGAATCTGGAAGAGTGCCCGGCGCAGCCAAAGCTGGCGCGGACGGTGGACCAGATTGTGGAGGAACTCCATCGGCGCGGCGCTCACTGGCTGGTGTGGGCATCGTACCAGGCGAGAATGCGAGTGAGCGAGTCGGTCTGGTGCTCGCGCTCGGTGAAGATGTGCGGCTCCCGCGGGTATGTCACCATCTGCGCTTCTTTCCCCATGAAGCGGAGGCCATGGTAAAACTCCTGCCCCTGGGAGATCGGCACACGCACGTCGGCTTCGCCATGAAGCACGAGCACCGGCGTATGGCAGTGATCGAGATACCGCACAGGTGAGTGCTGATCGTAGACAGCTGGGTCGGCGGCCAGTGGTCCAAAATAGCCCTGTGAAAAGCTGGGAGAGATATCGGTCGTAGTGGCCATGCTGAAGAGATCGGTGACGCCGGCGCCCACCATTCCTGCCTTGAAGCGGTCGGTGTGGGTGACCGTCCAGGCGGTCATGAATCCGCCAAAGCTCCAGCCGCCGATTACCATGCGGTTTGGATCAGCGATGCCCTGCTCGATCAGGTAGTCCACGCCGGCCATGATGTCGGCGAAGTCGCCACCACCCCAGTCCTGGTAATTGGATTCTGTGAATGCCGGGCCCTGACCGTCCGATCCCCGAGGATTGGGTAGCAGCACCACATATCCATGAGAAGCGAGCAATATGGCATAGTTGTACCAGTTGCCGTTGAAGCCGACCGTCCAGGCTTCTTCAGGACCGCCGTGCACATGCACCACGGTCTTGTAACGCGTGCCGGGTGCATGGCCTGGCGGCAGGACGAGGACGCCATAGATAGTGCGATGGTCATTCGGATTCTTCCAGGAGATTTCGCGCTGGGTGCCGATGTTCCACTGCGCCACCTGAGGATTGGTATCGGTCACGGCCTGAGCGCTGCCGTTCTTCCAGATATAGACCTCAGTTGGCATGGCCGGAGTATCGCCCAGGAAGGCCAGGGTTTGTCCGTCGAGGCTGGCGTGGAAGTCCTCCTCGGTGTTGACCGAAATCCCGGACAGCGGTTTGACCGTAAAGGACGCGGCGTCGACCTCGACCGACTCGGTGTGCGCGTCGACATATTCGCCGACGATGAGGCGACCGCCGGGACCGGCCCATAACATGTGCGCGATGGTGCCGGGCAGTTTGTCTTCAAGGCGGATGATGCTGCCATCTGAGAGTTTCTCGACGCAGTGTTCGTCGGTGATGCCGCGCTGGGTAAAGCGTGAAAAGGCGATGTACGATCCATCGTGCGAGAAGGAGGGCGAGGCGTAGCCGGAGTGCTCCTCAATCGTGCGCGTGATCGCTCCGGTCTTTGTGTCGACGAGAACGACTTTCGAGACACGCCAGTAATCGTCGATGCGCGGCGTGGGCGAGACGCGAGCGACAATGAGCGAGCCATCCGGCGACCAGTCAATGGCATCGACATTCAGATCCTGCGTGGTAAGGAGCCGCGCCTCGTGGGATGAGAGATCGTAAATCCACAGGCGGTCGTAGTGGTAGTCCCGATCAATGAGATTCTGGTCGTTCTTTGCAGCTTTGCGCGCACTCTCTTCCGGCGTATCAGTATCGGTACGGATGAAGGCGATGGATTTGTCGTCGGGCGACCACTTGAATGAACGGATCCCACCGGGCATGTTGGTGAGCGGCTCAGCTTCCCCGCCGTTGAGAGCAATCCACCATAGCTGCATAGCGGGTTTGGCCGCAGTTGAATCGTCTTTCGCAGCCGTTTCGTTTTTTGGGGGGACAGTTACGTCTTTGCGATCGCTTCCGGGAGCGATGGAGAAGTGGAATGGCGAACTGCCGCTCTCCGCAAGAGGATTGGGACGATCGGAAAGGAAAGCGATATGGGTTCCGTCGGGCGACCAGTCCGGCGCGTTCTCGGCGGAAGCACTGTAGGCAAAGGGCCGCGCCGTTCCGAGCCGGCCGGTGGCGGCGAGCCAGATGTGAGCGTCACGATGTTTCCCAGCGGCCACTGGCGTATCGACGGCGTAGACAACGAGGGTACCGTCCGGAGAAATGCGCGGGGCCTCAACGCGCCTGAGGTTGGCAACGTCGGAAGGCTGGATCGTCGTCTTCTGCGCGGCCGACCCGAGCGGAACTATCGCCGCGCACCATAAGGCAAGGAAGCAGGACGCACAGCGTCTGAGAGCAATGGGCCGCAAAAGAAAATACTGGCAATGGCGCTGCTCGGTCATCGGAGCGTCTCCGGCATGTGAAGTTGCCAAACAAGAAATTCGAGTTCGTTTGCGGATTGTTCCGTCTCCGCGTCGGCCGAGAGCGTTCCGGAATGACCGGATTTCGTGTCATACAACAACAACACGGGCTTGCCCGAGCTGGTGGCATTCTGCAGCATTGCCGTCATCTTGCGCGCATGCGATGGATCCACCCGCGTGTCTCCATCGCCGCTGACAAAAAGGACTGCCGGATAAGCCGTGCCCTTCACGACATGTTGATAGGGCGAATAGGCATTGAGCGTGCGGAACTGGTCGGGATTGCTCACCGAGCCGTATTCGCTTACCCACCAGCGCGCGATTGAGAATCGCTCGTACCGGATCATATCAATAAGCGGGTAGCGTCCAATCACTGCTCCAAAAAGCTCCGGATGCTGTGTGAGGGACGCGGTGACTAGAAGTCCCCCATTACTCAGGCCCTGAATGGCAAGGCGGCTCGGACGGGTGTAGTTGTTCGCGATCAGCCAGCGTGCCGCGTTCGCGAAATCGTCGAAGCAGTTTTGTTTCTGCTCGAGTTCCCCGGCCCGGTGCCAGCCTTCGCCAAATTCGTCGCCGCCGCGAATGTTGGCGACTGCATAGACGCCGCCGCGTTCGAGCCACACGCCCTCTTCCGCGGAAAACGTCGGGAGCTGAGCCCAGTTAAACCCGCCATAGCCATAGAGCAGAATCGGCAGATTACCGTCCGGTTTCACATCGCGCCGGTGGGCGAGGAACATCGGTACACGAGCGCCCCCGGTTGACGCATACCAAACCTGCTCGACCACCACGTCGTGCAAGCTGGCCGGGACAGCGGGAGCAGAAATCGCGTGACTCCCGGCGGGAGTCCAGGAATAGAAACTCGTGGGCGTTTCAAACGACGAGTAAGAGAAGCAGAGAGTGGAAGAATCCGGATCGGCATCGACCGTCGCGACGGATCCCGGACCAGGCAGTGGAATCGCCGGCCCGGGTTGCCCCTCGAGCGAATAAACCTCGAGCTCAGAGTGGGCATTCCGAATTGCATTGAGGATGAGGCGATTACGGGTGAGCGCGATGCTCTCCACGGTGGCATCGGACGACTCGGGCACGACCAGCTTCCAGTGCGATTGCTCAGGACTGTCGAGATTGGCCGCGAAGACACAGCCTCGGTCTGCTTTCCAGTTCGTCTCGACGTATAAGGTGTGGCCCATGATCGAGCCATTGAACCTGGCATCGATCCCTTCGACAACCGCGCGGAACGGGGCAGGTGAGCGGAGATCTTTCAGATAGAGGTCGGTGGCGCCCGATGCGCCGTGCAGCACTGTCACCAGAAGATAACGGCCGTCAGGAGACAGACTCGCGGCGAGCAGGTGGGTTGCGTCCAGCTTTTCACCGAAGAGAACTGTATCTTCGTCATGCGGATGACCGAAGATATGGCGGCAAAGGCGCGGCCCGACGTCTTCAAACTTCACGTAATATACCGCCGAATTATCAGGCGCAATCGGCAGCGACCAGTAGAGATAGCGGGCTTCCGGCAGAGTGTCCGATTCAAGGTCGCGGCCGGTTTCGAGATCGCGGAAGTGGATGCTGAGTTGATCTCGCCCACCGCGCCGTACCCCATAAGCAAGCAGTTGTCCGTCTGCGGAGACATTCAGAAGCTCCACAGTTGTTGAAGGATCGCTGCTCACGGTTGCGGGATCGATGACCAGCCGATCTTCGCCATCTGTGCCCTCGCGAAAATAAATACTGACGTTCTGCTGCCCGGCTGGCTTCTTTTCAATATAGAAATGCCCTTGGCGGCAGAGCACACGATGGGGTTCTTCGAGATTCACCAGCTCCCGAACTTGCCTGCGCAGCGAGGCCATCCCTGGGCGGGAAGATAGAAGCATCGCCGTATATTGCTGCTGACCGGCGATCCACGCGCGCGTGGCTGGGCCGGCGCCGTCTTCCAGCCATTGATAGGGATCGGAAATGGTGACCCCATACAAATTCGTCGTCACGTTGATGGTTCGCGTGGGCGGCGGAGCAAGGCTTTGCGCGGTCACCAGGGTCGCAAATGCCAGGACACTTATGAATCCTGCACACGTCCTGTAAATCACCGGCTGAAAACCTTTCATAGCGTCTCCCAGGTACCCTAAGTGGGGAGAGGAAGTTTGGCCTCTCCCCGTAGCGGACAGGTTGGCTAGAACCGCAGCTTGAGCGCGAACTGCAGCGAGCGCGGCGCGCCGATCTGGTAAAGGCTGCTGAAACCTCCGTCGGCGCCTCCGCCGCCGAGGCTGGAAGCGAGGTCTTCGGACGAGATGCCGAAGTAGGTATTGGGGGCTCCATAGCTGGTGAGAATGTTGCGGCCGTCGTTGACTCCGACGTCGCCAAACAGCGGATGGTTGAAGACGTTGAATGCTTCGGCGCGGAAGAGCATGTCGACGTTATCGTGGATGGGGAAATCGCGGCGGAGCGCGATGTCTTCCTGCCAGACATCGAAGCCACGGAAGACGTTGCGGCCTATATTGCCCTGGGTGAAACTGCTGGCCGGTGTGCTGAAGTGGGCGACGTTAAATGCTTTGCCACCCGGGCAATTCATGTTGCTGTTGAGAGCCCTGCACGCGGCTCCGGTGATATACAGAGGCGTACCGGGGACCAGGTTGGGCCTCTGGTTGGCCGCGGTTTCGTTCCATTCCAGGCCGAACGCGAAGACGCCGGTGGTGATGGTGAGAGGCGCGGCGCTGTTGGAGCGGAACAAGCTGTCGACGGCCCAGCCATTGCTCACGTAGTGCAGAAAAGAGTTGCTCTCGTGAGTGGAGGGCAATTCGTACGTAAGGGCGGCGTTGAATGAGTTGCGGATATCGTAGTCCGAGTCGCCGTAGTCGAGACTTGGGTTGTAAATGGTGTGGTAGGGGATGGGCAGGGCGACGCTCGAGCCGTTATCGAGCCCGTGCGACCATGTGTAGCTTGCGAAAAACTGGAGGTCATGCCACGGGTTCTGTTTGAACTGGACCTGGAGCGCATCGTAGTTGGAGTAATCATTGTTGGTGATCACGTCGAGATAACCGAAGTCGGGGTTGACCCCCATGGCGGGCTGCAGCATTTCATTGCGCAGAAGGTCACTGCCATGATTGCCCACATAGGTCATCTGCAAACTGCGGCCGATCCCCATGTTCTGCTGCAGCGAAAGGTTCCACTGGTACACCCGGGGGTCAAGCAGGTTGGGGTCGAATGCGAAGACGAAGGTATACGGCGGGTTCAAGGTGAAGGGGATGGGAGCCGCAGTGGCCTGGCTGAGGGGGTAGGCTCCGGCACTGCCGTAGAGATACTCGGAACGGCCATATGGGAAGCCGAGCGTCCCCTGTGCGCCTTGCTGGTCGCCGAGGCCATAGAAGACGCCGCCGCCGCCGTGCAGGACGGTTTCAGCACCCGCAGCCTGGTGGATGACATAGGAAATACCCACGCGGGGAGCGAAGTTCGTCTTGCTCGCACTCCACAGCGGCGTGCCCTTGGGAGCGATCGTCACGGTGGCGATATCGCTGAGGCCGGTCACCGTGTAGAAGGGATGGCCACTGGCTTCAGAGGGCGGCGGATCGTAGTCCCAGCGCAGCCCGTAGTTGATCGTGAGGCGGGGCTTGACTTGCCAGGAATCCTGAGCAAAGAACGATACATCGTTGAAGACGGGCTTCAGTTCCGAGGTGTCGTATGTGTCCACGCCTGCGTAGCCGTTGGTCGGTATCTGCGTGGTTGCCAGCTCCTGAACGCTGTCGAAGTCATAGGAGATATCCCATGGGCGATAGCCATTGGTTGGGGTGAGGTGACGAATGTCTGCCCCGAATTTGAAGGTGTGCTTGCCCTTTGTCCAGCCGAGCGTGTCGATGTAATTGAGCTGGCGCTGATGGTTGGTTGCGTCGTTGCCTACGTAATAGTCCGTGGTGTCGTCATTGAAGAACAGCGCGAAAACCGACGTACTGACGGTGTAGGTGGGATCGGACTGGAAGAGATAGCTGCTGGTGGGAATGGTGGATCCGCCAGATGCAATCGGCTCTACCGTGGTGGCGCCCTTTGAGTGGCTGATGTTAAAGCGGAAGTCGTCGACCAGGGTTGGACTTAAGATGTACGTGGCTCCCGCGGTAATCGTGTTGACATTGGCAATGGTGCTGCTGAGACTTGAGACCGCGTAGAAGTCGAAGGCTCCGTGCTGCTCGCCATTGGAGGGGGCGTCATCGCCGCGGATAAACAGAGTGAGCTTTGGACTGACGGTGTAATCGAGACGAAGGCTGGTCGCGTTGAGTGTGGATGGATTGGAGAAGCCGGCGAAGAACTCGCCGGTCCATTGGCCGGGCAGATCCTGGCCAGCGGATGGAAGCGGGTACGCGGCAAGCAAGGGTTCAGCGATTGCGGCCGCCTGACCGCGAGCATATGTGGTGGGGACGATATTAATTTTGGACTCCGGCACGCGCAGGCGAAGCCCTTCATAGGAAACGAAGAAGAAGGCCTTGTCGCGCAGGATGGGACCGCCGACTACGCCTCCGAAGTCGTTCTGTTTCTCTGCCAGGCGCGGCAGGCCTTCGTTGTTGTTGTACCAGGTGTTGGCATCGAAGATATCGTTGCGAAGATACTCAAATGCGGTTCCATGGAACTTGTTGGTTCCGCTGCGGGTGATGATGGAGAGTTGCGCGCCCGGCGTCCGGCCGTACTCGGCATCGAAAGAGTTGGTTTGGATCTTGTACTCCTGCATGTCGTCGATGGACACCAAATTGTTGTAACCGCCATTGTTGCTGGTCGCCTGCTCCGCGCCCGCGCCTGCCGCGCCCAGATAGACATTGCTGCCCTGGGTAATGCCGACGTTGGCGCTGACGCCGTCGATGGAGAAGTAATTCGCGTCGGTGCGCTGGCCGTCGATGCTGAACTGGCCTGCGTTCGTGTAGTAAGTCTTGGCGGTGACGTTGCCCGGTGTGAGCGCGATTAAAGCCTGGAAGCTCCGGCCGCTGAGAGGCATATTCTCAACGAAATGACGGTCGATTGTGGTTGTCACCGCCGAGGAAGTATCGATCTCCCCGTTTTCAGCATTCACTGTCACGGTTTGACTGGAGGAGCCCACGGTGAGACGAATGTTCTCCGCCAGAGTGTCCTGGGTGTGCAATTCGAGATCGGAAATCTGGCTGTCCTGAAATCCCGAGGCTGCGACGACGATTTTGTAGTGACTGGGCCGCAGACTTGAAAAGGAGTATTCGCCGCCCGGCCCGGTCTTGGCGGTGTGCACAACGTTGGTGCCGAGGTCAGTAACGGTGATGGTAGCGCCTGTGATGACCGCGCCGGACGAGTCCGTGACGTGGCCGGTGATGCTGCCGGTTTCGTTCTGCGCCGCGAGCGGCATAGACGATATTGCAACCAGCAGCGCCAAACTACAAATTAAGGAAAAGTGGCGTCGTGTCATACAAGACCTCCGGAATGGGGATGGTATTAAACTGCCTGATTCTGTTTCGGCGAACTTGGCCCCTGCGCAGTGGACGGGAAGCGACATGGCCCGTCCGGCGCCGTCCTATTGCTGCCGCGAACTATTGAGCCTGCGGATCAAAGCTGCGAGCTCTCGATCCTGCGGTGAACTTTGCCTCTCGAGGACCCCGGCCACTGCGAGAGCATCGGGCAGCGGCTCGTCCTGCCCCAGCTTGAATTTGGATTCGATAGTGGAGACTCGAATCCGGAATCCGGCGATCGCAGAGAACCGGCGTACAATCTCGCTGCGCGGAATTTCGCTGGTGCGCCATCCGCCGGGATAGTGCGATTCCATCCGCCGGGTGAGCTCCTCAAGTGATTCGTCCAACTCCGCTTCGGTCTGCATCCCCAGGGTTCCGGTGCAGTGCACGGCGGTGTAGTAGTACGTCGAGGGCATGTCGCGTTTGGGATACCAGCTGGCAGTTACGTAGCTCCACGGCCCCTCGAAAATCGCAAGCACCTTTGCACCGTCAGCCCTGGAGGCAAGACTGCGATAGTGCTCGTTGCCGCGCGCGATGTGACCGAACAGCACGATTTCCTCCGACGTGCGGTCGAGCAGCAGCGGCAGATTGGTGGCAAAGGGCACTTGCGTCCCATTGCTCACCAGCAGCGCCCAGGGATTCTGCTCGATGAGATCGAGCGCATCCTGCGGGGAATCGGGTTGCCAGCATGGCCGAACAAACACGAAGGGTGCACCTCAAAAGAGCGTTGTGATCGGTCTCGAATCTTCGATCGGTCTTGCGAAATGCTTGCCAGGCGAAGGCGAATAGTGCCCTTTTCAGAGAAGCTAAGGCCGGACGATTTCGCCGCCGACTGCAGTGAGCACAACTTTTGTGTTCTCGATTTCAACGGGATCGATGTGAAAGATGTCCTGCGAGAGCACATCGAAGTCGGCTAACTTGCCCGGCGCAATGGAACCCTTGATGTCATCCTGACTCTCGGCGTAGGCCGAGCCGACAGTGTAGGCGTGCACCGCCTGGGCTACCGTGATCTTTTGTTCAGGTATCCAGCCGTTGGGATTCTTCCCGTCGAGCGTGCGGCGGGTCACAGCGGCATAGACTGTTGCCATCGGATCCATTGGCGCAACAAACCAGTCGGTGCCGAAGGCCAGAGTCGCGCCCGAATCCAGCAGCGACTTGAACGCGTAGGTAGTCTCCGCACGCTTGTGGCCGATGCGATGCTCAGCCCAGCGGCCGTCGTCGATGCAGTGATAAGGCTGCACCGAAGCAATCACATGGAGCTCGGCGAAACGCGGGATGTCCTCAGGACGCAGATGTTGGGCGTGCTCAATGCGCAAACGGCGATCAGCCGGGCCATCCTCCTGCTCGAGACGCTGGTAGAGATCGAGGATGGTTTTGTTCGCGCGGTCGCCGATGGCATGGACCGTAACATGAAGGTTGGCGCGGTCGGCGGCACGAAGGTTCTGGTAAAACTGTTCGGTGTTTGCAAGGTCTGCGGTTGGCAGACCGTAGTTGCCGGGCGCATCCGTGTAGGGCTCAAAAAACCAGGCGGTTCCGGAGCCCAGCGACCCGTCTGCGAAGGCTTTGAGCGAGCCAATGACCAGCGTGTTGTTGCCGAAGTTGGTCATTATCCCGAGGCTGGCGAGGCGCCGGTAATGGTCAAGCGGAAAGCGTGCCGACACGCGCACCTTCCATTTCCCTTCGGCAATAAGGCGCTGATATCCGCGAACGATAAGCGCCTGCATGTCCGCTGCTTTAGAGCCCGTGAAACCCATATCCTGTACGCTCGTGACGCCGTTATCGAGCGCGTACTTCTGCGCCGCGAGCAGCGCCTCATCCACCTGGGCATCGGTGGGTGGCGGAATCACGCGCTCGACTAGATCTTTCGCTGCGTCTTTGAAGATGCCTGTGGGATTTCCGTCTTTGTCGCGCACGATCACTCCGCCGGGAACGTCGGGCGTGTCTTTCGTGATGCCGGCCAGCTTCATCGCCAAAGCGTTGGCCAGCGTCATGTGACCGTCAGATCGGTTTACCCAGACCGGATTGTTGGGAGTCACAGCGTCGATCCACTCGTGAGTAGGCAGTTCCACGGGAGTCCACTTTTCTTCATCCCAATTCCCGTCGACGATCCACTCTCCGGCGGGCCGCGTCCGCGCGTAGGCCGCTATTCGGCTGGTAAATTCCTCGCGGCTGGCCGCGTCGCGCAGGTCCACGCTGGTGAGACTCTGCCCGCCCCAGAAGAAATGCACATGCGCATCGTTAAAGCCGGGAACAACGCGTTGCCTATGGGCATCGATGGTGCGAGTATGCGGCCCGATAAGTTTTTCAATTTCCTGGTCGGCGCCCACCGCAAGAATTCGATCTCCAGAAACGGCGATGGCCTCGGCTTCCGGCTGCTGCGGATTTTCTGTCCAGACCTTGCCGTGGAGCAGCACGAGATCCGCCTGCCCATAAACCGGGAGCAGTGCGGCGCCAAATAAGAGCATCGAAGCCATCTTCAGCATGGAGATTCCGAACGCACTTGTTGGTGTTGTGGAAGTCGAAGCGAATGCTCTATCGCTGCCTGCACGAAGAGCAGCTGCAAATGCGATCAAACTCTGTCCCTGGTTTGTTTAAGGTAGTATGAAAACCTGGATTACGTAAAGTGCCAGAAACAACAAGAGTGATGGTGCCAGAGGATGAAAGCGCAGGGAAATCTGATTCTTAACCGAGGCGTCGATCGCTCGATGCAGGCGCAGCTGAGCGGCCAGCTCAGGAGGATGATCCAGACGGGTGAACTTCAGGCCGGGGAACGGCTGCCGTCGACGCGGGAACTGGCTCATGCGCTTTTGGTCTCGCGCAATACCGTCGTGGCGGCATACGAAATGCTGCTGGGCGAGGGCTATGTTGAGACGGAGCTGCGCCGCGGGTTCACCGTGAACAAAGCTGCCAAGGCCTTTCGCGCGATGCCGCTGCGGCCACGGGAGCGACGGGAGCCCGAGCGCACGCCTTCACTGCCGGCCATGCCCGTCCCCTTTCGTCCAACGCAACCGGATGTCAATCTTTTTCCGCTGCAGATCTGGAATCGGCACCGTACCCGCGTACTTCGGAGAGGTGCCAGTTTGCTGCAGTATCAGTCGCGGTTTCCGGTAGGGCTCGACGAGTTGCGGTCGAGCGTAGCGGACTATCTGCGCGACAGCCGCGGCGTGCGCTGTGCATGGAACCAGGTGGCCATCACCAATGGCTCGCAGCAAGGGCTGTTCCTGCTCGCCCATCTGTTGCTGCGCCCGGGAGATCGCGTGATTGTCGAAGATCCTGGCTACCCCGGTGCGCGTAACGCATGGAGTCACGCGGGCGCGACCATCGTACCCGCTCCTGTGGACGAAGAAGGCATCTGCCTGCCCGAGGGCGAGATGCCGAATGCAGCGGTCATTTATGTGACGCCTTCTCATCAGTTCCCACTGGGGGCGTGCATGTCGCTAGGACGCAGACTCTCATTGCTTCAGGCGGCACGCGCGGCCGGCACATGGATCGTGGAGGATGACTACGACGCGGAATTCCGCTATACGAGCCTGCCCCAGCCCAGTCTGCAAAGTCTCGACGAACACGGTCGCGTGATCTATGTCGGATCGTTTAGCAAGACGCTCTGCCCGGGTCTCCGCCTCGGATATGTGGTTCTGCCGCCGGCCCTGGTGGAACCGTTCGCTGCGCTCAAGTCAACGGTCGATGACTACAGTCCACTCGTCGATCAAGCCACTCTGGCCGCTTTTCTCGATAGCGGCGGCTTTTATGCGCATCTGCGGCGCTGCCGGCGGCGCTACGCGGAAAGGCAGGCCTATTTCCTCAAGCAGATCGAGCGCCGCAAGCTGCCGCTGAAATTTCCAGTAACCGGACGCGGCATGAATCTGGCCGGCATGCTGCCAGAGCACTTGAACGACGAAAGAATTAGCAGGCGGCTGCAAGCAGCCGGGCTGGATATTCCGCCGCTCTCGCGTTACGCCATGCGGCCCGTACGGCCTGGGCTGCTATTCGGACTGGCGGCGTTTGACATTAAGCAGATCCGAGAGGGCGTAGGGAGTATGGCACGGGTCTTTGCGGCGATTTCCCAATGATCTCGCTGCAGACAGCATGGGAAAGGCACTCCTGCGTGCCATTGTGCTTGTGCCTCGCCAAAGATTCATCCGCCCCTTGTTTTGTATGGTACAACCCACTTATGCTGGGCATGCTGAGCGCCGTTTTCGTTAAGGGAACGACGCGTTACAAGGTTTTCACAATCCCGCAGCAACTCTGATTTTGCCGTAAGTCCATGGGGCGCAGATCCGGAGTCCCCACAGAAGCGACCAGCTGCCTGGCCAAAACTGGCCCGAAGGGCGTAGAACATGAGTTGAACTGATCGCGCAAATCATAGTTGTCAAACCGATTATCTGTTGATCAAAGTTTGATCCATAAATGATGGCGTGTGCATTGCGCCCCGTCTGCGCATCCGGCTCAGATGTTGCCAAACTGATTCCCGATTTCCCGGACGAGGTAGACCAATGCACATGCTTCTCCTCCCGAGATTTCTCAGAAATCTCCGCCTCTCTCAACTCCTGCTGATCGTCACCCTTTTCCTTCCGGCTCTCCAGTTCGCTTCGGCTCAATCCGATCCGCCCATTCCCAGCGGCGACATCCGCATCCACTACTTTCGACTTGACGGCAACTACAGCGGCTGGACGGTCTATGCCTTTGACAACACGACGGAAAACACGGGCAACTATGGTGGCGGCCCCGTTCAGGTGACTGGAACCGATAATTATGGCGCATACTTCGACGTCGGCGTGACCACCGGGGCACAGGAAGTTGGAATCATCATTCACAATCCGACCGCAGCCGGCGGCGACCAGAAGGATACTCCCAACAACCTGTTTGTCGATCCTGCCACGCAGGGCTTCGAGTATTGGGCATATTCCGGCATAGCATGCCTTTATACTTCCGCGCCCAACTTGAGTAATCCCACGGCGATTCTGCCCGGCTACGTGCGCGTCCACTATCACCGGACCGACGGCAACTATAACGGCTGGACGATTTACGCCTTCTATGACACGACTGAGTATACCGGCGACTACAACAGCGGGCTGGTGCCGGTGACGAACTCCGACGCATATGGGGTTTATTTCGACGTATCGGTTGTCCCGAATGCGCAGAATCTCGGGCTCATCATTCACAATCCCTCCGCGCCGGGCGGCGACCAGAAGGACCCTGGCCCAAATGAGTTTGTCGATCCTTCCACTGAAGGCTTCGAGTACTGGGGCTACACCGGGATCGGCAAGCTCTACAAGAGCCAGCCGAGCCTGACCAATCCCAATGCGCTGTTGCCTGGCTACGCTCGCATTCATTACTACCGGCCCGACGGGAACTATTCAAACTGGTCGGTCTATGCATTCGAGGACACGGCGGAGTATACGGGCGACTACAACGACGGCCTGACTTTTGTGACGAGCTATGACTCCTACGGCGCGTACTTCGACATCAGCCTGATTCCAAGTGCACAGAACCTCGGGTTTATCATTCACAACACCTCGACTGGAGCAAAGGACCCGGGACCGAATATGTATCTGGATGTTGCCGCCTATCTCCAGGCCTGGGCGATTTCAGGCAACGCCACGGTCTTTACTACCACACCCACTCCTACCCAGATCCTGGATAGTCTGCTCGGCATAGAGCAGGCGTACTGGCTCGATCGGCAACGAATAGCCATCCTGCCGCAGTTTGCGCAGTCCGGCGATACCTATGCCATCAGTTCCAGCCTCACCGGCGCCCTCTCGGTCACCACCACGGGGATCACCGGCGGAACGAGTATTCCGCTCACGGTGGGGGGAAGCCTGACCGCTGAGGAATTGTACCGCTACCCGCAGCTTAGCGGTTACACCGTCCTTCAGTTGCCGGCGAATACACAGGTCTCAAGCCTGCAGAGCTTCCTTGAAGGAGAACTCGCCTTTTCGGCAGTGAATTCCAGTGGCTCGCTGACTTATGCGACCGGCATTCAGGAAGCGGGCGTACTCGACGATCTCTATTACTATCCGGGCAAGCTCGGTGTCGTCTTTCATCATGCCGATGACCGCGATTGGCACGACTGGCCTGACGACGAAAACTGCGACGTGAAACTGAAGCTGTGGGCTCCCACCGCGCAGAGCGTCTCGCTTCAGCTTTTCGACCAGGAATCCGATACGACGCCCTCCGCTGTTGTGCCGATGCACGAACACAATGGCGTGTGGGTGGCAGACGGGGATTCCAGTTGGAAGAATAAGTACTATCTCTACAGCGTGCGGGTTTGGGTTCCGTCCGACGGCGCGGTAGACACCAATGTGACCAGCGACCCGTATTCCATCGACATCGCATTGAACGGAACCAAGAGCAGGATCACCGACCTCGACTCCGATGAAACCAAGCCCATGGGCTGGGATGAGGATACTTCACCACCGTTGCGCAGTTTCAGCGATATGAGCTTGTATGAGCTTCATATTCGCGACTTCAGCATCAACGACCCCACCGTTCCATCGGCTCATCGCGGTATGTATGAAGCCTTCGACGACCAGAACTCCGACGGCATGAAGCATCTTCGCTCTCTGGCCGCAAGTGGCCTCAAGGCCGTGCACATCCTGCCCTCGTTCCACTTTGCCAGCGTGAATGAAGACAAATCGACATGGATCATTCCTACCGGCCTGGCGCAGTATCCGCCGGATGGCACGCAACAGCAGGCAGCCGTCACGGCAAGCCAGACGAGCCCCGCCTATAACTGGGGCTACGATCCGGTGCATTACATGACTCCCGAGGGCAGTTACGCTATCAACCCCGATCACCGCGTACGTGAATACCGGACGATGGTAGACGGACTGCACAAGGCCGGGTTGCGAGTCGTGCAGGACGTTGTGTTCAATCACACCAACGCCAGCGGCGAAGGTCCTAACTCCAATCTGGATGAGGTGGTGCCAAATTACTATCATCGCCTCGACGCAAATGGCAACCTCGAGACCGGCTCCTGCTGCGCGGACACGGCAGCCGAACACAAGATGATGGAAAAGCTGATCATCGACACCCTCGTTCTCAATGCGCGGGAGTACAAGATCGACGGCTTCCGCTTCGACATCATGAGTTTCATGTTCACTTACAACATGACAGACATTCAAAACGCCCTTGAGGCGCTGACTCCCGAGAAAGACGGCGTGGACGGGTCGAAGATCTATCTCTACGGAGAAGGCTTTAACTTCGGTGACACCGTGAACAACCAGATCGGTCCCGAAGCCGACCAGATTAATCTCTACGGCTTTGGCATCGGCACGTTCAACGACCGCATTCGCGATGGTATTCACGGGGGCAGCCCGTTTACCGACGAACGCGTCCAGGGCTTCGCCACCGGGCTTTTCACTGATCCCAGCGCGTTCAGCAACAGCAGTCTTTCGTCAAGTCAGCAACAGGCCCAGTTGCTCCAGTACTCCGACTGGATCGATGTGGGACTTACTGGAAACCTGCGCGACTACACATTCGTAGATAGCGCAGGCGCAACCGTGACAGGCGCTGAGGTGAGTTACAACGGCGCACCGACCGGTTATACCAAGAGCCCCATCGAAGCGATCAACTATGCATCGGTGCACGACAACCAGGACCTCTTCGACCAGGTGCAGTTGAAGTCCAGCTTCAGCGACAGTATCGCCACGCGAGCCCGGCGGCAGATTGTGGCCATGAGCCTGGTGACGCTTGGGGAAGGGATTCCGTTCTTCCAAGGCGGCGACGACTTGCTGCGCTCCAAAGACATGGACCAGAACAGCTACGACTCCGGAGACTGGTTCAACAAGATTGA
>Ga0335074_10005822_pt1 | contig 17080 bp, 11 predicted proteins | sample Lox_Sample_23_FD_206715 | JGI IMG/M metagenome (GOLD analysis project Ga0335074, IMG submission 206715) | Soil microbial communities from Loxahatchee National Wildlife Refuge, Florida, United States - Lox_Sample_2.3 | ecosystem: Environmental > Terrestrial > Soil > Wetlands | place: USA...
CGCACCCGCACACGGTAGCCGACGCTGCTGTGTTGCTCGGGGGGACGACCCGCCGTAACCCCCCGGCGGGCGGATGGCTGGCGGGGACGACCCCCGTAACCCCCGGCGGGCGGATGGCTGGCGGGGCCGACCCCCGTAACCCCCGGCGGGCGGATGGCTGGCGGGGCCGACCCCGTAACCGCCGGCGGGCGGACCCCCGCGGGCGGACGCCCGCGAGCGGATGGCTGGCGGGGCCGACCCCTAACACGCCCCGCAAGGGGCGGGAACGTAGCCGCCCCCCCGACTCGGCCGCTGGCCGCTCGCGGCCAGATCAGGCGCTGGGATCGACAGCCATAAGTCGGGCACCATCCGAAAGATTCACCTCGCTGCCGGCCACATTGCTGACAGAGACTGGCCCAGGGGTCGACCCTGGGAGCCCGCGAGGGCTGGCCTAGACCGGTGAGGAGCGGCCGCGTGCCCGATCACGATCCCAGCTGGGAGCATCGCGAGCAGCGGTTCGGTGTGCTGTACCGGGAGCACTACCGCAGCCTCTGGGCTTACGCGGTGCGGCGGGTCGAGTGCGAGGCGGACGCCGCCGACGTCGTGGCGGACGTCTTCACGGTCGCGTGGCGCAGGTTGCCGGAGGTCCCCGACCCGCCCGCCGACCTGCTGTGGCTCTACGGGGTAGCGCGGCGTGTCGTCGCCGGGAAGAGGCGCAGTGCCCGGCGCTTGCGTGATCTCTCGGCGCGCCTGCAGGCGAGCCCGGTGCCGATCCCGACGAGCGGCGATCAGCTGACCGACAGGCTGACGGATGCGGTCTCGAGACTCCGGCCGGCCGAGCCTGAGGCGCTCGCGCTCGTGCACTGGGAAGAGCTGTCGCACGCCGAGGCTGCGCGGGTACTCGGCTGCTCCGCCAATGCGGTAGCGATCCGCGTGCACCGGGCGCGGCGCCGGCTCCGTCAGTCGCTCGCCGAGCTCACCGAGCTAGAGCGAGCGCAGCCAGATGCCTACCGAGAGCGCAGCGCCGCCATCGTCCGTGAGTCAGCGAATGCTACGGAGGGCTGACCTATGCAGCTAGACGATCTGATTCGCGTCGCAGACCCAGCCCGGCGAGCCCGGCTAGAAGACGCGGACTCGCTTCGCGCGACCGCGACCTACCGCCGAATCGTGAGCCCTGGACCCCCCGCACGGCGGCCGGGGGCGTCCGGAACCCGGCGCGGCATTACCCCCGGGGGACGATCCCCCATCTCCCGGGGGGACAGCCGGGGAGAACGGTTCCCCCGGCTGACCGCGCGGGGAGGTTTCCGCGGGCCGGGGCGAGGCCGGGCGACCCGGATCATCTCGCGGCGCAGTTCGCTGGCTGCGGCCGGCACCGCCGTCATCGTGGCAGCAGGGCTCAGCGGGATCGGGCTGGCCGGCGGCTTCCAGCAGCCGCGCGCGAGGCTGACCGTCGGCGGCGCGGCGCTGGAGCTGCCGCAATCGTCGGCGTCGCTGCAGCCGTCGGCGTCGCAGCGGCCGACGCCCTCACACCTGCCGCCCGGTCATGCTGGGCTGCCAATCCGGCTCAATCAGGCCGGCGGCGTCCTGGACGCTCTTGCCGCCGTCGCCGCCGGAGGGCCGGCCATGCTGCAGCACGCCGGTCACGGCAAGTACCTGTACGTGCTGGACATTGAGCTCAAGGGCGCGCCGCCCGGCGGAGGTACGTCCATGGCCTGCGGCTCTGTGATCCGGCAGGAGTGGCTGGCGCGCGACGGCTCCGGACGGCAGGTGGGCTTGGAGCCGGGCTGTAGCACGCAGAAGGGGTTCACCCAGAGCTGGTCGCGGATCGGCAACAACATCAATGTCAACTATTTCGCCTGGCGGGGCCTGCCGACCAAGCCAGCCCGGCTTGAGGCTGCCATCGTGAAGCGGTTCGAAGGCGGGACGGCCAATGACGCGATGACGTTCCTGATCGCGACCAGCATCCTGAACATCGCGGCTCCGCCCTCGATGCGTTCGGCGGTCTTCAGGATGCTCGCCAGGCTTCCGAACGTCCAGTACCTCGGCAAGGTGACTGATCCGCTCGGACGCACAGGCGACACCATCGGCCTGGTCAGGGAGCCTGACGATCTCGTCGCTATGTTCGACCCGAAAACAGGCCAGGTGCTTGACGGGCTCCTCGTGCCTTACGGGACCGACCTCAGCGGCACGCTGCCGTCGTGGGCTGCGCCAACCATGTACGTGAAAACCGCGGTCGTCGGCTCGATCAAGGCGACGCCCCCCGGGGTGAAGAAGCTGCTCCGCGAGATTCCGTACCGGCAATGGACATGACGCCTGAGTCCGGCAGGACCGGTCTGAGAGCGAGCGTTTGATCCTCGCATCCCGGGAACTTGCTCCTCGCCAGTGGTGGCAAAAGCGATCTCCACCGGGAGGACAAGGTGAAGTTACAGTCGTCTATCAGCGCGAGTGCCCGTCGGCTGGCCGCAGTGCTGGGAGGTCTGGCGCTCGTCGTCGGTGCCGCGGTTCTCGTGCCAGCGGCGTCCGGAGCGCTGGCAGCTCAGAGTCGGCCCGCTCAGCAGAGCTGGGTCGCCTCGTGGGCTGCGAGTCCGATGGCCGGAACGACCTCGTTCACGGATCAGTCCGTGCGCAACATCATCTACACCAGCGTCGGCGGGAACAGGCTTCGCATTCAGGTCAGCAATACATTCGGATCCTCGCCGCTGACGGTGGGTGCAGTCAGCGTCGGCGTCGTCCTGGACGGCGCGCAGCTGGTGCACGGCACCAGCCATGCCGTCACGTTCGGCGGGAAGCGGTCGGTGACGATCCCGGCTGGCGCCCAGATGCTCAGCGATCCGGTCACCATGCGCGTGCGCCCGCTTGAAGAGCTCGCCGTCAGCCTGTATCTGCCAACTGCAACCGGCGGGGCTACCAACCACGCCATCGCCGAGCAGACGAACTACATCGCAGCAGGCGACCACGTAGGCGATGCTGCCGCGACTGCCTACACGAGCACCACCGGCTCGTGGTACTTCGTCGACGGCGTGGACGTCCGGTCAGCGACGGCGGCTGGCACGATCGTGGCGTTCGGTGACTCCATCACCGACGGCTATCAGTCTGAGAGCGGCTCCAACGCCCGCTGGCCGAACTACCTCGCCCGGCGGCTGGACGCGATGCTGGGCAACAGGGCGCCTGGCGTTGTCGACGAGGGAATCAGCGGCAACCGCATCCTGAACGACTCCAGTTGCTTCGGCGTCAGCGCGCTGTCTCGATTCGAGCGCGACGCCCTGTCGCAGCCAGGCGTCAAGGCCGTCATCCTGCTCGAGGGAATCAACGACATCGGCTTCGCCGGAAACCCCGATACCGGCTGCTCGGTACCGAACGACCCGGACGTGACGGCGGCCCAGATCGAGGCGGGCTACCGTTCGCTGATCAAGATGGCACACGCGGCCGGGGTCAGGATCTACCTCGGCACGCTGACTCCGTTCGCGGGCTCCAATCCGACATACGGCGGGTATTACGGGACGCCGCACGGCGAGGCGCTCCGCTCGGCCGTCAACAACTGGATTCTGACCAGCAGCGGAGCCAACGGCGTGGTCAACTTCGCCAAGGCCACCCAGGACCCGTACAACCCGCTGTACCTCAACCCGGTGTACAACAGCGGCGACAGCCTGCATCCGGGCGACCTTGGCTATGAAGCGATGGCGGACGCCATCCCGCTGAAGTTCCTGAGGTAGACCGTGCTGGGCTGACGCGCGACAGCAGGATGGCTGCGACTGCCGGGCAATGGACGGCAGTCGCAGCATCCGTGCGAGCGCTGATGGCCGGCGACACGAGAGCGGTCGCCGCCCCGGCCAGGCAGGTCATCTAGGCTCGGCGTAATGCCGACGCTGCTCATCGTCCATCACACGCCGTCGCCCGCCCTGCAGGCCATGTTCGAGGCGGTCGCAAGCGGCGCGCGGACCGATGAGATCGAAGGTGTCGAGGTTCTGGTCCGGCCTGCCCTGACCGCGGCCGTGGCCGAAGTTCTCGCGGCGGACGGCCTTATCCTCGGCACCCCGGCCAACATCGGCTACATGTCCGGGGCGCTGAAGTACTTCTTCGACACCATCTACTACCCGTGCCTCGAGGCAACGGTGAAGCGGCCCTACGGCCTGTACGTCCACGGCGCCAGCGATACCGGCGGCGCGGTGCGGGCGGTCGAATCGATCGCTGGTGGCCTGCAGTGGCGCCCGGTGCGGCCCGCTCTCACGGTCACCGGACCACCGGGCAAGGCCGATCTTGAGGCCTGCTGGGAACTGGGCGCGCTGCTTGCCGCCGAGGTCGCGGGCGAGGTACCAGGTTGATTGTCACCGTCACGCTCAACCCGTCGCTGCTGGTGGACTACGCCGCGGACAGCGTGGAACTCGGCACGGCCAACAAAGTGAGCCGGGTCCGGCACCGGTCCGGCGGTCGCGGGCTCGCGGTGGCACGGCTGCTGACGGCTTTCGGACACGAGGTGGTCGCGGCCGGCCTGGCAGGCGGCTCAGCCGGCGAGCTCATCCGAGCCGAGCTAGCCAGGGCTGGCGTGCCAACCCAGTTCACCCGGATCAGCGCGGAGTCCCGGCGGGTCGTCCGGGTCGCCGACGCCGCGACCCGGCAGATCACGACCCTGGATGAGCCGGCGCCGTACATCACCACGGAAGAGCTCGGCCGGCTGGCTGCTGACTACCGGGCGCTGCTTGACGGCGCGACCGCGGTCGTCTTGTGCGGCAGCCTCCCGGCCGGGCTGCCAGCCGAGATCTACGGCTCGCTGATCAGTTACGCGAGCGGGGCCGGCGTGCCGGTAGTTCTGGATGCCGGCGGTAGCCCGCTGCGGCACGGTGCGGCTCGCGGGCCGGCCCTGGTCATCCCTGAACTAGCGGTCGGCGAGGTCGGCGGCACCGAGCTCGGCAGAACCGAGGGTGACCTCGACCTGGCTGGTGCTGGCGCGCTCGTGCGGCCGGCGGCGGGCGGCGTACGGGTGCTGACCGACGCGGGGGAGTGGCTGGCAGCAATTCCGTCGCGAGGCGACCCGGCGGGCGCGGCGGAATTCGAGGGCTTCCGGGATGCCCTGGTGGCGGGATTCGTGCCGGGCGTTGCGCTGGCCTGGTCCTGGCCTGACATGCTCACGCACGCGGTCGCGCTGGCCGCGTCGGTCTTGCCATCGGGCGAGGCTGACCTGTCGGCCTACGAGGCGCTGCTGCCCCTCGTGGCCGTCACCGGTCCGGTGCCGACCGGCTGATCCGGTTCGCGGCGAAGGACGAGCAGCAGGTTCCAGGTGACGACCTCACGAATGCCGGGCACCTCCAGCACCGCCCGGCTCCAGCGCGGGTAGTAGCGCGGTACGGCGTCCAGTACGGTAACGTCCCGGTGCCCCCGAACGGCCCGGAGCATCTGGCCGACATGGACCTGGAAGAGCCCCGTTCCCGGCCTGTTCTTGGGGTTCTTGTGGTGCCTGCGCACGTACCGTCGCTCGGCGTAGCGGGCGCCCAGATAGTGCCAGGGCGCCATCTCGTGGCCACCCCAGGGCGAGAACCAGTTCGTGAACGCCAGGTAGATCAAGCCGCCGGGGCGGGTCACCCGGATCATCTCGGCCAGCATCGTGAGCGGATCGCGCACGTGCTCGAGCACGTTCGAGGAGAAGCACACATCGACCGCGCCGTCGGCGACCGGCAGTGCCATGCCGTCGCCTCGTGCGGCCGGGACGGAGCGGCCGGGCTGGAGCTCCGTCAGGTCCGGCTCGACCAGCAGGCAGCGTGCCCCGCGAGCCTGAAAGGCGGCGGTGAAGTAGCCAGGCCCGCCGCCCACGTCCAGCACGGTCCGCCCGGCCAGGCTGGCGTAGCTGGCGACCTGGCTGATCGAGTCCGCGGCCAGCTCGCGGTAGAACAGCTCCGGATTCGTCTGCTCCCGCAGGAACAGCCGGAACAGGCGGATGCTGCGGTGCACGGGCTGACCTCTGCTGTCGTGTCGGGCGGTGGCTGGTAAGTGGCGGTGGCTGCTTCTGGCGGTGGCTGGCAACTGGCGGTAGCTGGCAACTGGCCGCGCCCGGCGCCCGGGCGGCGTCGCAGCGAAGCTTACGAGGCCGGCCGCGAAGCTACACTCATGGCGGTCAGGAGTCGTCGGCGTTCCGCAGTCGCTGGCGGATGGGAGTGGCTGGCGGATAGGAGCGAGCGCAGATGGCCGCGGCGCCCGCCAGGGCGAGCAGACCGCGCGAGGCGCGGAAGTTCGGGCTGAGCCAGGCTCGCGTCCGGAGGCTCCGGCTGAGCGCGACCGGCGGGGCTGCCCTGACCGGCCTCGGGCTTGGCCTGCTGGCGCTCGGCCCGGCGCTCGGCCCCGGTTACGTACTCGCCTACGACATGGTGTTCGTGCCGTCGCCGCGGTATGACGCCACGATGTTCGGCCTGACCGGGACGCTGCCCAGGGCAGTGCCGAGCGATGCGGTGGTCAGCACGCTCGCGCTGGCCCTGCCTGCCGACGTGGTGCAGAAGTGCATCCTGCTGGCGATCTTCGTGCTGGCCTGCGCCGGCGCGGCTCGGCTACTGGCGGGCGAGCACCGGCTGGCGCGGCTCGCGGCCGGCGTGATCTATGCGTGGAACCCGTTTGTGGCCGAGCGGCTGCTCATCGGCCAGTGGGCGCTGCTGCTCGGATACGCGGGCCTGCCCTGGGTGCTGGCCGCGCTGGTGTCGCCGGCAGCGGCCACGGCCCGCCGGTTCAGCAGTCTCGCATCCAGGTCTGGGCGGCTGCTGGTGGCGCTGCTGCCGGCCGCGGTCGGCGGGTTCGCGGCGATGGCGGTGTCCGCCCTGGTCGCGCTGCCGGCTGCGGCGTGCCAGCGGACCGGTACGGGTCAGGGGGACAAGACAGGCCAAGGTGACGGCACGGGTCTGGCGAACGGCACGGGCGTGGTGGACCGCTCGGGTCTGGCGGACGGCACGGGCGTGGTGGACCGCTCGGGTCTGGCGGACGCCACAGCCGGCCAGGGAGGCAGGCCGTGGCGGACCCGGGCCGCGACCGTCGCCGCCACGCTCGGTGTGCTCGCGCTGCTAAGCCTGCCGTGGCTGATTCCGGGGCTGACCCGGCAGATCCACAGCAGCGCAGCCGGCGTGGCGGCGTTCGCGGCTCGGGCGGATACGCCGTTCGGAACCGTCGGAAGCGTGCTCATGCTCGGCGGCGAGTGGAACGCGCAGACCGTTCCGTCCGGCTACGGAGGCGCTTTGTCGGCGTTCTGGCTCTGCCTGGTGCTGGTGGCGCTGGCCGGTTTCGTCCTGCTCGGCCGTCGGCGCTGGCCGGGTCTCGGCGTGGCGGCAGCGGCCGGGCTGGTGCTCGCGCTGCTGGGCGCCTTTGGTCCCGGGCAGCACCTGCTGCGGTCGATGATCGGGCTCTGGGCCGGATTCGCGGTGCTCCGGGATGGTCAGCAGTTCGCGGCGCCGCTGGCGCTAGCGGAGGCGGCCGGATTCGGGCTGGCGGCAGGCTGGGTGCTGCGGCTGCCGCGGCGCGGGCTGCGGGAGGCCGCCCCGGTCCTTGCCGCGGCGCTGGTGGTGGCGCCGGTTGTCTTCCTGCCCGGCCTTGCCTGGGGCGCGGCCGGCCGGCTGCAGCCGGTCGAGTATCCGGCTAGCTGGCTCGCGGCCAGGCGGCTGATCACCTCAGACCCGCAGTCTGGCAGTGCCCTTTTGCTGCCGTGGGCGTCCTACCGGCGATTCGGCTGGAACCACGGCGAGGCCATGCTCGACCCGTGGCCGCGGCTGCTGAACCGGACAGTCATCTGGAACGACGGAGTCCAGGTCGGCTCCGTGCAGCTGCCGCCCGAGGACCCGGCCGCGCTTGCGCTGACCGGCCTGATTCGCTCCGGTCGGCCGCTGACCGCCGCGCTGGCGCGGGCGGGGGTCAGGTTCGTCGTGGTGGACGCCGGGCCTGCGGCGAGCGGCGACAGTCTGACCGGCGGCAGTCTGACCGGCGGCAGTCTGACCGGCGGCGATGTGAGCGGCGGCGATGCGGGGCAGCTCGTGACATCCGGTCGCCTGACGGGCTGCGTTGTGCTCTTCGATGCGCCCGGCCTCGTCGTGTATCGGGTGCCCTGACGACGCCCGCTCACGACGATCGTCGCTGGTGCGGCGTAGCTGCCGCCGCGGCCTTGCGCGGTCCGCTGATCACTCGGCACGTGTACAGGAAGCCTTGCGTGGAACTACCGTATTGTTCCCGTTTGGCTGCTATCCTGTCGCCCGAGTCGGCGAAGGGAATGTTGATGCGAGCGTTGCTCATAGCTGTGGCAATCGGCGCGATCCTCGCCGCGGGCGCAGGCCTGGGCGCGGGCGCGGTCCTGTCTGGAGTTGCCAACGGTAAGCCGGTCAACGCACAGCTCTACAACTACGGCCAGCGCTGAGCTCCCGGCTGCTGGCCGGTGCTGAGGACACCCCGGTGCGTGCGGATGTGCCGCGATGACCCCGCCCAGATGGCAGGGGCAGCCATGGCTCGAGATCATCGTTCCGGCCCGGAATGAAGCAGCGCGACTGCCGGCTGGCCTCGCGGAGCTGTGCGCGAAGGCCGCGAGCCTCCCAGCCGGCGTTGCCATCGTCGTGGTCGACAGTGCAAGCACGGACGACACGGCCGCGATAGTCCGGCGCTGGCCGCACGGCCGTGTTCCGGTCCGGCTGGTGACCTGTGCTCGGCCGGGAAAGGGCGCCGCGGTCCGAGCCGGCCTGCTGTCGACGACCGCACCCTACGTCGGTTTCTGCGACGCCGACATGGCCACTGACCTTTCCATCGTCGACCTCATCCTGGAGTTGCTGGCCGCTGGCCGGCCGATGATCCTCGGCTCCAGGTCGCATCCGGGATCTGACGTCGAGGACCGGCACAGCGCGATCAGGCGGGCTGGCGCCGCCGTCTTCCGCGCGATGGCGCGCACCGTGACGCCAGGCGTCGGCGATACCCAGTGCGGGTTCAAGTTCTTCGCCGGACCGCTCGTCAGGATGGCCGCCAGCAGCCTGCGGAGCACCGGCTTCGCGTTCGACATTGAGCTGATCGCCCGGTGCATGCAGCTGGGGGCGGAACCGATCGAGGTGCCGGTCAGATGGCGTGACGTCGGTGGCTCGACGTTCTCCGTCCGGCGGCACTCGATAGCCGCGTTCGCCGAGGTCGCCGCTATCTGGTGGACCATCAAGACGCCATCAGCAGGCTGGCTCGGGGCTGCCCGCATGGTGTTCGTCCACCCGGTTCTCGCTCGCCGGACCCCGGCTCGCCTGGCTCCGGCCCGCTTGCGTCAGCTACGTCCCGCGCTGGCCAGCCCAGCCCTCGCCAGCGCCGAACCGGCCGACGGGCTCACGCAGGTGCCGGGTGACGAGGGCCGCGAGGCCGTGCCCGCCGAGGCCGGCCGGGTTGCGCAGTTCCGGCCGTCGGCGAATGGCGCCCCGCTCGCCCCTGAGACGGGTGAGCGCGCGGCAGCGGCCGGCTAGCCGCCCCGCACCTGGGGCGGTGGGCCAGCCTTGAGCGGCGATGATCGGGGGCGAATGTGGTGACGCAGACTGAGTTCCGGCATCCCGCAGACGTGCCGCGGGAATCGTCGGAAGCGACCGAGTGGCTGCGCAGCAACGCGGTTGTGCTGGCGGCCGTCGCGCTGATAGCTGCGCAGCTCTGGTGGAAGGCGCGCCTGCTCGGGCACTTCTACTTCCGCCAGGACGACTTCCAGATCATGGATCACGCGCTGACGAGCGCGTTCAGCCTGAAGTACCTGTTTACGATCGACGGCGGCCACCTGATGCCAGGCGGCCTGGCAATGGCCTGGGTCCTGGTCAGGCTGTCGCTGTACGACTGGACGCTCACGTCCATCGTGACCATCGCGCTGCTTGCCGCCGCCAGCCTCGCGATGCTGCGGCTCTTGCTCCTGCTGTTCGGCAAGCGCCCGTGCATCCTGATCCCGCTCGCCGTCTTCCTGTTCTCGCCGCTCGCGCTGCCCGGACTCTCGTTCTGGACCACGACACTGCTCTGGCTGCCGCTCCAGACCACGATCCCGATGGCTCTTGCTTCCCACATTCGGTACCTGCGCACGGGCAGGATGCGGCACGCAGTCGCGGCGGCCGCCTGGCTCGCGGCCGGCCTGGCATTCGATGAGCAGGGCGTGCTCGTCCCGGTGCTCGCGTTTGCCCTCACCTCGGCATACTTCGTGCCGGGCGGCTGGCTCTCCGCGACCCAGACGGCGCTGCGGTCTTACTGGCGGGCCTGGGTCGTGTACGGCGCGCTCACCGTCGGATACGTCGTGCTGTTCGTGATCAAGCTTCAGACCTCCGTTCAGCAGCCTGGCAAGCCGGGTGTGTTCTCCGGAGTGCTGACGCTGGCGTCGATGATGCTCCGGGTCAGCTTCTTCACGGCCGCCTTCGGCGGGCCGTGGCGCTGGTATGCGCCCGGTGGCGACTATGGCTACGTGGTAGAGGCCGCGCCGCTCATCGAGATCGCCTGGGCTCTCGCCGTGGTGCTCATCGTGGCCAGCCTCTGGTACCGGCGGCACGCTGTCCGGGCCTGGATCATGCTTGCCTGCTGGCTGCTGCTTGCCGACCTCGGGCCGGTGATCATCTCCCGGGTCAGCTCCATCTCGGCCACGATCCTCGGCCTGGACCTGCACTACCTTGCCGACGCGACGCCGATCGTGGCCATCTGCCTGGGCCTGGCGTTCTGGCCGGTGGCCGGCGAGGAACAGCCCTACCGTGCGCGCCGGCCATCACGCCGCGTGCTGGTCCCTGTCGCCTGCACCGTGGTGGGCGCATTCCTCGTCAGCTCGGTCTGGTCCGGCGTCAACTACCTGCGGGATACCTCGAGTGCAGTACCGCGCTCCTACCTCGCCACGGCCAGGGTGGCGCTCGCGAAGGCCGAGCCGGGTACGGTCATCCTGTCCGGCGCCACTCCGCAGGCCGTCATGTACAACGGCTACCTGGGCGCCGCTGCGCAGACCTCGCAAGTGCTCGCGCCGCTCGCCCCGGCATCCGCCAGGATTCGTTTCACGTCGCAGCCGAGCGGTCCGATCAGCAACCTCATGGTGTTCAACGGCGCTGGTCAGCTGCTGCCTGCGGCCGACGTCGGGGACCCCTCGATCCGGCCGCCGACTCCAGCCGGCTGCTGGCAGCTGCCGGAAGGGACGACTCAGATCCCGCTCGCCGGCGCCGTCTTCGACTATGGCTGGATCGTCCGGCTGTCCTACTCCGGCGGCGGAGCCCGGGTGCAGGTCAAGCTGGGGACGGGTGAGCATGACGCGGTACTGCCCGCCGGTGCACACGACGTCTATATCCCGGTCACCGGCGCGGGCAGGGACATCGTCATCCGCAGACTCAGTCAGGGACCGGCGACCTGCGTGTCCGGCCTGACCGTCGGACTGATCTACGCGGTTAAGGACGCGTACCCGCTGCCGTTCTACTCCGTCCCCTGACGGGGACCGAGTGTGCCGGCGCTGTCAGCCGCATGAAGCGGAAGATGTGGTCATACCAGACCCTAGTATTGCCCCATGCCGGCCCCCGTTTCCCCAGCTAGTCACGCCGCCGGAGAGTCGGCGCTGGCGGGCAGCCGCATCCTCATCGTCAACTGGCGCGATCCATGGCATCCAGACGCCGGCGGTGCCGAGGTGTACGCCTTCGAGATCGCGCTCGGCCTGAGCCGGCGCGGCGCCAGGGTCCGCTATCTGACCGCCCGCGCCCCCGGCCAGGCACGGCAGGAACAGCGGAATGGCGTGGACATCGTCCGCCTGGGCGGCAGGCTGACCGTTTATCCGGCGGTCCTGGGCTGGCTGCTCGTGCACCGCAGGTCCTTCGACGCAGTGCTGGACTGCCAGAACGGCATTCCCTTCTTCACGCCGTGGGTGCTGCCGCGGCGAGTTCCGGTCCTGTGCGTCATGCACCACGTGCACGACGCACAGTTCGGCGTGCACTTCCCGCCTCTGGTCGCGGCCATCGGCCGCCTGCTTGAGGGCCCGGTCGCGCGGCTGAGCTATCGCGGGCACGAGTGCGTGGCCGTCTCGCAGTCCACCGTGGCGGCGATGCGTGAACGACTGCGCTGGACCGGGCCAGTCCACGTCGTGCCTAACGGGCTGTCGGCCGAGGCGTTCGCTGTTCCGGCGGCCCTTCCGCTGGCTGGGTCACGATCGCTGGCTGGGTCACGATCGCCAGCTGTCTCGGCGCTGAACGCGGGCGATGCCGGGCAGCCCGTGCTGACCTGGGTCGGCCGACTGGTCGCGCACAAGCGAGTCGAGCGCGTCCTGGACATTGCGGCCCGGCTGGGTGTGACGATCGAGGTGATCGGGCGCGGACCGGCGGCCGACTCGCTAGCCGCGGCTGTGGCTGACAGCGGGCTCGACGGCCAGGTCAGGCTGCTCGGTTACCTGCCCGAGGAGGACAAGCGGGCGGCGGTCGCTGCGTCGGTCCTGCATCTGTCCACCTCTCAGGGTGAGGGCTGGGGCCTCTGCGTGCTCGAGGCAGCCGCGCTGGGCGTGCCGACGGTTGGCTACGACGTCGATGGCCTCCGGGACGCCGTCCGGCACGGCGAGACCGGCTGGCTCGTCCGGGACAGCGAGCGAATCGAGGACGTGACCGAACGCGCGCTCAAGGAACTCGCCGATCCGGCCCGCCGGGCCGAGGTCGCCGCCGCCTGCCGCAGCTGGGCCGGTCAGTTCGACTGGAACCAGAGCGTCGCGCTGATGGCCGACCTCCTCACCGCGGCCATCCGCCGTGGCGGCGCCCCGGCGCGCCAGAGCTAGCACCGCCATGATCGAGGCGCCCGAGCGCGGGATGACGGCAGCCCGGCGGTCGCTGCTTGGCCTCCGTCCGCTGGCGGCTGGGTGGCGGGCCCGGCTCGATGAGCTGCAAGGCCGGCGGCTGCTGTGGCTGCTGCTGTGCTGTGTGGTGCTGGCAGCGCTGCCGTTCGTGTCTCATCCGGGTCAGATCCTCGCCGACACCAAGATCGACCTGGCTATCAACCCCGGCGGCTTCCTCCGGCGTGCCCTGCACTTGTGGGATCCGGCCCAGTTCGGGCAGCTGCAGGACCAGGCAGTCGGCTACCTCTTCCCGGTCGGGCCGTTCTTCCTCCTGGGCAAGCTCGCCGCCGTGCCAGCCTGGATCATCCAGCGGCTCTGGATCACGTTCATCCTGCTGGCCGCGTTTCTCGGCATTGTGCGGCTGGCTCGGCTGCTCGGGATCGGCACGCCGTCCTCGCGGATCGTCGCAGGCTTCAGCTACGCGCTCGCACCGACCGGGCTGAGCATGCTGGGAACCCTGTCCAGCGAGTTCCTGCCGATCGCCATGCTGCCCTGGATTCTGATCCCGTTGGTCAGATTCGTCCGGGCAGGCCCGTGCGCCCCCGGAGCGGGGACTACGGGGCGGTCGCCCCGTAGGGTTGATACAGCATTGATGCGTGCGGCCGCGCAGTCGGCCGTCGCGGTGGCCATGTGCAGCGGCATCAACGCCGCGGCCACCGGCGCCGTACTGATCCCGCCGGTCATCTACTTGCTGACCGTGCCGCGCTCGGCACGGCGCTGGCGGATCCTGGCCTGGTGGGCGCCGGCCGTTCTGCTGGCAACGTTGTGGTGGCTGTATCCACTGGTGCTGGAGAGCAAGTACGGCGTCTCGATTCTCCCGTACACCGAGAGTGCAGCGACCACGACATCGGTGACCAGTCTGTCCAACGCGCTGCGCGGGACCGAGAACTGGATCACTTATCTCGTCGTCGACGGCCAGCCATGGTGGCCGGTCGGTTTCCGGATCTCGACCAGCACAGTCGCGACGATCGTGACTGGCCTCACGGCCGGCCTGGGCCTGACCGGCCTGGTCACCCGGCGCCGTGCCTGGCTGGCGCTCGATCAGCCGGCGCTCGATCGGCCGGCGCTCGATCAGCCAGCCCAGGATCCGCCCATCCCCGGTCAGCTCGAGCGCGCGCACCGGCGGTTCCTGCTGTGGACGGCGCTGGCCGGCGTCTTCCTGATCCTCACCGCGTACGTCAGTCCGCTTGGCAACCCGTTCGCCGGGCACCTTGATCAACTGATCAACGGACCGCTCGCGCCGCTGCGGAACCTGCGCAAGTTCGACCCCCTGATCCGGCTGCCGGTCGCGATGGGCCTGGCCGCCTTGATCGCCGGGGCTCGTCCGGCCTGGGCTCGTCCGACCTGGGTCCGGCGACCTGCCTGGGTCCGTCCGGCCTGGGCTCGTCCGGCCCGAGTTCGGCGACCTGCCCGAGTTCGGCGGCCTGCCTGGATCCGGCGGCCGGCCTGGGTCCGGCGGCCGGCCTGGGTCCGGCGGCCGGCCTGGGTCTGGCTGCCTCCAGTGGTCCGCCGACCTGCCTGGCTGCTGCGACCATCCTGGCCGCGGTCTGCAGCCTGGCTCCGGGCCGCGACACCGCGCCGTGTCCTGGTCGTCATCGCGGCTGGGGGGATCGCGCTGCTGGCAGTGCCGGTCTACGCGAGCGGGCTGTCAACGCCCGGCTCGTTCGGCAGCGTGCCCGGCTACTGGATCAGCGCCGCGAACTGGCTGAACCGGCACGCGGCCAACCAAGCCGTCCTCGAGGAGCCAGGTGCTCGATTCGGCCAGTACACCTGGGGCTCGCCGATGGACGACATCCTCGAGCCGCTTTTTGACGGTGACTGGGCCAGCAGCCAGCTTTCGTCCATCGGCTCAGTCGGTAACACGCGGCTGCTGCTGGCGATCGACCAGCAGATGGCAGCTGGCACCGGCTCGGCTGGGCTCACCGAACTGCTGGCCAGGATGGGCGTCCGGTACCTGGTAGTGCGCAACGACCTGATTCGCTCGGACCTGCGCGGCGCGTGGCCCGCTCGGATCCACGAGGCGATAGCAGAGTCCCCTGGCCTGGTCCAGGTAGCGCAGTTCGGTTCTGCCCCGGTCGGCTACTCGGCGCCCGCCAATGCGGTGAGCAGCTTCGACGCGCCGTATCCACCGGTGCAGATCTACCAGGTGGCCGGTGCGGAGCCAGTCGCGACGGTTCAGCCGACTGCTGGCACCATGCGCGTCTACGGCGCGCCGGAGTCACTGCTGACGCTGGCGAACGATCACGTGCTGGCCGGCCGCCCGGTCCTGCTGAACGACGACGTCAGCAGCGTGCACGCGAACAGCACCATCGTCACCGACACGCTGCGGCGCCAGGTCCGTAACTTCGGCGAGATCAGGGACGACTACTCGCCGACCCTGACCGCGGCGCAACCGCTACGCACGTTCGAGGCGACTGCCAACTACACCGAACCGTCCTGGAACCAGTACACCGCCGTCGCGAAGTACGGCGGAATCGACAGCGTCTCCGCCTCGTCCTCCGCCTCCGATATCGACGCGATCCCGAGCCAGAGCGGTACCGGCCGTCTCCCGTTCGCCGCCGTCGACGGCAACCTCTCGACAATGTGGGAGTCCGGCAGCCTCGGTGGTCCCATTGGCCAGTGGATCCGGGTGAACCTGCTCCGCGCGGTGGATCCCGGCACTATCAGCGTGGCCTTCGCCAGCAACCTCGCCATCGGCCCCGAGGTGGACAGCGTGCGCATCAATACCGCGACCGGGCAGGTCGTCGATCGGGTCGCACATACCGGCCGCTACCAGCGGCTGCGCGTGCCACCGGGCCCGACGACGTGGCTGCAGATCACCGTCCGGAGCGTCGCTCATCCGCCGACCAGCGAACTCGGAAGGCAGGTCGGCATCGCGGAGATCGCCATCCCCGGTGTGTCGGCAACGCGGACGATCGAGGCCCCCGACGTGACGGTGCCTGGCGGCGGCGATCCCAGTGCGATCGTACTGGCCAAGGCGGAGCCGCAGCCGTCCGGCTGCATGCCGACGTCGCAGCTCTGGGTGTGCTCGCCGGAACTGGAGAAGTCGACCGAGGAGCAGTATGGCTTCTCCGAGGGGTTCACGGTTCCGGCCGCCGAGACGGCGGAGCTGACCGGCTCAGCGGTGCTGATCAGGTCGACGCTGATTGCGAAGTATGCCTTTTCCGGGGCTGGCCAGCCGCTGGTGACCGCGTCCTCTGCTTACACCGCGGACCCGGAGGATCAGGCGTGGTCGGCCTTCGACGGAAACACGGCGACGACCTGGATCTCGGGCGCGCTGCTCCGACACGCCACGCTGACCATCCGGTGGCATGGCGTGCGAAGCATCGACATGGTCACGGTGGTCCGCCCGACTGGCACCACCGGCTCGCTGCCCGTGCAGGTCACCGGGTCGGGCGGGCAGGTGCGCTCCGGCGTAATCGGCGGGTCAGGCCTGCTCAGCTCGGACACGCTGACGTTCGCGCCGATGCGCACCAGCAGCCTGACGCTGACCTTCTCGGCATCAGCCGGCCCGGTGCAGATCAGCGAGGTCAGGATCCCCGGTGTCCACCCGCTCAGCTCGGACGGCGGGGCGCGGGTCACCTTGCCATGCGGTTCCGGGCCGCGGCTCGAGGTGGACGGAAAAGTTATCCCAACGACGGCGTCGGGAACCGTGGCCGACCTCCTCGACGGTGAGCCGTTGTCATTCTCGGCGTGCCGCATTGCCGCGGTGACGGCGGGTCAGAACCAGGTGTTCGAACCTGGCTCGGACGCCTTCAGCATCCAGTCGGTGGTGCTCGACCGGTCCGCGCAGTACCGGTCAGCCCAGCACCAGTCGGCAGGGGGCCTGCTGACAGCCGCCGCGCCGGCCAGGCCGGTCACCGTGCTCCAGTGGTCAGCCGAACGCAGGGTCCTGCGCGTCGCCGCGCCGAGCCAGTCGTACCTGACCGTCAACGAGAACTTCAATGCTGGCTGGCAGGCCACCATGGACGGCCGGGTGCTGCAGCCGGTGCAGCTAGACGGCTGGAAGCAGGGCTGGCTGCTGCCCGCCGGGACAAGCGGCCTGGTGACCCTGACCTATGTGCCGGACGCCTCGTACCGAGCGTCGCTCGCTGGCGGCCTTGCTGCGCTTGCGGTCATCATCGCGATCGCCTTCGTGCCGCTTCGCCGGCGCGGCGGGGCGGGTTCCGATCCCCCTGCACTGGATGGCGCAAGCGCAACACAGAGGCCTGTGCCAGCCAGCCCGGAGCAGGTGCTCCTCGGCCAGGCAACCACCAAGCCGCCAGGTACCGAGCCGCCCGGCACTGAGCCGCCCGGCACTGAGCCGGCCAGCCCCCGGCA
>Ga0335074_10005823_pt1 | contig 17076 bp, 13 predicted proteins | sample Lox_Sample_23_FD_206715 | JGI IMG/M metagenome (GOLD analysis project Ga0335074, IMG submission 206715) | Soil microbial communities from Loxahatchee National Wildlife Refuge, Florida, United States - Lox_Sample_2.3 | ecosystem: Environmental > Terrestrial > Soil > Wetlands | place: USA...
CGGGCCGAACTGCAGGGCGCAGAGAAGGAAGGTGTCGATGATGGACGTTGCCTGCTTTTGCGGTTGCTGCTTCTCGTTCGATGGCGGCGCGGCTGCCTGTCCCAGATGCGGTGAGGTCGCCGGTGTCACCGCCAGCCCGGCGCTCGAAGGCACCCGACGCACCCAGCCCAGGATTCCCGTCGCGGTCATGAAAAGCATGGGTCAGAACGGGACAAACGCCAACGGCGTCCGGAACCAACCGAAGCAGCGCCTCGTGTCTGGCCGCCCCTAACCGCAGCAAGGCTGCACCATTCGTCGGCTTATAACCTGACGAATGGTGCAGGCCCGCGAGTGCCGTCGGCTGGCCGGTAGCATGCGGGCGGAACTGGTGGCGCGCCAGCGGCGGTTATGTGGAGGGAGAGCGCCAGCGTGGAAGTCTCCCCAGCTCCCCGGTCGAGACCGCTGGCGCGGTGCGGGCCTTCCGGGAGGCAGGAGTTCCGTTTCAGCCGCGTGACACCGTCACGTTCGCCCGGCTTGCGTTTACTGGCCTGGAGCTTGTGCCGCCCGGAGTGGTGCCTGGAGGCTCCGGGGCGACGTCAGCCGCGTTCAGCCCGGATGGCACGATCCTGGCGGTCAACGACAGCGGTGGCAGCACCAATTTCTGGGATATCGCCACTGGGCACTGGATTGCCGCATTGCCGCCCGGTCCCTGCCGGGGCGGGGCGGCGCAGGTCCTGTTCAGCCCGGACGGCAAGACACTGGCGGTCATCGGCGCTGGCAACGGCGGTACCACCTGCCTGTGGAACGTCGCTGCCCGGCAGGAGACCGCCACGCTGACTCATCCGGCTGACTCCGCGGGCGACCTCGGCGACCCGGTCGGTGCCGCGTTTGGCCCGGGCGGCACGACGCTGGCCGTCGCCGATGACTGGTTCGGCGGGTACATCTGGGATATAGCCACGCGGCGGATCGTCGCCACCCTGGACGACCCGGTCAGCGGCCCGAACACCGGTGGCTGGGGTCTCACCTCGCTGGCGCCCAGCGCGAACGGCAGGCTGGCCGTCGGTGACGGCAGCAGCGCCACCTGCGTGTGGGACATGGCCACCAGGCAGACGACAGCCTGCTTCACGTTGCCGATCAACGTGCTGGCGCTGAACCCCAGCTACTACTGCCAGCAGTGCGATCAGGGCGGGAGCATTCTGCCCGGCGGACCTGGGCCGCTCACCGTCACCGTCGGGCTCAGCCCGGACGGCAAGACCCTGGCCGCTGCAGCCGAGGGCGGCAACGGCACCGAGGTGTGGGACGTCGCAACGAAGCATCTGATCGCCACGGTGAACGGCCCGGGTGGCAGCAACAACACCGAGGAGCCAGGGCCGATCACCTTCAGCCCGGACGGCAGCCTGATGGCGGTCGTTAATACAAATAACAGCGGCGTGACGTACCTGTGGCGGGTGAGCGAGCTGGAGCCATCTGGATGACTGAGGACAGGTCCGGTCACAGCAGAGCCCGCTCGACTTGCTGCAGGAGGAAGAGGGAGCGGAGAAGCACTTCGGGCGGGCTGACGGCCGGAGCCGGCTCGGCGAAGAGAACCAGGCCCGCATGACGGAGGTTGCGGTGGGCTCGGGCTACCCGGTCGTGGATGACGCCTGGTGCAACACCGGCACAGCCACGCTGCGCTTCTGACTCGATCAGCGCGCGAAGATCAGCGAGCGGCACCGGCACCGCCGCCGGCCTCGGCTCGTCGTTGTCCGGGACTGGCCGGTCAGGAGTGCTGGACCTGAGCAGGTGCTCGACCAGCGCGGACGGAGGGTGCCCTGGTGCATCATCAAAGTGAAGGGCGTCGACCGGGTTGATGGCCCGGCCGGGCAGCACCACGCTGAGGGGCTCGCCAGCTAGGTGGCCACGTCGCCGGACAACCCGGGCCACCACCAGGGCTCCTTCGGGGAGGTCTTCGCCGAGTGCCTCAAGGCGCCCGATCACATGAGCGTGGAGACGCGACCAGGGGACCTCCAGGGTCACGGCATCACCGTCGTCGTCGAACACGGCGTAACGCAGCGTCTGGCTGGCGGCGTCCCAGCGCGCTGGCAGCGCCCGGGCCGGGCGCAGCACCGCCCATTGCGAGGCCGTACTGGCAGCGTCGCTGAGACCATGGATACGCATCGGGGTGACTTCCCGCCACGACGTCCGCACCGGAAGCAGGTTCATCAGCTCATCGCTGCCGGATGTGGTCACGGTGGCGATGATCGACTCCACCCCGGAGATGCGGCTGTCCGGGCTGACCTGCGCGTGAGTGAGCGTGAGCCGGCATCCGGCGGAGTCTGCGGGCGTGGCCAGGCCAGTCCACGGAGCAGGCTGCCGCCACCGGGCGCGCGGGTCGAATCCGGCTAGCGAATCCGGCCTTGCGTCGGTCCAGGTGAGGAACTGCTGGCGGGACGGCGACCAGAACAGGCAGGTAAGCCCCTGGTAGCCCGACCCGGTGCGCCATGGCCGCCCGCCGAGGCCAATCAGGTCCAGCGAGCGGACCGGGTCGTAGGCCGTGCGGGCCCGGCCCACCAGCCCTGCCGGTTCGGTGCCGGCCGACGCGGCCGCGTCGAGCGCTGCGACCAGCGCATGAGCGACGGCGATCTCGTCGAGCAGCAGCAGATCGTCGGCCAGCGCCGACCGTGCCAGCAGCAGGTCGACCTGGTCGGCCAGCCGGCGGAGCAGAAGCGCGAGCCGGTGGTACTCGACGCCCTGGGCCCATGTCGCCGCTGTCGTGAGGCGCTCATGGATAGCCGGCGACAGGTGCGAGACTCCGATGGCGACCGTGTCGCGCAGCAGTTCTGACACCGTCGGGCGGAGCCGCGCCCGCGCCTGGATGCGCGATATTGACGACTCGCTCGCGCCGCTGGCACGAGCGCGAGGCGCCGGCGGCGGCGGACACGAGGCCGTGAGCCCGCTGCCAGGCCAGTACGGCGGCCACGCGGAACCGCTCGACGTCCGACACGGGCTGATCGAGGACGAGCCCGTCCAGCCCGCCACCGAGGTAGCGGACGGTGAGCGCTGGCCGCTCGAAGGTGATGGCGAGGTAACTGCCGCGCGTCACGCTCGGCGGCGTCGCCTGGTCATCGAGCATCTGGTGGGCCCAGCGGCAGCCCGGCAGCCCCGCGTACGACGTCAGCGAGGCGGCATCGATCGCCATCAGGTCGTCGTGCAGGCGATCGGCAGCGGGCCCGGCCTCAGGCCGGTCAGATGGCCCGGCTGCGACGGACGCCAGCCAGAGCCCGGCGGTGATGATGTGCTGGCAGACAACCACACTCGGGCAGGAGCAGACAGCTTCGCCGGGGCCTGCCACACTGATCCGCACGCTCCAGTCCCCGACTGCGATCTCGACGCCCTCCTGCGTCTCGGCGGTGACCCGGACCTCAAGCGTCTCAAGATCCTTCCTGGCTCGCCTTAGCAGACCGCGGTTGGCGATGGCGATCCACGCCTCGTCGTCGTAGCGGCCAAGCACCGCGGCTACATCCGGGACGGTCATCGCGCGGTCACCTCGGCCAGCCACTCGGCCAGCCGCCCGGGCGTCAGCGCGGCGATCGACATCCCGGCATCCGCCAGCCGCTGCGCCATCTGCTTGTCGTACGCGGGGTGCTCTGAGCCGTCCAGCGATGCCAGCCCGATGATCGTGACTCTCGCCTCGATCAGCCGGCGGACCGCTGCGACGAGGGCCGATGGCGGCCCGCCCTCGCAGAAGTCGGTCACAAGCACCACGACCGAGCGGGCCGGATTGTCGATGAGCTGCCCGGCGTAGGTCACTGCCTGCGCGATGTCGGTGCCCCCGCCGAGCTGCACTGACATCAGCAGCTCGACCGGATCCTCGGCGACATCGGTCAGGTCGACCACGCTCGTGTCGAACACCACCAGCCGCAGCCGGTAGGACGGCAGGCCGGCCAGGATGCCTGCCATCACCGCGCTGTGAATGACCGAGCCGGCCATCGACCCGCTCTGGTCGACGACGAGCACGACTTCCCACGGGATGCGCCTTGTGTTGCGCTGGAAGAACAACGGCCGCTCGACGACGAGCCGCATCGCCTCCGGATCCCAGTGCCGGAGGTTGGCGCGCATGGTGCCGCGGGCGTCGAAGTTCGCGGCGACCCGAAGCGGGCTGTGCCGGTGCTGGCTGAGCCGGCCGGTGAACGCTTGGCGCACCTCGCTCTCCAGCCGCTTGCGGAGGTCGTCGACGACGGCGCGCACGATCCGGCGTACCTCATGCAGCGCGTTCGGGTGGAGCCTGCCTTTGAGGGCAAGGAGCGTCTTGAGCAGTTCTTCACTGGGCTCGATACGGGCGAGCACTTCCGGGTCGCTGACCAGCTCTGTTAGTCCGTAGCGGTCGAGGGCGTGGCGCTCGATGATCTCGACCGTCTCGCTCGGGAACAGCTCGCGCACCTCGCCTAGCCAGTCGACGATCGACGGCGCGGAGGGATCCAGCGAACCGGCCGGCGGCGCCTGCGGGTCGTTGTCGTCGCCGCGGCCACCGCGCCCGGCGTATTCGCGGCCGTAGAGGTATTCCAGCGCCTGCTCGTAGCGGTGGCCATTGCCGCCTGGAGCGGGCAGGCGCTGGTGTGAGTACCGGCCGAGCACCAGCCGCCAGCGATCGGTCGCCGTCATTGGCCAGCACCGTAGCTTTCGGCCCCGATCCAGGCACCAAGGCCGTCGCGTTCGAGCACTTCGGCGACCATCCGCGAGAGCGCAGCGTTCGCCGCCATCGTCTGTTCATCGACATCGTGGCGTACGCCGATGTCGGGCCGTTCACCGCCGTGGAGACCGGCGACGATCTCGGCGACACGGTCGGTCTCGCGCGGCGTGAGGTCGGCGAACGCCAGCCGCAGGTCGGGGAGGGCGCGCAGGAAAGTGGACTCGTCCCAGCCGTTCAGCCGCCCATCTAGCTCCTCAACCACGCCGGATGCCTGCCACGCTGCCTCGCGAGCCGTCGCGAACAGCCCCTGGATGAACGCCACCGCCTCGTGCGCCGGAATGGAGCTGCTCAGATGACCGGCCACGTCGCGGGTCAGGTGGTCAAGCGACAGGCGGCCAGCGGTCGAGGCGAGCCCGGCGGCGGCCCCTCGCACCAGCGGACGGTCGTGCCCTCGCCTGAGCTCATCGACGAGCGCCCAGAACGGCTCCGGATCGAGGCTGGCCCCGGCCGGTGAGGCGAGCAGCTCGCGCAGGCGGGCCAGCGCGATCGCCACGGCCGCGGGCGGCTCCTCGTCGCCTCGCAGCTCGGCACAGAGGAAGAGCGCGCGCGAGTAGGCGGTCGCCAGCAGGACCGCCAGGCCCGTCAGGCGACGTGCCTCGAGTGGCTCACGCCCCTCCTCCAGCAGAGCGAGGGACCCCGTGACCGTGACCGCGGCTACGAACGAAGGCTCCGCCGCCAGCGCGTCACGCAGCAGCGCGATGGCCGGGTCGATCTGGTCGTGCAGCCCCACGACCGCGCCCTGGGCGAGCAAGGAACATGCCTGCGGACTGCTTGGCACGCGGCCGTCGGCGGACGCGGCCGCCAGCAACTGAGCGAACTTCGCCGCGACAGCTTCGGGAAGCGTGGAGCCGAACAGCGAGACCTCGGCCAGGTGGCCTTCGCTGGCTGGGGTCCAGAGGCAGGTCCAGCGTTCCTGGAGTCGCGACAGGCCGGTCCCGCGCACGAAGTCAGGGCCGGCTACGTGCTCGGCGAAGGGCACGCCGAGCAGCCGCAGCCCGTGGAGCGTGCGGCTGGTACGCCGATGGGCAGCGTTCCGGTAAAGGTCGAGGGCGACGTTGCGCGGCTCGAAGGCGTCAGTGTCCAGGCGCAGCGCCGCCAGCCGGGCGAGTGTGTCTCGCACGAGGGGCGGTGTGCCTGCTCCTGGCGGCACTCGGCCGACACGCCTGCCAGTAAGGACCGCATGGGTCACTCCCCCGACGAGCCGGCCCTCAACATCGGCTTCGCCCTGCACCAGGCAACTGGTGACCGCGTCTACCAGGTCGCTGCGGAGCGGCGCCGGGCGCTGCCGCAACTCGGTCAGCAGCAGCACCTGGCGCTGGGCCGCGGCAAGCGTAGGTGTGGCGACGGGCGTGCGGTGCCGTGTGCGCATCTCCTCGGCCACGTCGAGCAGAACCGTGAGCGCCGCTGCGCGACGGGCCGCGTCGGGCGTGGCCCCCTGGCGGCGTTCTTCCCAGATCCGCTGGTGCCAGCCGGGCGATGTCATGCCGCTGGCGTAGCCGTTGAGCCGTTCGAGGCGGTCGAAGCTGTAGCGGATCAGCGCCGAGCCGTTCTCGGTCTTGCCGGTGTCGAGCTGGGGTCGCGGTGGCGGATCGGACAGGAGATCCGGCAGTGCCACTGCGTGGAAGCCACCGAGAACGACGAGCACGGGACCGTCGCCTGGTGTCCGTGCTGCCAGCGCCGCGCGGACGTGATGAACCATCTCGGCCTCACGCGCCCTGGTGCCGTCACGATCGAGGTCAGTATCGCTGTGATCGCGCCGTGCCAGCAGGCAGTACGCCGCCATGCGGGCCAGGTGCTCGTCCAGGTCGGTCTCGGCCGGGTCGGCTTCGAAGAGCAGCTCCCAGAGATCCTCATGATCGCGGCAACCGAGTCGCTCGGCCAGCGCAGTGAGCGCCTGGCTGTGCTCGTAGACGTGTTCGTGCAGGAGCGACCCGTCACCTGGCAGCACCGCTGCTGCTGCTGCTGCTTGCTCGCCCACATCGAGGTCGCAGAAGGTCGCCGGAACACCAGCCGCGTTCGCGAGCCGGGCTGCCACCAATTCGGGAGAGTAGTCGCAGAAGGGGTAGTAGCCCCCGTGTCCTTCGCCTGGGGCTGTCGGGCGGCCTGCCGGTCGTGACCAGGTGTAGACAGCGAGCGGGAACTCTGCCTCCGGATGGGAGAGCAGGCTGACGAGAGCGTCAAAGCTGCGGGGTCCTTCAATCAGAACGCGGAACGGCTGACGGCGGGCGAACGCGGCCTCGACGGCTGCCGCGCAGGCCGGGCTGTGGTGACGCACGGGCACCACCACCAGCTCATCGGTAACGAGCCTGGCGGCGAGGGCCCGGACGTCGGCGGTGGTGGGCAGCGGGGTCAACGGTCGAGTTCAGGACGGGTCTGCAGGACGGCCTTCCAGAGTTTGTCTCGCTTGGCCCGCGGCCTCACGACGACATCGAAGTAGTGGCGCAGCTTGGTGCCGTCGTCGGGGTTGTCCTTGAGCACGGTGCCGATGAGCTGGCGGGCGACGTGCTGGCCGCCGACGTCCCCGTCGGCAAAATAGTGAGCGTCCAGCGCTGCGGCGTACCCGACCGAGACCGCCTCGGCCGAACTCATCACTGCTGTCGGCTTCTCGACGACGATGCCATCGTCGGTGACGCCCTCGCGCAGGTCGTGGAAGGCTGTGACCAGGAGATCGACCACGTCCGGTGCGAGCCGGGTGTCGATCTCGGCTTGGGCGAGCATGCCGCTGGTCTGCTCGGCGATCAGGCGGCGCTCGAGATCACGGTCGCGGATGGGCCGCACTGTCTCAAAGTTGAAGCGGCGCTTGAGGGCACTGGACATCTCGTGGACGCCGCGGTCGCGCAGGTTGGCGGTGGCGACGACGTTGAAGCCGCGGGCCGCGAAGACAACGCTTTCAGGACCGGTCAGCTCAGGGACGTGGAGAACCTTGTCCGACATCACTCCGATCAGCACATCCTGGATCTCCGGCTGAACGCGGGTCACCTCCTCGAACCGGCAGATCGAGCCCAGCGACAGCGCGTCATACAGCGGCCCGCGCACGAGCGCCCGCTGGGTCGGGCCCTCAGCGAGCAGCAGCGCGTAATTCCACGAGTAGGTGATCTGATCATCGGTGGTACCCGAGCTGCCCTGAATAGTGCAGGTCGAGTCACCCGATATGGCGGCGGCGAACAGTTCTGACAGCATCGACTTCGCCGTTCCCGGCTCCCCGACAAGGAGCAGCCCGCGGTTGCTCATCAGGGTCACGACACAGCGGTCGACGAGTGCGTCGTCGCCGTAGAACTTGCGGGTCACGCCGAGCGCCGGGTCACCGGCTACGAAGGCGCGCACGGCCCGAGGTGTGAGCCGCCACCCGGGCGGGCGGCTGCCCTGGTCGGCCGATTCCAGTGCTGCCAGCTCGGCCGCGTACGTCGTCTCGGCCGGAGCGCGCAGCACGCCATGGGCGCCTGGTGAGTCACGAGCGTCGGTCATGTCAGAACTCCGCCTTCTTCTCCCATTCGGGGTCGAACCCGGTGCCCTCGGCCGCCAGCTGCCGCATGTCGTGCCAGCACTCCGAGACCAGCACAGCCGGAACGTCGCCGAGGGTCAACTCGGCATGGCGGCCGTCGGAGGTCTGCCGGCGGAAGGAGAGCTCCTTGAGGGCGACGAGCCGGTTCGTCTCGGGCAGCGGGTTGCCGCTGAAGCTGACTGTGGCCACGATGCCCAGGGTCGGGAAGCGCTTCTCGTAGGTGTAGAACCACCCGCCGTCTTCAGTCTGGCCGCGGGTGTAGCCGAGCTTGGCGGCACGGCCACGCAGGGCGAACGCCTCGACCAGATGGCCGGTGAAGTCAGTGAGCTCCCGCTTCGACCGCATCTGCGGAGTGATGGCGTGTATGCCCCGGCCGAGCTGCTGGAACAGTGGCGTGACCTCGTAGTCGGCGAGGTGGGCGCTCCACTGCGCGACCTCGTCGGGCGACAGCACGCTGTCGTGGGCGACCTTAACCCGGGCCTCGTCCGGCAGATCCACGTCGTTGTCTTCCACGTCGGTGAGGCTGCCGTCGTCCAGCGGCCGGAAGACTATCGATCCGCCGTCGCCGGACGGCGCGACCCAGACAAGACGGCGCACCGCGGGGCCGACAACCGGGTGCCGCAGCAGGTAGCGGTCCCAGTCCCAGGCAGACCACGACCGCTCGGTGCACATGGCCTCATACAGCCGCTGGGTCTGCAGCGCAGCGATGCTCTTGAGCTCCTTCTTTGCCGACGAGAATGCCTTCTTCGACTCCTTCGCCCGGTCAGCATCGTCAGACTGCCGCGGCGCCGGAAGTGCCTTGATCGCCTTGCCGTCAGGGTCACGCAACCCGACGGTGAGATCGGGGCGCAGCACGGCGGTGAAGGTGCGTGGACCGTAGGACAGCTCAAGGACACCGTCGTCATCGAACCCCGCCGTCGGGATCGTGCGGTCGGCGAGCTCGTCCACCGTCCAGCCCTTGCGCTCGGCCAGCGCCGCGGCCTGCCGTACCGCCTCCTCCTGGAAACTCTTGGTGCGGAACCTGGAGCCGATGGCCAGGACCAGCTGAGTGGCACTCGGGTGCTCCACCCAGGCAAGCATGGCAATGAGCGCCTTGCCCTGGGCTGGGCGGTAGCCGTACCACTCCCGCATGTAACGCTCGGCCGGAGGGACGAGGTCGCGGCCACCACAGGCGGCGGCGACGGCGAGGAGCCCTTTGCTGGCGATGGCCGAGCCGGCCGGGACCTTAGCGTAGGAAGACACAAGGGCCGCCGTCACCTGCTCCATGGTCATCCCTGTGTACGGCCCGTTTGGCGAGGAGTACCACCCGTAGTGCGACGAGGCGTGCTGCGCCGCCCGCGTCTGCGCCTGCGCCTCCGAGATCGGCCGGAGATCCTCGTGCAGCCACACCGCGAGCAGGTGGGCCGCCAGTCGCTCGCGGGCGGCGGCATCGAACAGTGCCGCGTAATGCCGTAGCACAGCGTCCGGTTCGGGCGACTTGGCCTTCACTGCCGTGCCGCAGAGCCACTGCACCACTGCGCGCGGCACCGTCTCGCCCGACGACGCCCACGTGAGCTCAGGAACGGCCTCCCAGTCGAGCCAGGCCAGGCTCGGAGGCAGGCCCCTGGCGACGAACTTCGCTGCCGCGGCCGCTGTGGCCGCGGGGTCCAAATAGCTCCCAGCGTCTTCGCCGACGGCGATCAGGGCATCGAGCAGAGCTCCCCGGACGACATCCTGCTTCTCCTTCTTCCATGCTGCCTGCAGCGCTGTCAGTGCTGACGGGTCAGCGATCCGGGTCAGCCACTGCGCCGCGGCCAGGCGGACCTCGCTCTTGCCGTCCTGCAAAGCGACGGCAGCGCGGGCCGCACGCTGCGGGTCGCGTTCAAGAACTTCCTGGGCCTGGGCCCGGTCGCTCTTCCGGGTACCGAGAGCGAGCGAGTAGAGGCGGTCGACGAGCCGGGCTGGCGGTACGGGGAACGTTGCGATAGCCGCGAAGAACGCATGCTCGTCCTCGTCCCAGCCCGGACGGGACGACTCCTCGAGTATCCAGTCGAGGTTGTGCGCGACGAAGGGCCAGACGTGATCATCGGGCCAGTCCCGTCCGATCCGCGGTCCCCACGAGGCGCCGTAGGACGACCATACGAGTGCGCGCCCGTCGAGTCCGACAGCGTCAAGCATCCGCTGCACCGTGAGCAGATCTGGTCCGCCGGTGCGGGTGTGCACCTCGTTGATGACCTCGGCCCAGCGACGAGGACGCCGGGGCAGGCCGAGCCAGCCCAGGGCGGTCATCAGCTGTATAGCCGTGGCCGCCGAGTATCCCTGCTTGCGGATCGTGTCAGTGATCTCGCTGACAGCATGCTCGGGAGAAGCAATGCCGTCGAGCTTGTCATCGACCCGGGCCGGGCCATCGGCTGCGAGCAACCGGGCAAGACGGCCCACCGTGCTCCGCGCAGGCTCGGGGACCCCGGGAGACGGCGGGTGATTCGGGAACCGCCGGCGGTAGCGGGCCTCCATGCTGCGGTTATATGACTCCACCCCCCGGCATGCAGCCTCGAACACCTGGGTCGCGATCCTCTCGGCGTCGGCAGCAGCCAGCGACCACGACGGCAGCGGCGGGAGCTCTGGGGGCGGCTGCTCAACGGCCGCTGCCAGCGTGCCAGCAGCCTCCCAGCGCGCGCTCAGCGCTCGGACGCTCGCCGCCCGATCGGCGCCAGCCGTCTGGACAGCCCACGCACGCTGGTCCGCCCGCGCCGCAAGGAACTCAAGTGCATACACGCGCTGCTCGGGCTTGCCCTCGGTGGCCAGCCTGCGCATGGGTGCGACAACAGCGTCGTCCATCCGGGCGATCAGCGGGCGGGTGGCGTCGCGCACCTGGACGCTCGAGCAGGTCGCGGCCTCCGCCAGCGGCTCGGTCACGACGCCGAGCGCCGTCTGGCCGAGCATTCCCAGGAAAGACGCCGTTGCGACTCGGTCCTCGACCGAACCCGTGACCAGTGCTGAGCCAGGTATGTCGGGGTGGGCCGCGACGGCATCCGCGAACCCTGGCAGATGCGACAGGTGCTCCCGGGTGGTCTGCTGGTAATACCGGCTGTATGGGGCAAAGGTGAACGCCATCCGCACCAGGGCGGCCGACGGGGTGCCGTCCTCCGCGGCGATCCGCTCGAGGTCGGCGAAGGTGAATGGCAGGGGTGCGGACGGGTCGCCGGTCGCCGCCTGCTGGAGCATCAGCTCAGGCCAATGGCAGCCGGCGAGATCACCAAGCAGCAGCCCCGATCCCGGGGTTCCCCAGGCGGCATCGAGCACCCTGCCCCAGCGGCGCAGCACCGCCGCGCCGACATCGCCGAATCCGGCGTACAGCGTGGCCGTCGCCTTCTTCACGGCATCGCTGTTCCGCCGGCCACCTCGCTGCAACCACGGGTAGCCGCCGGTGAACGTCTTCAGCGCCTCGGCATGGTGGCCGGTTAGGACGAACTCGGCGACCTGCCGCGTCGGATCGACGGCCTCAAGCACCTGCTCCAGCGCGGCCACCCAGGCGGGCGGCACGTCACTGCGGCCCTCTCCCATCCACGGCATCCCGTCTCCTCTCCCGAACGTCGACGGGTGGCCCCGAGGACTACGCGGCGAGGTTAACCGCGACCTCCGACATTCTGCTCCGGCCGGTAAGGGTTGCCTGGCTGAGTAGCTGGGCCGGCACGAGCGATGGGGGTCGCGTTAGTCTCCGGTCACGCCGTCGATCAGCTCCCGGATGATGTCGGCGTGCCCGATGTGCCGGGCGTGCTCCCGGATGATGTGGACGTAGATCCAGCGCAGTGACACCTGGCCCAGTTCGTCGCGCGGCACTGTCTGGTCCAGCGCGAAGCCCGCCGCGATCTGCCGGGATGCCGCGCAGGCGCTGTCGAACTCGGCGATGACGCCGGCGATTGTCTTGTCCGCCCCCACGTCCCAGCTCGCGGCGTCACCGCGGGCGTTACCGGTGATCTCCTCGCGCGGCTTGCCGCCCAGGTAGTGCTGGAACCAGTTCCGCTCCACGGCCGCGGCGTGGCTGACCAGGCCGAGCATGGTAGTCAGCGAGGGCACCAGGCGCCTCCGGGCGTCCTCCTCGGACAGGCCGCGAAGCTTTCCGCTGAGCACCCTGCGGTGGTACTCGAGGAACCCTTCCAGGGTCTCCCGTTCGGGGGCGACGGCGACAAGGTCTTCTTCATCTGCCGGGGGCGGGGTGGCTGTCACCGCAAAAAGGGTAGCGGCGCCCGGCTTTCAGCGTGATAACGACGGTTTCACCAGGTTGTGGTCGTAGGCGAAGACGACAGCGGCGGCCCGGTCACGGAGCCCGAGCTTGGTGAAGACGTGATTGATGTGGGTCTTCACGGTTCCCTCGCCCACGAGAAGCGCGGCGGCGATCTCGGCGTTGGTCTTGCCCTGGCCGATCAGCGTCAGGACCTCTTGCTCACGGCCGGTCAGGGTGCCCAGCACCGGGTTCCGGGCGGCCGGCGCCGGCGGTGCGGCCCGGTAGGTGGCCAGCACGCGGCCGGTGACCGCGGGATCGAGCCAGGCACCGCCCGCGGCCACGGTGCGGACCGCGCGCTGCAGGTCCTCGGCAGGCGCGCCCTTCAGGATGAAGCCTGACGCCCCCGCTCTGAGCATGCCCGCCAGGACTTCCTCGTCGTCGAACGTGGTGAGAGCCAGAACGGGGGGCGAGCCGTCCCGTTCCCGCAGTCGCTCGGTTGCCTGCACGCCATCGGTAAGCGGCATGCGCACGTCCATCAGTACGACGTCCGGTGCGAGCGACTCCGCCGCCGCGACCACCGTTGTGCCGTCAGGGCACTCGCCGACGATGTCAAAGCCGAACTGCCTGCGCAGGATGCCGCGCAGGCCGGCCCGGACCAGTTCCTGGTCATCGACAAGCAGCACCCTGATCACATCGCCGGTCATGCGGCCGCCTCCGGCCCGGCCGCAGGAGACCGCGTGGCCAGCGGGAACGAGGCCCGGACCGCCCATCCCGGGCTCGCGGGCCCGGCCTCGCAGCTGCCGCCGATCGACTCGGCCCGCTCCCGCATGCTGATCACCCCGAGCCCGGAACCAGAACCAGAACCAGGCTCCCCCGTGCTGTGCACCGACAGCCTGGCCGCAGCCGGATCGACCGCGAGCCGGACGACCGTCGCCGAACCCGGGGCGTGCTTGACCACGTTTGTCAGCGCCTCCTGCAGGATCCGGTACAGCGCCAGCCCGACGGTAGCGGGCAGGCCGGTCATGTCGCCGTCGACCAGCAGCGTGACATCACCGCCGGCCACCTGGAACCGCTCCACCAGAGCAGCGAGGCCGTCCGCGCCCGGAGGTGGCGCGAACCGCGTTATGTCGCCGTCCTTGCGCAGCATCCCGACCACGGTCCGCACCTCGGCCAGGCTTTCCCGGCCCAGGCGCTCAGCCTCGGCCAGTGACCGGGCAGCGTCAGCAGGGTCATGCTCGACCGCCAGCCGGGCGCTCATCACGTGCAGCAGCGAGACGGTCAGCGTGTGGGCGATCACGTCATGCAGGTCGCGGGCGATGCGGTTGCGCTCCTCGGCGCGCGCCTTCTCGGCCAGGCCCGCCTGCGCCGCACTGAGCCGTTCGACCAGCTCGAGCTGACGGCGCATCAGCAGGCCGAGCAGGAACGTCAGCGTACTGGCCGCCAGCCAGGCGCTCCAGCCCACGTCGGGGCTGATCCACCACTCGGCCGCGAACAGCGCCATCGCGCCAATCCAGTAGGCCAGGCCTGCGCGGAGCCCGCTCACCAGGGCGCACCAGCCGCCGATCAGGTTCACCGCCAGCCAGCCGACGTTGGGCGACGCGGCGTTGCAGATCACGGTCATCCCGGCGGCACAGGCGACGGCGTACAGCAGCAACGGCCGGCGGCGCATGGCCAGCGGCACGCTGACCGCGGTGGCCACTACCGCTGCTGTCACCACGAGCAGGAACGGGTGCGGATGGGGCTGTGACCGGCCGAACGCCACGCCAGCGGCGGCAAGACCGGCGAAGACGCCGACGGCGTACCAGGCGATGGTCCGGCCTGATGCCCAGGCCGGACCATCGTCGGGAGTCATACCAGGGAGTGTAGGGAAACGCATGCGTTCAGAGCACTGCCCGGCGGGCGGCGACGGCCGTCACCAGCACGGTGATACCGGCCAGCGCGATCAGTGATGTTGTGGCGCTGCCGATCCCCAGCCACGGCTCGCGGACCGCATTGGTCAGCAGCGTCAGCGGCAGCGGCCCGGAAACCGTGCGAACGGCCGAGCCCATCACGTGCGGCGGCGGTCCTCCCGCTCCGAGCAGGAACGAGGGGAAGAACAGCAGCAGGCCCACGGCCTGGGCCGACCGCGCTGACCGCAGCACCGAACCCAGCAGCACGCCAATGCCGACGAAGCAGACCGCGCCGATGGACAGCGCGAGCAGCACCCGCCATGCCGAATGCAGCGGCGGCAGCCCGTAGACCGGCAAGGCCACGATCAGCAGCAGCGTGCAGGCCACCACGGTCATGATCAGGCCGGTCACCAGCTCGGCCACCGCGAACGACCAGCGCGGGAACCCGGCCACAGCGAACCGGCGCAGGACGCCTCGCTCCCGGTAGGAGGCAAGGTGGACCGGCGTCATCACCAGCCCGATCGCGCCGATCACCACGGTGAGGTAGGACGCCACATACCAGTGCGCAGGATTGGTGTTGTCGAACGCCGGATCCGGCGCCGTGCCGAAAGCGCCGCCGATGATCAGCATGGTCACGACCGGGAATGCGACCACAAAGGTGAGCACCAGCGGGTCGCGGCACAGCAGGGTGAGCTCGGCCCGGATGAGCCGCATCGTCGGGGAGTTCATCGGGCAGCTCCCATCGTGTTCTCGTCTTCCAGCAAACCGAGCAGGGCATCTTCGAGCGTCGGGATGTGCACGGTGAGATCGGCCGGTACCGATTCCCAGGCCACCAAGGCGGCACCGACGTGCGCGATGCTCCGGCGGCTGCCCCGCACGGCGACCCGCGGCCCGGTGCGGTCGACCGACCACACGCCGTCAAGCCGCCGGACCTGCTCCAGCAGCGGAACGGGCGGGTCGGGCAAGCTGAACCGGATAGTGGCCGTGGCCGCGTGCCGGTCGACCAGGTCCGCCGGGGCTCCGGCGTCGAGGACGCGTCCCTCGCGCATCACGACCACCCGGTCGCAGAGCGCCTCAGCCTCGTCCATCTCGTGAGTGACCAGCAGCACTGTGGTCCCGTCGGCGTGCACCTCGCGCACGGCGGCCCAGACGTTGCGCCGGGCGGCCGGGTCCAGGTTCTGGGTCAGCTCGTCCAGGATCACCAGCCGGGGACGGTTCAGCAGGGCCAGCACGAGGAACAGCCGCTGGCGCTCGCCGCCGCTGAGCGAGCCGAACGCTGACCGGCGCCGGGCGGCGAGGCCGAACCGGTCAAGCAGTTCGGCGCCGTCATGACCGCGCGACCCGAACAGCGTGACCGCCTCGGCCACCCGCAGCCGGTCGGGCAGCCCCGAGTCCTGCAGCTGGCTGCCGATACGCGGCCGCAGCTGGTCCGACTGGGTAACCGGGTCATAGCCGAGAACGCGCAGCGTGCCGCTGTCCGGCGGGCGCAGCCCCTGTATGCACTCGACGGTCGTGGTCTTGCCGGCACCGTTCGCGCCGATCAGCCCGACGATTTCGCCGGCGGAGACGTCCAGGTCCAAACCGTCTACCGCCACTTGATTCCCGTACGTCTTGCGCAGACCTCGCACGGTGACTACGTCGTTAGTTCTCATGGCACCGATGCTGCCGACCACGGGGTGTCGGCACATCAGCCCGCGAGTAGACCTCGTTCTATATCCATGGTTAGAGAACAAACCCGGGACAGAGCAGGCAGACACCCAGGCTCTGCGCACCACCCGTAGTCACGGCGCATGAAGCGACATCCCGTATGGGCATCCCTGGCTGGCGCGGCAGTTGGCTGTCCTGGGCTGGTTAGCCGGCCCAGCCTTGCGGCTCAAAAAACGGCATCCAGGACTCGTGTGGCGAAGACAGGTCCGCAAGCAGCAAAGCCAGGCCAAGTTCGCCCTTGTACAGGCTGTTCCGTCCTTCCTCGAGTGCCGCGGAGCGGTATGACGGTACGGGAGTGCGGCTGTGGTGCCGTGATGTTAATGCCCGGCCCGCCAGATTTGTCGCACGGATTAGCCATTCCCGTTCCTGGGTGTACTTGTACAGGCAGAGTAATCCGTATGCTCGGCCGGCCAGACCGCAGCACAGGCCTCCCGCAGAATCCGGCTCGTCATAGGTATTCCACGCTGCTCGCTGCGCAAGCTGCAGGTAGCGCTCGTCGCCGAATGTCTGGTGGGCGAGTACCCAGACATGCACGTAGCCAGCGGTGCCATTGCACCACCCTGGCATGTACGCGCTGCCCTGCCGGGTGTTGCGGGTGGGGATCAGCCATGGCCAGCGGCAGCCTCGCCGGCCGGGTTCGGCGAACTCCGCGACCTGCTGCAGCCGCTCCTCGACCCCGGGTGGCAGGGATTGGGTCGTCGCCTGGCACCAGCGCATTGCGGCGTAGGCCATCCCCGACCAGCCATGCGCTACGCCCAGGTGACCGATCGACGGCCCGTCGGCGAGAGATGCCTGGCAGTTCAACTGTTCCCATACTCGCCACATCACCGTGTCACCACATGATCGCAGCAGCTTGCTGGTTTCCAGATCTGTGCCGGCCGCCTCGATCAGGATCGCGGATGCCAGCAGGGTGCCCGACCGGCCGAGCGTGAGATCCATGCTCGCCGGTAATCCACAGCCCGAGGGTCCGGGCACCGGGCGCATCACCGGTCTCACGGGCAATGACCAGTCCCTGCCGGCTGTAGTTCTGCGCCTCGCCCGGGCGCCCCTGCTTGATCCTGACGGT
>Ga0335074_10005824_pt1 | contig 17075 bp, 19 predicted proteins | sample Lox_Sample_23_FD_206715 | JGI IMG/M metagenome (GOLD analysis project Ga0335074, IMG submission 206715) | Soil microbial communities from Loxahatchee National Wildlife Refuge, Florida, United States - Lox_Sample_2.3 | ecosystem: Environmental > Terrestrial > Soil > Wetlands | place: USA...
CTCCGCCGCGGCGGGCCGGCTGGGACCGCCTGCCTCCGCCCGGCGGCGCTCATAGGCGTCCTTCGCGGTCGCGAGCACCCAGCCTTCCGAGTCGCGGTAACCCGAGACCTGGTACCACTGCTGGTAGGCCTTCGCGTACGCCTCTCGGATGGCGTGATCAGCCGCGCTGTCGTCGCCGGCCAGTTCGTGCATCTGGCTGGTGACGGTCCAGACCGTGCGCGCATAGAAGGCGTCGAAGGTCTCTGAATCCGGCATCCGCCTCATTCACCTCTCGCGCCAGCACCTCTGAGCGTGCCGTCAGGTTCGCCGCACAAGCCAGGCCTAACCCGGCCGCAACCGGGATCCTAATGCCCTGATGGTCATCTAACCGGCGACTTATCCGGTATCCGGCAAGACCAGGTGTCAGCCGAGTTGAGTCAGCCGGCTGACGGCGGCGTAGATCCGCTCGTCAGTCGCGGTCAGCGCGACCCGGATGTGCCGGGCGCCGCCCGGTCCGTAAATCTCGCCCGGCGCTACCAGGATCCCGGCCTTGGCCAGCCGCTCAACCGACGCGCGGCAGTCCAGGTCCGGGTGCGTCGCCCACAGGTACAGCCCGGCCGCGGAGCCCTCGATGGTCCAGCCCGCCGCCTCGAGGGCAGCCCACAACCTCGCCCGGCGTGCGGCGTACCTGGCGCGTTGCGCGTCGGCATGCACGTCATCGGCAAGGGCGGCGGCCATCGCGGCCTGAACCGGTGCCGGGACGATCAGGCCGGCGTGCTTGCGGATCTCGAGCAGCTCGCCGACCAGGCCCGGGTCGCCGGTGACGAATCCGGCCCGGTATCCCGCCAGGTTCGACCGCTTGGACAGCGAGTGCACGGCGAGCAGGCCCTGATGCGAGCCGCCACAGGCGTCCGGGTGCAACACCGACAGCGGCGTGGCCTCCCAGCCAAGCTCGAGGTAGCACTCGTCGGATGCCACGACCGTGCCCCGCTCCCGTGCCCAGCTGACGACCTTCCCCAGGTGCTCGGCAGGAAGCACCTGGCCGGTCGGGTTGGACGGGGAGTTCAGCCAGAGCAGCCGCACTCGTTCCGGCCCAAGCGAGACGACGCCGTCCGCTGGCACCGGCCGCGCACCAGCCAGCCGCGCGCCTGCGTCATAGGTGGGATATGCCAGCGTCGGGAAGGCCACGACATCGCCAGGCCCGCAGGCGAGCTCGGTGGGCAGCGATGCGATGAACTCTTTGGTGCCGATAACCGGTAGCACCGCCGCCGGGTCCACGCTGACACCGTGCCGCCGGGCCAGCCAGCCGGCGGCGGCTTCGCGGAGTGCGGGTGTTCCGGCCGTCAGCGGGTAGCCAGGCGAATCTGAGGCGCTCCGCAGTGCCGTTTGCACCACCTCGGGCACCGGGTCGACCGGGGTGCCCACGGAAAGGTCGATGATGCCGTCCGGGTGCTGCCTGGCGAGCGCGGCCGCGCTGGCCAGCGAGTCCCAGGGAAACGCCGGCAGCCGCGCTGCGAGCGTTGGTGCACTGGCACCCGCGACGGCGCGCGCGGTCGTACTGCGTGCTGCCACTGCGCGTTCCCGGTCTAGTGCTCGGTCTCCTGCGGAGGGAGCGCGGCGACGATCGGGTGGTCGGTGTTGATCTTGCCGACCTTCGAGGCGCCGCCAGGCGAGCCGAGCTCACTGAAGAACTCGACGTTGGCCTTGTAGTAGTCCTTCCACTGGTCGGGCACGTCGTCTTCGTAGAAGATGGCCTCAACCGGGCAGACGGGCTCGCAGGCGCCGCAGTCCACGCACTCGTCCGGGTGGATGTAGAGCATCCGCTCGCCCTCGTAGATGCAGTCGACCGGGCACTCTTCGATGCAGGCCTTGTCAAGCACATCGACGCAAGGCTGCGTGATGATATAGGTCACTTCCGCGTTCTCCTCTTCCGTCCGCGCCATGGTGCACCAGCGGTGCGGCTGACCCAAGTGTCGCGGCTTGCCACCAGTATCGCGTCCCTGCGGGATCAGGGCCCAAGCAGCCAATCCCGGGGACCGCAGGCTATCAGCCGAACACCACGGCGGAAGTGGCAGCCGGCCTGCGTTTCGCGGCCGTTGCCGGCTTCCACCGGCCGGAACCGCTCGCGAGCCACTGGAATCCGGCATACCGCACGCTGGCGATACCGTACGTGGCCGCGTGCGACACCAGCCAGGAGGCTACCGCCCAGCCCTCGCGGGTGCTGGTCACGTCCACGCGCCCGGCGGGGTCGTCCTGCTGCGCGCGGCCTAGCGTGCCGAACGCGCCGTTAAGGGCGGTCCGCGCCGCTGTCAGCCTGGCCTTGCCGACCGGCGAGCCGTAGCTGCACCAGACCTCGTGCGGCTGGGTCCCGGTGAACGCGCGGGCTAGTTCAGTCCCGACTTCAGAGTACTGCGCGTAGGCGGATCCGTCGGCGCTGCGCTGGACGTCCTGGGCTGCCTCATAGATCGGCAGCCGGCGGTAGCCAGGCACCTGCGCCAGCGCGGCGAAGAACCGGTTCGTTGCGTAGACCGGATTCTCGATCTGCCGCGCCGTTCCCCAGCCTTCTGAGGGGCGCTGCTGGAAGACGCCGACCGAATCCAGGGTGCCGTAGTTCAGGTTGGCCAGCTTTGACTCTTGCAAGGCGGTTGCATAGGCGACGGCCACCGCCCTGACCGGCATGCCGCGGTGACTGGCTACTCCGGCGATGGTGGCGGCGATACCTGCCTGGCTGACGCTCAGCTGGACCGGCCCGTTATCGGGGCCGATCAGGCACGCGGTCGGCCGTGGTGGTGGCGGCTTCTTGCCCGCGAGCTTGATCGCCAGCAAGCCGATGACCAGGCAGATCGCGAGTACTACCAGGACTGCCGAGATGCTGGACCGCCGGCTGGCTCTGGCGGGCTGACGGCGGCGCGGCACGATCTGACGCTACCTGGCTGCGTGTACCGGCGCGGGCCGCGGGCCGCATGCCCTTTTATCTCTCGCCGTGTCACGGCCCGCTAGGCTCGCAGGCTATGACGGATTCAGCCGGGTTGGCCGGGGCCAGCGGCGCTGCTGTTGACTCTGCGCTGCCAGCCGACATTGACGAGTTCTGGGACCGCCGGGCCAGCCTGACGCCTGCCGACGCAGTCGCCAGAGACCTGGTTTACGAGGCAGTCGACATGATCGACGCAGGTCAGTCCAGGGTCGCCTGGATCGACCCGGCGAGGGACCAGGTGATCGTCGACGAGCGGGCCAAGCGCGCGATCCTGCTCGCGTTCCGGCTCATGCCGATGGTGGCCACGCAGACCGGCGGGTTCCGCTATAACGACCGGGTGCCGCTGACAACCCGGCTCGACGACGTCCGCGCGCTACCCGGCTCTATCGTGCGGTGGGGCGCCTACGTGGCGCCGGGCGCTGTGCTGATGCCGTCATTCGTCAACATCGGCGCGTACGTCGACTCCGGCACCATGGTCGATACCTGGGCGACGGTCGGGTCGTGTGCGCAGATCGGCAAGAACGTGCACCTGGCCGGCGGTGTCGGCATCGGCGGTGTGCTCGAACCGCCGAACGCGGTACCGGTGGTGATCGAAGACGACGCGGCAATCATGTCGCGCTGCGCGGTCGTCGAGGGTGCCCGGGTCCGCACCGGCGCGGTCCTTGGCGCTGGCACGGTCCTGGCCAGGACGACGCACGTGATCGACGTCCAGACCGGCGAGGAACTGCCTCGAGGCGAGGTCCCGGCCTGGTCGGTGTGCGTCGGCGGCACCCGGATGCGCAAGTTCGACGGCGGCGAGTTCGGCATGCCGTGCGTTCTCGTGCTGAAGCGGCTGGCCGAGGGGAGCACGCACGACAAGGCGGCATTGAACGACATTCTCCGCGATCACGGCGTGGGTTCTTAGCGAAGCAGCCAGCCCGCGCGCGACTGGCTGCCGGAGCATCCCGCCCGCGCGCGGCGGTGCGTTGGCTGATCATCAGCGCGTGGCGGTTACCTTATGGGCCATGAGCTTGTATTCCGAGCCACGCCGTCGGCTGCGTCGGCAGGGTCCCGCCACTCTGCGCGGTAAGCACATCCCCAAGACCACCACTGACCAGCGGCTGCTCGACTGGCGCGGGCCAAGCGACTGGGTGCATACCGATCCCTGGCGGGTGCTCCGGATCCAGGCTGAGTTCGTTGAAGGCTTCGGGCTGCTGGCTGAGCTGGGGCAGGCGGTCTCGGTGTTCGGGTCCGCGCGGACCCGGCCGGGAACCGCCGAGTACGAAACTGCCGAGCAGATCGGGGCCGGGCTGGCCAGTGCCGGATACGCCGTCATCACCGGCGGCGGCCCGGGCATCATGGAGGCCGCGAACAAGGGCGCGGCGAGCGCGGGCGGCGTCTCGGTCGGGCTTGGCATCGAACTGCCGCTAGAGCAAGGCCTCAATGAGTACGTCGAGATCGGCCTCGAGTTCCGGTACTTCTTCGTGCGGAAGACCGTCTTCGTCAAGTACTCGCAGGCCTTCGTCGTGCTGCCAGGTGGCTTCGGAACGCTGGACGAGCTGTTCGAGGCCGTGACGCTCGTCCAGACCGGCAAGATCACCAGGTTCCCGATCGTGCTCGTGGGCAGCGAGTACTGGAAGGGCCTGCGCGCTTGGATCCACGACACGATGCTCCCGGCTGGCAAGGTCTCGCCAGCTGATCCGGGCCTGATCCAGATCGCCGACGACCCCGCAGACGTCGTCCGGATTATCGTCGAGGCGCACAGTTTGAACGCTGCCCAGCGGAATTTCACCGACATGACCTGAGGGCGTGCACGGCGCTGAGAGGCGTCAGCAGCCCTGAGTCCATGGCACGATTACGGATGTGTCCGTTGTCATCGTCCTCGCCGCTGTCGTGATCCTTGGCGGCGTCGTCGTGGTCGCGATGGGCCGGGGCGGGGAGCTCAGCCGTGAACGGCCGGAACTGCCTGCCCGCTCGGATTTCCGGACCTGGTCTGACGTCGCCGGTTACCGGCCGCCGCCCGCGCTGCTCGGCTACCACGCGGGAGCCACCGAGCACGCTCTCTCGCTCATCGCGCGGACTATCGCGGAGCGGGATGCCGAGATCGACTGGCTGCGCAACCGGCTGGCGGAGGCCATCCGGCCGGAGTCCGAGCCGGCCGAGGCCGGCAGCGACGAGCTGGCAGGCGCCAGCGCAGGCGCGGGCCGTGATGACGACCTGGGTCTGCGGGCGGGCAACCGTGATGTGGCCGACGGCAGCGCGCCGGGATATGAGGCTCGCCTCGCCGACGACAGCGATCCGGCCGGGAACGGGCATGCGCGGCCCAGCCTCTCAGCCAGCCCGCGGCCCGGCGAGGGTCAATGACGACAGGTCTTCCCGTCGCGGGTCCGGACGGGCTGCTGCGATGTCCGTGGAGCTTGAGCGCCCCGGAGTACCTCAGCTATCACGATGAGGAGTGGGGCTGGCCGGTCCGGGACGACCTCGGGCTATTCGAGCGGCTGTGCCTGGAGGCCTTCCAGTCCGGGCTGTCCTGGCTCACGATCTTGCGCAAGCGGGAGAACTTCAGAGCGGCCTTTCGTGGTTTCGATATCGAAGCAGTGGCCGGCTTCGGGCCCGATGACGTCGCCCGCCTGCTGGCTGACCCGGGCATCGTCCGGAATCGGGCGAAGATCGAGGCGGCCATCGCTAACGCGCGGGCTACGCTCGCGCTTCCAGCCGGCCTCGCCGATCTGGTCTGGCAGTATGCGGGCGACCAGGGGGAGGCTCCGGTCAGCCTCAGTGACGTGCCTCCGGTGACGAGCCAATCAAAGGCCCTGGCCAAGGACCTGCGCAGCCGGGGATTCAAGTTCACCGGACCGGTCACCGCATACGCCACGATGCAGGCCTGTGGCGTGGTCAACGATCACCTGGCGGGCTGCGTCAGCCGCGGTGCCGCTGAAGCGGCGCGGCAGGCATAGTTCCGGCAGCTCGCGCTGCAGGGTGGCATCGCAATTGGCTGTCGGTACACCGTGCTGCGCTGAATTCATCAGGCGGCATTATCCGGTGGCGCTGCGAGCGCGATACGAAATGACAATCAATTAACTCGACTCGCAGTAGAAGGCTGAAGACCTATCGGTCGCGACGTCCGGGCGACTGGCGATATCGCCCTGACCTGGGACGATGTCAACGTCTACAGCTGCGCGGTAGCGTGCCGCCAGGCATTGCGGTCGCCCTACCTGGGGCTGGCCGTCGGGCTGACAGCAGTCGGCCAACGTCATCGAATCAGCGCTGGCGATGACGGTAGCGCCTGGCGAATATCGCCGGGAAACGCTCGCTGTTGACTTACCAGAATGTTAATCGGATAGAGACGCCGCGTTGCATGCTGTCGGCAGGGTGGTTAGCTATCGCAATTTCAGAGTCGGCCTGCCTTTGTGCGCGGCTCGTTTGGCAGCAACGTAATGCTTTCTTGCCGGAATCCGGCTCGGCGGACCGGACCGGTAGTTGTAGCCGGGCGATCAGCGTTGCCTCGCCGTATTGCCTCGCCCGGCATGGCGCGACCGTTGCGAGCGTCCGTGCCGGGGCTGGCCGCGTTTCGCGCTGCTGCCAGCCGGGGCGGGCGCCATCGGATCAGGCGCTGTCGCTCAACCACGGCTTCTGCGCAGGTCCGGGCACGTGATCCGGCACCGCGGACGACTGCGGGCCGGTTGCCGGCGCTGGGGGGCGGAAAGTTGCTCCGGAGCAGCGAAGGCGGCTGCCTGCCGAGCCTGGACATGAGGATGGGCGTAGGGCCAGAATGACGCTCCAAAGACCGCCCGCCGGACGCTGGGCCTTGGTGATGCGCGGCAAGCTAGCACAGCCATTTGCCGCGACATTAACTGGATCCTATTGCGAAACTTCGCACAATACCCATAATGTGGGGTTCGACGAGGCCAAACTCGGGAGGGCGGAGGAGCATGCGGCCGCCAACGCCTGCCGACGGTGGTGAGGCCGCAGTCGACTCACCAGCAGTCGGCGGGCCAGCGCCCTCGGCCAGCGCGCGCTGGACCAGCGAGCGGGAGGTCACTGCAGCGCGCAGTGCTGTGCCAGCAGACGCATTGCTGCGTGCAGACAGTAGGCGTGCGGCCACCGCCCATCCGGATCTTGCCCGCGCAACAGCGCGGCCCGTGTCGCCATCTGGCCTGCTCGGAGCACCGGTCGGGGAGGCGCTCGCGGTCGCGCCCGACGCCGCTGAGAGGCTCAGCGATGCTGGCATCAGCAGTGGCGGTTGCTTCTCCCGGCCGCTGCCGATTGACACCACCTGCGCGGCTGCGGCCCGGCGCTTCTTCCGCGAGGCCGTATCGAGCCTGGCGATCCCCTCCGGGCTTGTGCACGACGGCGTCACCATGGCCAGCGAACTGGCCGCCAACACACTTCATGCTCAGCGCAACGTGGCGCCGACCGGATCCCGGCAGCGATCGGCGGCCGGGATCCCGGAAATCTGGGTTTACCTCCGCGGCTCTGGCCGGACGCGCGAACTGGTGTGCAAGGTCTTCGACACTGAGCGCGGCTGGGCGCCCGGCAACCGTCCTGGCATGTCGGATGCGCCCCTGGACTCGGTCAGCGGCCGTGGACTGCAGGTGGTGGCGGGTCTGTCCGCAGGGCAATGGGGCTGCCACCTGAGCCGTTCGCGGCTGGGTAACTGGAAGGTACCGGGCAAAGCGGTGTGGTTCTCGCTGCGGATTCCGCCGGCCGCGATGCCAGATCACCTCGGCAGGCCCCGGTACAGCCCTGAGTGGCTGATTGACGAACTTGAGGACATGCTGGCCGACCGCGGGCTCAGCAGCATCGTCCGCGCAGACCTCGACGGTATCTCGGTGCTGTCGATCACCCGTTATCTGACGGTCTGGCGGCACGGAGCCGAAGTCTCCTGGCGTTCGCCGTCAGGCGGGTATGAGCGAATGGACTTGACGGATCTCGTCGACGTGGTCGAGCAGATCATCTGCGCGCACGAGGAGACGGCCTTACGCGAACCGGTCGCTGTCTAGCGAGTTCGGATCTGCCGGGGCGGGCCGGCAGTGCGCGGGCGGCCTCAGCGGCCGTGGAAGACCGGCGTCTGCTTATTCAGGAACGACAATGTCGCGGCCTTGTGGTCTTCAGTGTTCCCGAGCCGCTCTTGCAGGTCGGCCTCCTTCTCCAGCGACTCGGCCAAGCCGTGACTGCTCGAGTACAGCAGGCTCTCCTTGATGGCCGCGTAGGCCAGGGTCGGACCGTCGGCCAGTCTGGCAGCCATGGCAGCGGCGTTCGCCTGCAGTTCCGCGTCCGGCACGATGGATGTCAGCAACCCGAGGTCCAGCGCGGTCGCGGCGTCGACTGGTTCTGCCAGCATCAGCAGTTCGGCTGCTCGGGCCGGCCCGACCAGCCGTTGCAAGGTCCACGACGCGCCTGAGTCCGCGCCGAGCCCGACCCGCGCGAACGCGAGCAGAAAGCTGGTCCGCTCGGCGGCGATGCGGAAGTCGCAGGCGAAGGCGAGCGCCGCGCCGGCTCCCGCGGCCACTCCAGGGAGTGCCGCGATCACTGGTTTGGGCATCCCGGCGATTGTCTCGATGATCGGGTTGTAGTGCTGCCGGACGGTGCCGAGCGGAGCCGAGCCCGCGGCCAGCAGATCGGCGTGCTCTCGCAAGTCCTGGCCCGAGCAGAACGCCTGGCCGGCGCCGGTGATGACGACCGCGCGCACGCTCTCGGCCGCGCTGCAATCCCGCAGCGCTTCAAGCAGGGCGACCTTGGTATCAGCGGTCAAAGCGTTCCGAGCCGCGGGCCGGTTAATCGTGATCGTGGCGACTGCGCCGTCGACCTCGTGAAGCACGCTATCGGTCACTGGCCTTCCTTCCCTGGTGGTGCACGGTCTCCCCGAGGTGCCATCTTCGCGGGCGCGGGACCATCGAGCCTGAGCATGCCTGAGTCGCTGGCCTGCGGGCAACTATGCGCGCGCAAGCTCACGCTGGGAACGGACTCAATGCCGGTGCTGGATGGTTGCCGGGCGGGTTTCGAGTAGTGCCCTGGTATCAGCCGTTATCGGGCCCGCGCGGGAGGGAACGCTGATCATTAGCGCGGGACGGCCGAACACTGGATAATAGAGGGACTGATCGAGATGTATGTGGCTCGCTGGAGTACCGCCAGGCGCCGACCGTCGGGTCTGTCCGGCGGTTGCGGCTCGGTGCGGCCCCAAGGCAGGGAAGGGGAGCAGGATGGCGGCGATGAAGCCGCGGACGGGTGACGGTCCGCTTGAGGTCACCAAGGAGGGCCGTGGCATCGTGATGCGCGTGCCGCTTGAGGGTGGCGGGCGTCTGGTGGTCGAACTGACCCCGGACGAGGCCCGGGCGCTCGGCGAGGCGCTCAATTCCGCCGTCGGCTGAGCCGCGCCGTCAGTAGCCCGGGAATCCCTGCTGCCCGGGCTCTGAGCTTCCTCGGCTTGCGGCCACTGCCAAGCCAATTCTCATAATGTTCCGGTGGCACACTGCGCGCCTGTCTCGCGCAGCCAGCCGGAAAGGCCGATGTCTAACTGCTGCCGGCCTGCTTGGCGGCGGCGAGCAGGCCGTTGCCGATCGGCAGTAGCAGCGGAGTCAACCGCTCATCGGCCCTGACCTGCTCGCGTATCTCAGCAGCTGCGGCAGCCTCGGCATCGGTTGGCGGTCGCTCAGTTCCGGCGCTGCCCGGCAGCACGGCGTTGAACAACACGATTCCGCCCGGCCGGAGCAGCCGTAGTGCACTAGCCAGGTAGTCACTGAGCTCAAGCCGGTCAGCGTCACAGAACACGATGTCATAGGCACCGTCGGCGAGCCGCGGGAGTACTTCGAGCGCCATGCCGCCGATCAGCCGGTACCTGCTAGCCGGGAAGCCGGCCGCAACGTAAGCGGCGCGCGCCAGCCGCTGATGCTCAGGCTCGGAGTCCACAGTGGTCAGAACCGCGCCGGGCCGCATGCCGCGCAGTAGCCAGATCCCTGAGGTACCGCAGCCGGTACCGATCTCCACCACCGATCTCGCGCCAATGGCGGCAGCAACGAACCGGAGCGTACCGCCGGTCAGCGGGCTTACCGGCGCTGCGCCGCCCACCTCGGCTGCATTCCGCCGGGCGTCGATCAGAGCGTCATCTTCGGGAAGGAAGTCTTCCACCCCGGCATTTGCCGAAGTCAACGCCATTTGCCGAACGTCGCGTTCACGTGCCCGTTCACGCGCCTCCTCATGACGCGCAATGCTACCAAGAGGCTAGGTCCCGACTAGCGAAAACGCCTGGCAGCGCACAGGCATGTCAACTCGAACCGAGATTCACGCATGGACGACGACCCGAAGATGCTGCCCAGGGCCGCGGCTGCTGTCCACGCCTGCCCTCGGCGGCCTGCCAGAGTTCGTTGTTCTCAGGCGTGTGCTGGCATTGGCGGCAGTGGGGAGGACATACCTAAGGGACTGTCGATTGGTTTTCAAGCACATGGCGTATCAAGCGCCGAACTAGCGGAGTCCGTGTGAGGAGCCCGACGCGATGAAGGTGACCGGCGTCAAGACAGAACGTATAACTGCTCGAGCTACTGAGTTGCTGCCTCTCCTGGAGCGCGTGATCGCTGAGCTGGAGGAGGGCAGCGTCATCGCCGTCACTTCCAAGATCGTCTCCCTCTGTGAGGGCAGCGTCATCGGCGTTGATCAGATCGGCAAAGATGAACTGGTCATCCGCGAGTCCGACCTCTACCTGCCGGCCAGCCTGAGCAAGTACCGGCATCACTTCACCATCACGAACAACACGCTTATCCCGATGGCCGGCGTCGATGAATCCAACGGTGACGGACAGTACGTCCTGTGGCCGAAGGACGCCCAGGCCACCGCCAACCAGGTCCGGGCCTGGGCCAGACAGAAGTTCGGGCTGAGCCAGATCGGCGTCATCATCACTGACAGCACCTGTCATCCGCTCCGTCGCGGCACTAACGGGATCATGCTGGCCTACAGCGGTTTCCGCGCGGTCAACGACTACGTCGGCCGACCGGACTTGTTCGGCCGGCCATTCACTGTTTCCCAGGCGGATGTGGCTGGCGGGCTCGCTGCGGCGGCCGTGCTGGAGATGGGCGAAGGAACTGAGCAGACCCCGATCGCTATCCTCACCGAACTGCCCTTCGTCCACTTCCACGATCGTGACCCGACTGCCGAGGAGCTGGCCAGCGTCATCATCGGCGTGGCGGAGGATCTGTTCGCCCCGTTCCTGACCAGCGTGCAATGGCGCGCAGGAACGCGACGCCAGCGGACCGAGGACTGAGCGAACCTTGGCGCTCAGGTGTTCGAAAACTAGTTGCTATCAAGGCTCGACCGAGGAGAGTTGGGCGTTGGGCCGTCGCCAGCTGCCGGTCTGCGGCTCGCTGCCCCGGCCTCAGGAGTCGTGGCCTAGCAGGCGGCCCCGGTGATCTGGGAACCAGCCGGGTAGCCTTGTGCGTTAACGGCTGCGAAGGGCAGGCGGAGCACAAGCGCGAGGTTGACTTGCCGGGGGCGGGAAATATCTGCTTCCGGCGCCGCTGCCGCTGTAGCGGATGGCTAGGCGCGCGCGGATGCTGTGCCAGCGGCCGGATCGACGGAACAACGCCGACCCGCCGGAGGTTTCGGTAGGAGTAGGGCGTTGGAGGGTGTGAACCGGTGCAGAGTGACATGGTAGAGCAGGCGGGTCCGGCCGAGGAAGCCGCAGAGCCTGCCCGGTGGACGCCGCCAAGCTGGGAAACGGTGGTGCGCGACCATTCGGCGCGCGTCTACCGGCTTGCCTACCGGCTCACCGGCAACAGCCATGACGCGGAGGACCTGACGCAGGAAGTTTTCGTCCGGGTGTTCCGGTCACTGGACAGCTACATCCCCGGCACGTTCGAGGGATGGCTGCACCGGATCACGACCAACCTCTTCCTCGACATGGCACGGCGGAAGCAGCGGATCAGGTTCGAGGGTCTGGCTGACGAAACCGAGGCGCGACTCGGTGGCTCTGAGCCAACACCCGCTCAGGCCTTTGACGACCGGCATCTCGATGGCGACATTCACGCGGCGCTCATGGCACTTGCGCCTGAGTACCGGGCTGCGGTCATCCTCTGCGACATCGAGGGCCTGTCTTACGAGGAGATCGCGGACACTCTGGACGTGAAGCTTGGTACTGTCCGCAGCCGGATTCACCGTGGCCGAGCGCAGCTCAGGCAGGCCCTTGAGCACCGGCGGCCTCGTCGCCTTGGCGCGCCGGTGCCGCAGCCAAGGCTGCAAATTGAAGTACCGGCGGCACAGGGAGGTCAGCCTTGACGCACCTCGGCCAGCGGCTATCCGCGCTGATCGACGGTGAGCTCGACGGTAGCGAGCGCGAGCGCGTGCTCTTGCACATGGCCAGATGCGGGTCGTGCCGCGACGAGGTCGCCGCGCTCCGGATGCTCAAGCGCAGGATGAATGACTTGGGTGAAGCCGCTGCCGGGGCCGGTCTGACCGGACGGCTCATGCGCCTGAGGGAATCTGGCCTGGCGGACAGGATGCCGGCGGCCGAGGCCGCGTGGCCGCCTTCGCTCCCGCCGGGTGGCTGGGAGTTCCCCCGTCAAGGCGCGCGATCAGAGCAGCGGGCCGGCCGGTACTTTCTGGCCGGATCGCTCGTGGTTTTCCTGGCCGGCCTTGGCACGGCTGCGTTTATCGCCGGCGGCGAGCCGCAGGCACAGGCTCCGTCACCACCGGCGACTCCAATGGTGGACGTACTGGTGGTTCCGCACGGACAGGCGAACGCTCCCGACGGCCGTCAGCGCCGCCAGAGCGAATCTCATGTCAGGTCGTACCTGATGGCGTCACCGCACGTGCGCTGACCGCGGGTGTATCGCGGCCGGATCGGACTCTTCCCGGTCTGCCCGGCGGTCGTGTCGTTCGTTCGATCTGCCCGGTTTGCAACCTTCCCGCGGGGCTCGACTGTCGGGATAGCTTTCGGTCGGCGCGGGCGAGCGATACTCGCACGGAGAACGCTTGGCTCGCGGCAGGCTCCTGACTGGGCGCGTGATCTAACCGCCCGCTTGACCTCACTGGCGCGACTGGGCGAGATCGCCAGGCTCGGGCGGGATTCTGATGATGGCGCGTCACGGGCTACCCTGTGAGGGCGGGCCGCAGCCTGCGTGGTCTTAGCCCTTGGAGCCTTCCAGTGTTTGACTTGGACCTGCCCAAGATCTTGTTTCTCGGGGTCGTGGCGCTGATTGTCTTCGGCCCGGAGCGACTACCTGGCATGGCTGCCCAGGCCGGGCGCGCGTTGCGAGAACTGCGCAAGATGGCCGAGGGCGCTAAGTCGGAGTTGCAAGAGAACCTCGGCCCGGAATTCGGTCAGTTTGATCTAGCGGACATCAACCCGAAACACTTCGTCCGCAAGCACCTGCTCGATGAGATCACCGGCGAATCTGTCGTGATCGGCGGCAACGGCAGTAACGGCAACAACGGCGCGACTGTGGCGAGCCGGGCGGCGCCCTCCGTTATCAGCCTGCTGCCTGGCGAGAGGCCGCCCTACGACAACGAGGCAACCTGACCCACGCTCTTAGCTATCCGCGGGGCCAGCGGAACGCCCCGGGGCGCAATCAGTGGCGGGTAGGCGCCACCCCGGCCTCGCGTGACCACGGGCCGCCTGAACGCTGCCCAGGCTTGCGTCAGGGTCTCAGACGGGTGTGAGACCTAGCTGGCGACCCGCAAGGCTCCTGGACCGGCCGGCCAGGTTCTCGGCGATTTTCCGTAGCTGCTGAGACGCCGGCGCGTCGGGATCGGACAGGACCAGCGGGATGCCGGTATCTCCGGCTTCCCGGAGTCTCGGGTCGATCGGGACCTCGCCAAGCAGCGGCACAGGGGCGCCGGTAAGCCTGGTCAGCGTGTCGGCGACGGCGAAGCCACCACCCGATCCGAAGACCTCGACGCGCTCGCCGCAGTGAGGACAGGGCAGGTAGGACATGTTCTCGATCACGCCAACCACGCGCTGACGCAGCTGGACGGCCAACGAGCCGGCCCGCTCGGCGACCTCGGCCGAGGCTAGCTGGGGCGTTGTCACGACGAGGAGCTCGCTGCCCGGTACGAGGTGTGCCGCCGAGATGGCAACGTCCCCTGTCCCCGGCGGCAAGTCGAGTAGCAAAATGTCTAGATCGCCCCAGAATACGTCGGCCAGGAACTGCTGCAGTAGCCGGTGCAAGATCGGACCGCGGAGTGGCAGCGGTTCGTTGCCCTTCTTCAGCATGCCGCTGGAGATGGTCCGGACGCCATGGGCGGTCGGCGGCATGATCATCTGCTCAACCTGAGTCGGGCGGTCCGTGACGCCGAGCATGCGCGGCACTGAATGTCCGTATATATCCGCGTCGAGCAGGCCGACCTTGTGGCCGAGCGCGGCCAGCGCTACGGCCAGGTTGACGGTGACCGATGACTTCCCGACGCCGCCCTTGCCGCTGGCGATCGCATAGACCTTGGTCAGCGAGCCGGGCTTGGCAAACGGGATCTCTTTCTCAGGCGCGCCACCGCGGAGCTTGGTCTGCAGCTCGCGCCGTTGCTCCTCGCTCATCACGTCCAGCTCAACCCGGACCGCCGTGACACCACCCAGCTTGCCGACCGCGGCAGTGACTTCCCTGGTGATGGTGTCCCGCAGCGGGCAACCCGAGACGGTCAGCCACACGCCGACGAGTACAACGCCCCCAGGAGTGACCTCGATGCTCTTCACCATGCCCAGCTCGGTGATCGGGCGATGGATCTCAGGGTCGTTGACAGTAGAAAGCGCCTGTGCCACTTGCTCCGGGCTCGGCAGGACAACGCCCGGAGCCGCTGGCGCTGAGTCTGTGGACATGGCCCCATGGTAGGCCCCGCTGACCCGTGCCCAGCCAGGCCCGTGCCAACCAGCAAGACCGCCCCCCTTGAATTGCCCGGCTCCCGGACTCCGCCACTCGCCTGAGTTGCGGTGCACGTACTTGAGTCGGAGTAGGTAGCGGCAGGGCGCACCAGTTATGCTCGGGCGGCGTGACGGCGCGCGTGTTCCGGCCCAGGCGGACAACGCTTGCGGTGCCTGCCAGCAATCCCAGGTTCACGGCCAAGGCCCGCGAGCTAGCGGTGGATGAGGTCTTCTTCGATCTTGAGGACGCTGTCGCGACCGCGGAGAAGGAGCGGAGCCGCGCGGCCGTCGTCCAGGCGCTCCGCGACGGCGGCTGGGGCAGCAAGATAAGAGCGGTCCGGGTGAACGACGTGCGGACCGCCTGGGCCTACCGCGACGTTGTCGACATCGTCGAGCAGGCCGGCGAGTGGCTCGACGCCATCGTGCTGCCTAAGGTGACGAGCCCGCTGGACGTGGGCTGGCTGGACCTGCTACTCAGTCAGATCGAGCAGGCTACCGGACTGGCAGCCGGCCGGATTGCTATCGAAGCCCAGATCGAGGACGCGGCCGGCCTGGTTGCTGCCGACGCGATCGCGGCCGCATCGCCGCGGCTTGAAGCGCTGGTGTTCGGCCCTGCCGACTTCATGGCCAGCCTGGGCATGCGGTCGCTGACGGTTGGCGCCCAGCCTGCGGGCTATACCGCGGGCGATGCGTTCCACTACGCGCACCTGCGGATCCTGGTGGCCGCCAGAGCGCACGGGCTGCAGGCGATCGACGGGCCGTTCGCCGCCATCAGGGACATCGCCGGGCTGACTGCCAGTGCGGCTAGTGCGGCAGCCATTGGCTTCGACGGCAAGTGGGTGCTGCATCCGGGTCAGGTCGACGCGGTGAATGCTGAGTTCTCCCCGTCGCAGACCGACTACGACCGGGCCGAGGTGCTGATCGAGGCCTACGCGTACTACACGACGGTGCTGCGTCGCGGAGCCGCGATGCTCGACGGCGAGATGATCGATGAGGCCTCAAGGAAGCTCGCCCTAGTCGTGGCGGTCCGGGGACGCGCGGCGGGACTCGCCAGGACTCGTCGGTTCGAGCCGCCGGAGTAGCGCAGGATCGAGCGATAACTGGCTGATCACCCGGGAGGCGGGGAACCCAGATCGCCGCGGGCGCCGGCGTGATCGCGGAATGCACCGTTGCGCCCGCGGTGGCCACCTGGTGGCCAAAGCTGACAAGCTAGGCCGTGGCGGACGCGGCAGGAGGCGAGCTGATGCTGGATTCGAACCGGTGGGTCGTGGCAGGACTTGACAGTGGCGGGACGACGATCAACGCGACTGTGCTTGACTCGGCCGGGCGCTTTCTCGTCTCGGAGATGGCCGAGTCGCCAAGCTGTGTCCGCGAGGGGCCGGACAAGGCTATCGAGGCACTTGCCCGCTCACTGGCCGGCGTGCTGGAACGGACCGGGATCACGCGCGACGCGGTTCGTGCCGTCGGGCTCGACACGCCAGGGCCGGTAACCGCTGAGGGCGTGATCTGTTCCAGAGGCGCGACTAACTTCGCCGCGGCAGAGTGGCGTGGTTTCGACGTCCGGCACGCGCTTGAGGTCCGCCTCGGGCTTCCGGTGGTGTTCAACAACGACGCGAACGCGGCCGCGTTGTATGCCCATCACGAGCATTTCGGGCCCGAACTGGCTGAGCTGCGCTCGTCAGTGTCAGTGATCGTGGGTACTGGCCTTGGCGGCGGCGTGGTCGAAGCAGGCCAGGTCATCCGCGGCGCCGCCGGGATGGCCGGCGAGCTCGGACATATCTGGCTGCCGATGGATGGATTGCTCGCACCCGGCCAGCCCATGCCGGCCTGCAACTGCGGGCTGCCGGGCGACGCGGAGAGCGTCGCGTCGCTTACCGCCATCGAGAAGAGCTTGCTGCCGTACTGGCTGACTCAGTTTCCTGGTCATCAACTGGCTGCCGAGCCGGTCAGCGTGGCCGCTAAGCGCGTACGCGCGTTCGGCGAGAAGCGCGATCCTCTTGCGCTGAAGATCTTCGAACAGCAGGCGATGGCAATCGGCAGGTTGTTCACGATCGCGGCCAACTTCACTGACCCTCACGTCTACCTGCTCGGCGGCGGCGTGGTGGAAGCGACGCCGAAGTTCCGCGATTGGTTCCTGGCCCGAGTGCGCGCGCACACGCTGCTGCGCGAAGAGCAAGCCCTGGCGTCGGCGATTGCCCTGGTGCCTGATCTGGATATGGCCGGGGCTCGGGGCTCCGCGATCGCCGCACGGGCCGCGGTCTTGTCAGCGATCAGCGCGGGCTGAGCCGGGTGCTGCCGTCAGAT
>Ga0335074_10005825_pt1 | contig 17074 bp, 16 predicted proteins | sample Lox_Sample_23_FD_206715 | JGI IMG/M metagenome (GOLD analysis project Ga0335074, IMG submission 206715) | Soil microbial communities from Loxahatchee National Wildlife Refuge, Florida, United States - Lox_Sample_2.3 | ecosystem: Environmental > Terrestrial > Soil > Wetlands | place: USA...
AGGCGAACTCGCATCGCAACCAGTTGCGCCACGAACTTGGCCGCGACGTCGGCGCCGAAGGCCAGCGGCCGGATGAGTGAGGATGCGGTGACGTTCCGGCTGGCCGATCCGGAGCATCGACTGGAGGGCGTGCGGCTCGTCCAGGACGTGCGCATCCCCGGCGACCGGCTCGGCTTCCACCCCAGCGGCGACGGATGGGAGCTGGTCATCGGCCGGCCGCCGGTGAGCCGGATGGAGTACCTGCTGGAGCTGCGGCACGCCGGCGGCGGCACGGAGACCGTGCTGGATCCTGGGAACCCGCGGCAGGTCGCGGGGGCGTTCGGGCCGAAGAGCGTCCTGGAGTTCCCCGGTTACACGCCACCGGGCTGGCTGAGCGTCGCGGCCGGGCCAGGGAACGTTACCGATGTCGACGTGCCGGTCAAGGCTCTTGGCGCGGCGGTCTCCGTGCGGGTCTGGTCTCCCGCGGATGCACGGCACGACGAGCGGCTGCCGCTCCTGGCGGTGCACGACGGGCCGGAGTACGACACGCTGGCGAGCCTTACCCGGTACCTGTCCGCGGGGGTCGCCGGGCACTGGCTCCCGCGGCTGCGGGCCGCGCTGCTCAGCCCGGGGCCCAGGGACCGCTGGTATTCCGCCGGCCTGCGCTACACCCGGGCGCTGTGCACGACCGTGCTGCCCGCGATCACCGGCCGGGTGGCGACGAGCGTACGGGTGGGGATGGGCGCCAGCCTCGGCGCGCTGGCGATGCTGCACGCGCACTGCCGCTACCCGGACACGTTTGACGCGCTGTTCCTTCAGTCCGGCAGCTTCTTCCTGCCGCGCTTCGACTCTCACGAGCGGTGGTTCCCCTACTACCGGCGGGTCGTCAGGTTCGTCAGCGACGTGCACGACGGCGGGCTGCCCCCCCGGCCCGTGCCCGCGGTCCTCACCTGCGGCGTGATCGAGGAGAACCTCGAGAACAACCGCCTGATGGTCAAGACCCTGCGCGGCAGGGGCTATCCGGCGACCCTGCACGAAGTACCCGACATGCATAACTACACGGCCTGGCGTGACGCGTTCGATCCCTGCCTCACCGAGTTGCTGGGGCGGGTGAGCCGATGAGCCGTGAAGTAACCGAACTGTGGTCGGACGCCCTCGGCGCGGCGGGTACCGTCGTCCGGTACGGCCACTGGGGGCGTGCGGTGCTGGTGTTCCCGTCCGAGCGGGGCAAAGCCTGGGACTTCGAGAACAACGGCATGATCGGCGCCGTGGCGAACCTGATCGACGAGGGCCGGGTGAAGCTCTACTGCGTCGACAGCTACGACGCCGGCTCCTGGTCCAACCAGAACATCCCGCTGGAAGAACGCGCACGCCAGCACGGCCGCTACGACTCGTGGATACTCGGCGAGGTCGTGCCGTGGATCTACCGGGACTGCGGCGGCGAGGTCGAGGTGGCCACCCTGGGCTGCAGCATGGGCGCCTTCCACGCGGCCAACTTCGCGCTCAAGCGGGCCGACCTCTTCCCGCTGGCGATGTGCTTCTCCGGTAATTACGATCCGGCGTCCTGGCACGGCTGGGGCGAGCGCGGCAGCGAGGCGTACTTCAACAACCCGCTGGACTACGTGGGCAACCTGAACGGCGGCCACCTCGACTGGCTGCGCGCCCGGATCAGCCTGCTGCTGGTGTGCGGCCAGGGACAGTGGGAAGACACCACTGGATCGTTGTCCAGCACCAGACGGTTCTCCGAGCTACTCGCCAGCAAGGGCATCAGGCACGAGCTCGACCTGTGGGGCTACGACGTGCCCCACGACTGGCCTTCCTGGCGCGCTCAGCTTGCCTATCACCTGCCACGATTCTGCTGAATGGGAGTCAATGTTGACTGCTTCCAGGCACCTGATCGGATTGCTGCTCGGTACCGAGGAGGACTGGCCGAAGGCGTTCGAGGAGATCCTGCGCCGGGTGGGGCCGGTCGAGGGCACCGGCGGCACCCGGCACACCTTCGACTGCGAGCGGATCACTATCGAGCCGTTCAACCTGCGCGACCAGCCGCGCTACAACCTGGTCATCGACCGGCTCGCGTACTGGTACTACCACCCGAGGGAGTGGCTGAAGAAGGTCGCCCTGATGAACGGCGTGTACCTGCTGAACAGCCCGTTCACCTTTCAGTCCATGGAGAAGCACGCGGCCTACTGCGCCATGATGCGGCTGGGCCTCAAGGTGCCGGAGACCGTGCTCGTCCCCTTCAAGAACCCGGTGGACAACGCACGGTACGCCTACACCGCCGCCCGCTATAACCAGCCCTTCGACCTGGACGCCATCGCGGAACGGATCGGCTATCCGCTGTTCATGAAGCCGTATGACGGCGGTGCCTGGCGGGGCGTCTCCCGGATCAGGAACCCGGCCGAGCTGCACGCCGCCTACGACCAGAGCGGTGAGATGCTCATGCACCTGCAGAAAGCCATCGACTATGACGTCTTCGCCCGCTCGCTGTCGATCGGCGCCGAGACGATGGTCATGCGCTTCCAGCCGGACCAGCCCATGCACCTGCGCTACGCGGTCGACCACGACTTTCTCTCACCGCAGGCCGGGACCGAGGTGGTGACGATCGGGCGGCTGGTCAACAGCTTCTTCCGGTGGGAGTTCAACTCCTGCGAGACGCTCGTCAAGGGCAGCGAGGTCTATCCCATCGACTACGCCAACGCCTGCCCGGACGTGTCCCTGACCAGCCTGCACTACTACTTCCCCTGGGCGATGAAAGCGCTGGTCAAGTGGTGCGTCTTCGCCCTGGTAACCGAGCGGCGGGCCAACCTCGACCTGGAGAGCGACAGGTTCTTCGAGGTCGGCGACGACCCGGACATGACCTACCAGGAAAAGCTGGACGCCTACCGGAAGCTCGCCGACAGCTACTTCGAGGCAGACCGCTACCAGGACTTCTGCCAGGCCAGCTTGCCGCGCATCGACGAGATCGTGCTCGACTGGGTGGCCGGGCCCGATTTCGACCGGCTGCTGATCGACACCGTGCGCTCTACCTACCCGGCCCGCGAGCACGACCAGTTCATCGCGCACCTGCGCGGCCTGCTGGGCCTGTGGGTCCGCGACGAGACCGCCCGCCTGCACACCACCTGACCAGCCGGTCTAACCGGTCGCAGACGCTGGCGCCCGGTCACGTAGCGTGCGACTGTGTAGAGAAGGGCGGTGGGCGGAGGCCTCATGGGTCGTGAGATTCAGGCGATCAAGTTCAGCGGCGAGGACCGGCGGGTGTACCGGGAGAAGGTACGGCGCTCGCTGGACGCGCTGGCCCGGATGCTGCGGGAGCACCTGTTCGAGGACAACCCGGCGTCGGTGGGCCAGGAGATCGAGCTGAACCTCGTCGACTCCCAGGGCCTTCCGTCCATGCGCAACACCGACGTACTGGACGCGATCGCGGACCCCGCCTGGGGCGTCGAGCTCGGGCAGTTCAACCTGGAGATCAACGTGCCGCCCCGGCGGCTGACCGGAGACGCGCTGGCCGAACTGGAGCAAGTGGTCAGGGACGACCTCAACGCCGGGGATGAGAAGGCCCGCGGCACCGACACCAGGCTGGTGATGGTGGGCATCTTGCCGACCCTGCAGAAAGCGGACGTGCACCTGGGCACGCTCACGGCCAGCGAGCGGTTCCGTGTGCTCAACGAGCAGATCTTCGCCACGCGCGGGGAGGACATGCGGATCTCCATCGACGGCGCCGAGAAACTGCTCACCCATACCGACAACATCACCCCCGAGGCGGCCTGCACGAGCCTTCAGCTTCACCTGCAGGTCAGCCCGGAGAGCTTCGCGAACTACTGGAACGCCGCCCAGGCGGCCGCCGCCGTCCAGGTGGCGCTGGGCGCCAATTCCCCGTTCCTGTTCGGCAGGCAACTGTGGCACGAAACCAGGATCACGCTGTTCGAGCAGGCCACCGATACCCGGCCGGACGAGCTGAAGGAACAGGGCGTGCGGCCCCGGGTGTGGTTCGGCGAGCGCTGGATCACCTCGGTGTTCGACCTGTTCGAGGAGAACCTGCGGTACTTCCCGGCATTGCTGCCGATCTGCGAGGACGAGGACCCGCTGGTCGTGCTGGACAGCGGCGCCTCCCCGCAGCTGGCCGAGATGAGCCTGCACAACGGGACGGTCTACCGGTGGAACCGGCCGGTCTACGCGGTCGTCGAGGGCAGGCCGCACCTGCGGGTAGAAAACCGGGTGCTGCCGGCCGGCCCGTCGGTCGCTGACGTCCTGGCGAACGCGGCCTTCTACTACGGTCTGGTGCGCACGCTGGCCGAGGCGCAGCGGCCGATCTGGACCCAGATGGCGTTCGCGACCGCCGGCGAGAACCTGCACGAGGCGGCCCGCCGCGGCCTGGACGCGCACCTGTACTGGCCCGGGCTCGGCGAGGTACCCGCGGCCGAACTGGTGTTGCGCCGCCTGCTGCCACTGGCTCGCGAGGGCCTCAGCCGCTGGGGTGTCAACCCCGTCCACGCCGACCGGCTGCTTGGCTTCATCGAGCAGCGCTGCATCACCGGCCAGACCGGCGCCGCCTGGCAGATCGCAACGGTCGAGGCGATCTCAGGACACGGCGGAGCCGACCGGCTGGAGGCACTGCGGCAGATGACCCAGCGCTACATCGAGCACATGCACACCAACGAGCCGGTCCACACCTGGCCGGTGACCGCCTGATCGCGGCGCGCCGGTCGCTCGGCTTCACCGAGCCCAGGTTTCCCGTGCTCCAGCTCAGGCTGGCAGGTCCCGGCACTAGGCATTAGCCCGGCGGAGGCGTTCGGCTCCTTGTGTCCTGAGCGCATCGCCGGACAGCTGGGGGGCATCGAACAGCGCTTGCTCCCGGGCGTTGTACGCGGCCATCCACACGCTCGCCGCCCACGCGATCTCCTGCTCCACGGCGGTGAACAAGCGCCCCCGAACATCCTGGTAAGCCGCCAGGAACGCCTCGGAGCTTTCGATCGGCGCCAGCGTGGGCGGCCCGGCGCTGGCGAACGACCCGCTCGCCGCTCCCGCCAGCGCCGCCTCCGGCTGCCACGCCAGGCTGTCCCAGTCGTGTACCGCTCCCACCTCCCGGCCGTGCCACCGGATGTTCTGCGCCTCGAAGTCGGCGTGGCCCAGTACGCACGGCAGGCCGGCGGCCAGCAGCCGTCCCCGAGCCCGCTCCGCCGCCTCGACGACGTGCGCGGGCACGGCGCTCTGGTCCCGGCTGTCGAGGAAGTCGATCGCCGGCCACAGCCCTGAACCGGTGTGGTCCCAGCGCACCCAGGGCGGATTCGGCAGCGGCGGCGCGACGGTCATGCTGGCCAGCTCGGCCATCAGCCGGGCGAACACCTTCGCGCAGCGCACGGCAACGTCCGGCGAGTCGCCGTACAGCACCGCACCGCCGGGCCGGAACTCCTCGGCGTGCACGGCCAGCGAACCGGCACCGGCCACCGCGGTGAGCGGCCGGGCACACGGAAACCCGCGCTCGGCCAGCCGCGCCTGCGCCGCGACACACGACACGGCCCGGCCGTCATCGGCACGCGCCTTCACCACGACATCCCTGCCATCAGCCAGCAGCAGACCGAACACCATGGAAACCTGGTGCTGCCGGAACAGCACGCTGACGGGTTCGCCGCCCAGATGATCCAGGCACCAGGCCGGCAACCAGTCCGGCAGATCATCCAACGGCACAGTTTCGACTGTGCCACAGGTAGCTTGTGCCGGTGATCATCTGGTCCCGATCTCACCGGAGACGCGCCAGCCCCACCCGCTACGGAGGATCTTGCTGGCTGGCCCCTACCGCAACTTCATCACGCTGACTGCCGACCAGCTTGGCACTCATCTTGACCGTCTTGACCGCACCTGTCGCGCCTGCCTGCAAGGTCAGCCCGATCGCGAACAGGATGACGCCGGGAATGAACAGCGCGTGCGACCCGAGCATGAGCAGCCCGATCCGGCCCAGTACGTACGGAGGGCCGCAGATCACCGCGCCGACGGCCCCGCCCACCGCGGTTGCGGCCAGCTTGTCGCGTCTGGACTGCTTCGGCTTGAACCCGATCAGCCGGGACGGCACGGCGACGTAGCACACCATCATGACCCCGACGACGATGCTCAGCGCGAAAGCAAACCAGAACAGCCCCCAGCGATCCACGACCAGCGTGGACACGCCGAGAAGAATGCCGACAGTCCCTCCCGATATCAGGATGATGCCCAGGTGCGACCGGGCCTGGGTGAGGGCCGGCCGGATCTGCGGGCGGCCGGGCTGGGTGATCGCGAAGGCGAAGACGGCGTTCAGGTAGAAGCTCGCCGCGGTGATCGCGGCGACGGCAAGCACCAGCGGGATCACGACCGCCGGTCCCTTCAGCTCGTGGAACCCTTTGCCGTGCAGCACGTGAGCCTTCAAGTCCAGCATGGCCGCCCAGATCCACATCGCGGGCAGCACCTGGACCAAGGTGAGCCGCCAGTTGCTGAACAGCAGCTTGACCCCGTCGAAGAGCATCGCGAAGGCTCCGACGATCAGGGCAAGGGGAGCCAGCCAAGGCCGGGAGCGGCTCAGCCGCAGGAGCATCTCGTCCACGACTTCCCGGTCGCTGTCCCTGACGGCCTGAACAAACTGCCCGAGCTGCGCACGCGTTATGTGCCGCCGCCGGGACGGCCGGCCGGTACTGGCAGGCGGTGCGGGCCGGCTCGAAGCGTCGGCGGACGATGCCGTCGGCCGCTCGGTCGCATTCCCCTCGAGGTCCACTGGGATGCCCTTCACGAGCAGGTGCGCTGCCCGATCACACAACCATGGGCAGCTCGGGACGCGCCTCATCCACGCCGGATGAAGCGGGTGCAGGCCACCCCGGGATACCCAGGATGTTTCGCCGTCAACCGCTATCGATAGCGCCGGGAGAACTTCCTGGATGAATAGCGGCCAGCAGCCGCTCGATCCGGTCCAGCCGCTCGTCAAGCTCGGCCAGCGTCACCTCGCGGCGGACCGCTTCGTCCGGCGGCGCAGGCTTGGCCCGGCTGGACGCCTGGGCGACGAAACTCGATGCCACCTGCGCGGTGACGACCGCCAGGGTGAGCAGCCCGGTGCCCATGATGAAACATGCCGTGATCCGTCCCCACGAAGTGACCGGGTAGAAGTCGCCATAGCCGACGGTGGTGACCGTGACAAACGCCCACCACACCGCGTTTCCCAGCGTGTGAATGTTGGAGCCCGGGGCATGCCGCTCGAACAGGTACACGATGACCGCGCCGTTGAGGACGAACACCGCGGCGGCCAGCAAGAACCGGCCCAGGTGCCCGCGCAGGAACACCGACCGGACGAGCCTGATGCTGAAGATCACTCGCACCGGCGGGACGACGACCGAGATGAGGGCAACCGGATGGGTAAGCGCATAGTGCACATGCCGGGGCGCCAGGGAGCTCCGGATGGCTATGTCGGCTCCGTAGAGGGCCGACAGGGCAATCCGGAAGGCAATCACGACGTGAGTCACCCCATGCCCGAAGTCGCCTGGGGGAACCACGACCAGCCACAACGTAGCCAGGGCCAGCAGGTCAAGCAGGTCCCGGGTCCTGCCCTGATATTCCGCCAGACGGTCCGGGTCGTTCGCAGCACGGTCAGCATCAGCGCCCCGGCCCGGCCAGCGAGCATTGTCAGTCATGGTCATCAGCGTTCCACCAGGCGCGACGGCCAGCCAAGCACGTCAGCCATCCGGGCTGGGCTTTTCATCCGCATCGGATGACGCATTGCTGGGCCGTTAAGGGCAGCGTGAGCAGCAACAAGGAAACGTGAGCCAGAGGTGGCCGCCCGATGGCGGCAGCCTCAACCCCTGAAAGGGGCCTCCATGCCTGACGCGCCGCCCACCACCGTCGAGGACATGTTCGTGCAGACCGCCAGCGCCGTCCGCACCGACGACGGGACCATGACCTTGCTCGGACTTACCCCGCACACGATCTACTTTTCTGACCGCCCGGAGCGCATCGTCGGCCACCTGACGACACACCGGTTCCTTCAGTGGTGGTCGGAGGGCGATGACAGTTTCGCCGCCGACCCGCCTAACGCCGTACTGGCCTGGGGCGAGCCTGGGACGGACGCCCCGGAGGAAGCCGTCGTCGTCATTTCGGATCCGGCCGTCACCGAGGACGGGCTGCGGTACCGCATCCAGACCCTCCAAGGCACCCCTCCGGCACAGGCCGGACCGTGCGTGCTGTTCATCGACCCGCTCGGCCGGCCGCTCTCGCCGGTCTCGGTCGCCGGGGTGCGCCGGCGCGAGATGCGCCGGGACCGTCGGCGGTTCTAGCGCGCCCGCGGCTGTCATCCGTGACGCGCGGGCATCAGGCGAATTCCGCGCGGTACTCGTGAAGAAAGTCGGCCACCGGGCGCGGGGGCCGGCCGGTGATCTGCTGGAAGGTGCCGGTCGTGTAGTCGTTCTCGCCGGCGAGGATCGCCCACTCGCGCGCGATGAGCAGCTCAGCTGTCCCGGCCGGTATCCCGGCGCCGGTGAGGCGCTGAAGGAACTGCCGCTCGGCCGCGACCTGGAAGGTGAGCGGCTCGCCGAGTTCGGCCGAGAGCAGTTCCAGCGCCTCCGGCCACGACAGGGGGACCGGTCCCGTCAGGTCGTGGTGCGCGCCCCAGAGCGCCGGGTCGGTGAGCACGCGCAGCCCGGCCTCGGCCACGTCGCGATGGTCGATCAGGGCCATGCGGCCGCTGCCGGCCAGGCCGGTCCAGGTGTGCGAGGCGCGCACCTCGGCCGCCGCGGCGAGCAGCGACGCCGAGAAGATCGCGGGGCGGATCGTCGAGTACGGCACCGCGGTCGAGCCGGCGAACTGGTCGATGCTGTGGTGGGCTCGCTGGTTGATCCCCAGCGAGTCCGCCGAGGCGTTGAGGACCGACAGACGGGTGACCTGCTCGATCGACGAGATCTGGGCGGCGGCGCTGATCGCGATCCGCTGCAGGACGCCCTCGATTCCGACCGATCCCATCGCGACGAACACCGTGCGAACCCCGTCCAGTGCCTCGGTCAGGTCGCGCGGGTCGTCCAGGCGGGTGGGGCGGATCCGCAGCCCGCCGGGGTCGCCGAAGGCGCGGCGGGCCTTGCCGGGGTCGCGGACCAGCGCGACGACCGCATCGCCGTGCGCGAGTACGCCGCGGACGACCTGGCTGCCGACGCGGCCGGTGGCGCCGATCACTGCGGTGGTCATCGTGTCTCCCTTGCGGTAAACGCCTTACCGCCTGCACCTCGGCAAGTGGGACTTCACAAATCAAGCTTGCCAGCATTCCCGTTCTCACCGTCTCACCATCATCATCGGGACCTAGGACGGGTGGGGACTGGCATAGGCCTTGCACTAAGGCAGGATGAAACCCGCCAGGCAGCGATGTCGGGGGGTGGGGGTCATGTGGCGGTACGTGAGTGACCAGTGTGTACGCGCGAGGGTGACGGTGACCGCTGTCTGCGTCCTGGCGGCCTTGGTATCTGCCAGCATCCTGCGGATCACTCCCGCCGCGGCGGCGGTCCCGGTCCAGGGGTTGGATGTCAGCGACCACCAGGCCAGCATCAACTGGATTACGGTGCACTCCAGTGGGGCGCAGTTCGCCTACGTCAAGGCGACTGAAGGGACAACCTTCACCAATGCCCGTTTCACCTCCGAGTACAACGGGTCTTACCGGGCCGGGCTGATCCGCGGTGCCTACCATTTCGCGCGCCCCAACACGTCCAGCGGTGCCGCGCAGGCTCGCTACTTCGTCGCCCATGGCGGCGGCTGGAGTGCAGATGGCCGGACACTCCCCGGGGCCCTAGATATGGAACCGAACCCCTACGGCCACACGTGCTATGGGCTAAGCCGAAGCGCTATGGTCGCGTGGATCGGCGACTTCGTCCAGACCTACCACGCCCTCACCTCCCGCTGGCCGGTGATCTACACCGCCCTCAACTGGTGGACCCCATGCACCGGCGGCTATACCGGATTTGCCGCCCAGGATCCCCTCTGGGTTGCCCGGTATGCCGCCTCTCCCGGGGCATTGCCGGCCGGCTGGTCCTTCTACACCTTCTGGCAGTACGCCACCAGCGGCACCTTCCCAGGTGACCAGGACGTCTTCAACGGCTCGAGCGCCAGGCTCCGGGCTCTGGCGGCCGGCTAACTGCCGGACCACGTCTGCGGCTGAGATCTCGGCGGTTCTCAACACTTCCGGGCAGATCTCGCGCACGCCGGGCGGCCTTGACATAGATAGTTGAGCGGTATATACCGTTGCTATGAAGATGCGCGCGATGCAGGAAGCGACCTTCCTGATCCTGACGGCGCTGGCCGACAGCAGCCAGCACGGCTACGGGATCGTTGCCGACGTCCGGCAGATCTCCGGCGGCCGGGTCAAGCTGAGGGCGGGGACCTTGTATACGGCGCTGGACCGGCTGCGCGCCGACGGCCTGGTCGAGGTTGACCGGGAGGAGATCGTGGAGGGCCGGCTCCGCCGCTACTACCGGCTCACCCCGACCGGCACCACGGTGCTGGCCGAGGAGGCGGAGCGGCTGCGCGCCAATGCGGCGGCGGCGCTGCGGCGGCTGGACCCGGGACTGGCGGGAGGCATGGCATGAACGGGCAGGACAGGCTGGAGCGCGGGTACCGGCGGCTGCTGGCATGGTATCCGCGGTCGTTCCGGCGCGACAGCGAGGACGAGATCGTGGCGGTGCTGCTATCTACCGCCGAGGACGGTCAGCGACGGGTCAGGCCCGCCGAGGCGGCGGACCTGATCCGCGGTGCGCTCCGGATGCGGCTGCGCCCTGCCTGCCCGCCACCGCGTTCTGTGCGGGGCGCGGTCCGGCTGATGTGCATCGGCGCGGTGGCGCAGCTGGCCGGCGCCGTCACCATCATGGTGACCGCGGCCACCGTGAGGGCGGCGGTCGCGAGCCAGCCGGGTCTCAGCGCGGCGCTGCGTAACCAGGAGCTGAGCCTGCTGACCTTCCGGGAGATCGGCGCGGTGCTGGCGGTGGGCGTGTGGCTCCTGACGGCCTGGGCGATCAGCCAGGGGCGCGATGTTGCCCGGTTCTCCTTCTCGTCCTTCTTCGCCCTCATCACCTTGATGGTGCTCGTCACGCTGGCTCAGCACGGCGCGGCCGACGCTGCGGCCGACCTGATCGCCGGTGCCACCGTCTGGCTCATCGCCCTCGCCACGATGGTCCTCATCTTCACCCGGCAATCCAACCGGTACTACCGCCAGGCAGTACAGCCCGCCGTGAATTCATGACAACAAGCCGAGTCCGGCAGCGACGGGCCAGGCTCCCAGAGCCAGACAGCCCCGGAACGTTGCCGAGCTCGGCTATCAGGCCGTAGCAGGCGGTCATCCGCTCCCTATATGCCCCGGTCCGGGAAGGCGCGAGTGACGGCAGCGGTGCGGCTGGAGACGCGCAGCCTGGCGTAGATGTTTTCCAGGTGCTTGCGCACGGTTGCCTCCGTCACACCGAGCCGGCGGGCGACCTGGCTGTTGGTGTGCCCGGTGGCGACCAGGCGGAGCAGTTCCCAGTGCCGGGGGGTGAGCTGCGGTGTGCTCAGGCGTTGGCGCTCCGCATCGAGGTAGGCCTGGTGCAGGTGGGGACGCAGCAAGGTAAGCAGCGCGCGGTCCCGCTCGGAGAAATCCGGGCCGGACTCGCGGAAGAACAGCAGCCGAACGCTCGGCCCGCCGACCTGCCGGCCGGGATCGGCGGCCCACCTCGGGCCAGCGGGCAGGCACACCATGATCTCGTGCCCGATCCGGAGGTAGTCGCGGTGCATCCCGGTGTTGCGCCACTGCCGGGCCGAGTAGAAGTCCGAGATCTTCGTGATGCTGCGCAGGTCGCCGGTGCGGTCGGGGTAACTGCAGCAGGGGCTGTCCCAGTAGTGCTGCCAAAACGGCGCGCTGTCCTCCTCGGTTTCCTCGCAGTCGTCGCCGGGTTCGAGGGGCGCCCCCTGCATGAACAAGTCCGCCTGCTGGGCGGTGTCCATGCCGACGAACGACAGGAAATCGCAGCGGATCAGGCCCGACAGGTCACTGAGCAGGGATGGCGCCAGCCCGTACGCCTGGGGCTCGCCGCGGTCCTCGCTGACGATCCCCGCTAGGGTGCGCAGGTCACGTCCTCTGGCCGTGAGGGTCGTCGTCATCACGCCCCCTTCCCTCGCCTGCGTACACGGTACCCCGGCCGGGGTGGCCTGGGCATACGCAGAACGGCGAATGGCAGGCACCGCGCGCCTCTGCGCACACTGAGCCCGATCGACCGCATCGTGTGCGTGAAGGAGAACACCATGAACTCGATCCATCGCATCCGTCGGCTGGCCGGCGTGCTGGCCGGTGCCCTGCTCGCATCGGCTGCCGCCGCGCCCGCCGCGCTCGCCGTCAACCGCCCGCTTCCGGATGGCCGGCCTGCCTTCGTGCCCACCTACCCGGCCACGTCCCCGGCTCCTGCCGCCGTCGTCGCGAGTGGCATGGCCGGCTGGCAGATCGCCCTGATCGCCATCGGCGCCGCGCTGATCGCCGCGACCGTCGCGGTGATCCTGGACCGCGCGCTAGTCACGCGCAAGGTACACGCCACCTGATCCCACGCGGCGGCCGCGTCGCCCGACGCAAGGACAGGAGCATGACATGGAGGCGCGGCGAGCGGGCATGGTAAGGCGGCAACGTCCAGATCGTGCCGGCTTGTAGCTCGAATTTCCGGTAGCGGGCCGCGCCTCGGGCCAGTTGACCGGGCATCGATGAGTTCCGGGCGATAGCGGCGTCTGAAGGGCATGACCAGACCGTTCCGGTTCGGGGTCGTCGCCCCGATCCAGACACAGTTGCCGGCCTGGCGGGACCGCGTGCGCCGTATCGCCGACAGCGGCTACTCGACGCTGCTGATGCCCGACGTCCCGCAATGGCAGCCGGCGCCTGGCCCCACGCTGGCCTTCGCGGCGGCCCTTGCGGACCTGCGGGTGGGCACCTGGGTGTATGCCTCCCCGCTGCGCCCGCCGTGGAGTACCGCGTGGGAAGCGCACTCGCTGTCGGTGCTCACTGAGGGCCGCTTCGAGATGGGCGTCGGCACCGGCAGGCCAGGAATTGAAGACGAGCTGCGCGCTCTGGGACTGCCCGTGGCCCCGCCGGGCGAGCGGCTGGCCCAGGTGCGTGAGACCGTCACGGCGCTGCGGGATCTCGACGGCCCCGACCTGCACACCCCTGTGGTGATGGCCGTCCGCGGCCCGAAGGCCCTGGCGCTGGCGGCCGAGGTCGCAGATACGGTCACCTTCGCCACGGTGCCGGGTGAGTCCCGGCTCGCAGTCGCGCGGCTAGCACGCGACTTCCAAGCCATCCGGGACGTCGAGCTCGCGCTCCACGTGTCGGTCGTCGGCGGTGCTCGCGCGCCGTTTATGGCGTCCCCCGACACCGACCCCGCTGCGCTCCGCGCGGCGGACTCGCTGGCCTATCTCCCCGATGACCCGGCGGCGGCCGCCGAGGAAATCCAGCGCCGCCGGGAAGAGATCGGTTTCTCCTACTTCGTCTTCGGCGCCGACTTCGCAGACACATTCGCTCCGGTCGTCGCCGAGCTGGCCGGACGCTAGGTCTTCGCGGCGGGGACCGAAACTGATTTGCCCGGCTTCACGGGCGTCAGCCATCATGGCGCATGGGGCATCTTGAGGTCGCGCACGTCGATTATTACCTGCCGGACGGGCGGCTGTTGCTCAGCGACGCCAGCTTCCGGGTGGGGCAGGGTGACGTCGTGGCGCTCGTGGGTCCGAACGGGGCGGGCAAGAGCACGCTGCTCAAGCTCGCCTCCGGTGAGCTGAAACCGGATTCGGGAACGGTCACGACCAGCGGCGGGCTGGGCGTGATGCCGCAGTTCGTCGGGTCCGTGCGGGACCAGCGGACCGTCCGGGACCTGCTGGTGGCCGTGGCGCGGCCGTCGGTCCGGGCAGCGGCGCTGGCCGTGGACGCGGCCGAGCTTGTCATCATGGAGCGTGACGACGAGGCCGCCCAGCTGGCCTACGCGCAGGCCCTGTCCGATTGGGGCGACGTCGGCGGGTACGCGGCCGAGACCATCTGGGACATGTGCACGATGGCCGCCCTCGGCATGCCGTACGAGAAGGCGCAGTGGCGCCAGGTCGGTACCCTTTCCGGCGGCGAGCAGAAGCGCCTCGTCCTCGAGGCGCTACTGCGCGGTCCCGACGAGGTACTGCTGCTCGACGAGCCGGACAACTACCTGGACGTCCCCGGCAAGCTGTGGCTGGAGGGCCAGCTGCGCGACACGGCCAAGACCGTCCTGTTCGTCTCCCACGACCGGGAGCTACTCGCCCAGGGGGCGTCGGTGATCGTCAGCGTCGAGCCGGCCCCGGGCGGGTCGGATGTGTGGGTCCACGGCGCCGGCTGGCCCTCGTTCCACGAGGCGCGCGAGCACCGCTTCGAACGGTTCGAGGAACTGCGCCGCCGCTGGGACGAAAAGCACGCCCAGCTCAAGAAGCTCGTTGTGGACATGCGCCAGTACGCCGCCCGCAGCGATGCCATGGCCTCCCGCTACGCCGCCGCGCAGACCCGGCTGCGCATGTTCGAAGAGGCGGGGCCGCCGCCCGAGCCACCTCGCAAACAGGACATCAAGATGCGTCTCCGTGGCGGCCGGACCGGCCTGCGGGCGATCACCTGCGCTGGCCTGGAACTTACCGGGCTGATGAAACCGTTCGACCTTGAGGTCTTCTACAGCGAGCGGGTAGCGGTGCTTGGCTCTAACGGCTCGGGCAAGTCGCATTTCCTGCGCTTGCTCGCGGGACAGGATGTCGCCCACACCGGCAGCTGGAAACTCGGCGCGCGGGTCGTCCCCGGGTTCTTCGCTCAGACCCATGCCCACCCGGAGCTGGAGGGACAGACGCTAACGGGCATCCTGTGGGACCTCCACGCGCGCGACCGCGGCGCCGCGATGAGCGTGCTGCGCCGCTACGAGCTGGAACGCCAGGGCGACCAGCGGTTCGGCACCCTCTCCGGCGGCCAGCAGGCCCGCTTCCAGATCCTGCTGCTGGAGCTCCAGGGCTCAACGGCCCTGCTCCTCGACGAGCCCACCGACAACCTGGACCTCGAATCCGCCGAGGCCCTCCAAGACGGCCTGGAATCCTACGAGGGCACCGTCCTCGCCGTCACCCACGACCGCTGGTTCGCCCGCACCTTCGACCGCTTCCTCGTCTTCGGCTCCGACGGCATCGTCCGCGAGACCTCCGAGCCGGTCTGGGACGAGACCCGGGTGACCAGAGTTTCGCCGCAGGTCAGAGGCATATGAAGGGGGTGAGCCGACCTGTAGGGGCCCCGATAATCAGGGGCAGATAGCCCTGTACGCTGGGCCGGGCGGTACCCACTGGGTCCACTCTCCATGTGTCAGTGATCGCCCTGCAGGGCCGCACAAATATGTCACGGTGTCGTCCGTATAGGTGACGTCCCACAGCCGGCTGGTGCGATCGGTGCTGCCGCTGGCCAGCGTCTTGCCGTCCGGGCTGAACGCCACCGATTCGACAATGCCGGCGTGGCCGGCCAGGGGACTGCCGATGGACCGGCCGGCAGCCACGTCCCACAGCCGGATCGTGTCGTCGTCGCTGCCGCTGGCCAGGATCTTGCCGTCCGGGCTGAACACCACCGAGGTGATAATGCCGGCGTGGCCGGTCAGGGGGCTGCCGATGGGACGGCCGGTGGCCACGTCCCACAGCCGGATGGTCTCATCGAGGCTGCCGCTGGCCAGGATCGTGCCGTCCGGGCTGAACACCACCGAGGTGAGCGGGCCGGTGTGGCCGGTCAGGGGGTGGCCGATAGGGCGGCCCGTGGCTACGTCCCACAGCCGGATGGTCTCATCGAGGCTGCCGCTGGCCAGGATCGTGCCGTCCGGGCTGAACGCCACCGATTCGACAATGCCGGTGTGGCCGGTGAGGGTGCCGGTTCCGGGCTGTGCGGCCGCGGTCAGCATCGCGTAGCGTGCCTCGCTAGTGGGACTTATGCGCCATGCGGCGAGGCTCAGCAGCTTGGAAAGAACAGGATCGGTGCCCCCCAGGACCTCGCTGCGGCTCGCCAGTTCGTCGGAGACCGCGATGTCTCGCTGGTCTATGGCCTGCTGGCGCTGGTGTATGGCCTGCTGCTGCTCGTATACGGCTTGCTGGCGCTGGACGAAGGCGAGCGCAGCCAGGGACAGTGGCCACGTCCGCTCGAGTGGTGTATGAGAAACCACTTCGCGATCTGTTCCTATTTAAGCTGGAATTGCCTCAATTGTCAATCCAGTCTCACTAGTTTCTTCCTGTCCCATTTGCGATTGGGCTGTTTTGCGGCAGGCGGCGAGTATTTCGGTGCCCATATAGCGGCGTGATTCGGTCCATACGTCGTTCTGCTCGGCCAGGACGGCGCCGACGAGGCGGATGATGGCGTCGCGGCGGGGGAAGATGCCGACGACGTCGGTCCGCCGGCGGATTTCCTTGTTCAGCCGTTCCTGCGGGTTGTCAGGCCAGATCTGCCGCCAGACCTCGCGGGGGAAGGCGGTGAAGGCCAGGATGTCGTCGCGGGCCTCGTCCAGGTGGGCGGCGGCCTGCGGCAGCTTGGCCTCGAGCGCGGCGGTGACCTGGGCGTGCTGGGCGCGCACGGATCCCGCATCGGGCTGCTCGAAGATCGTCCTGACCAGGGTGGACACCCACGGCTGGGCGGACTTCGGCACCTTGGTGAGCAGGTTGCGATGGTAGTGCGTGCGACAGCGCTGCCAGGCCGCGCCGGGCAGCACCGAGGCGATGGCGTTCACCAGCCCGGCGTGGTCATCGCTGGTCACCAGCGCCACGCCCGCCAGGCCGCGGGCCACCAGGTCGCGCAGGAACGCCAGCCAGCCCGCGCCGTCCTCGGAGCTGGTGACCTCGATGCCGAGGATCTCCCGGTGGCCGCCGACGTTCACCCCGGTGGCGATCAGGCAGTGCACGTTGATGGTGCGGCCGCCCTCGCGGACCTTCTGCGTGATGGCATCGATCCAGATGAAGGTGTACGGCCCGCCGTCCAGCCGGCGGCTCCGGAACCCCTCGACGAGCTCGTCCAGCTCGGCGGCCATCACGCTGACCTGCGACTTGCTCAGCCCGGTCACGCCCATCGCCGCCGCGAGCTTCTCCACCC
>Ga0335074_10005826_pt1 | contig 17072 bp, 22 predicted proteins | sample Lox_Sample_23_FD_206715 | JGI IMG/M metagenome (GOLD analysis project Ga0335074, IMG submission 206715) | Soil microbial communities from Loxahatchee National Wildlife Refuge, Florida, United States - Lox_Sample_2.3 | ecosystem: Environmental > Terrestrial > Soil > Wetlands | place: USA...
CGTGCCATACTCCCCCAGGCTCTTCGCGGCCTCGAATGCGGACACAGCAATCGTGCCGAGGACGGCCGCGCCGGTGGCGACCGCGACGCCAAAGGGTCCAAGTGCCGTAAGCACGGACGAGACCGCGCCCCTTGCTCCCTGGAGCGGATTCTCCATGAATTGGCTGACGCGCTCCCCGAACCCTTTGATGGCTTCGGATTGCTTCTGCAGTGCTTCCTCGGCTTCCTTAGCCGCTTTGACTGCGAGAGCTTCGCGCGCGGCCTTTTCTTCCATCGCGATCATCTTTTCGTAGGACCTGGTGATCGCGTCGATGGCCTGCGGCTCGCGGTTATACCGCTGCAACAGTTGATCCCGCTGGGTGACCAGCCGGTCCACGCCGCTCTTACCATACGTCTCGGCCTGCTTTTCGAGCGACGCAATCAGGCGCTGGACGCTGGTTCGCGTCTGGTCCGAAATCCGGATCACCTTGCTATGCGATGATTCGGCTTTCTTCTCGAAGCTGTCCAGGCCGGCGTTGGCCTTGTCCACTATCGGGGTGACCTGATCCTCGGCTTCGAGGATCACGCGCTCTGCTTGGTCTGCCATTTCACGCTGCCTTGAGCATCACGAAGGGACGCGTCCGGAATGCGGCGAGCACCGCTTGGCGGTCGCGCGGCGACACGCCCCACTGCGCCTCGCGCCGGTTGTTGAAAGCGGCGATCTGCGAAGCCGTCATTCGCCGGCCAGGAAGAGACTCGTCGAGAAACCCGATCGCCGCGCGATTCTCGTTCGCCGTCAGGACCTTGAGGCACCGCACGGTGTGGCCGCTCCAAGTCCAGTCGCGGATCGGATTGAGACCACGCGCCGACTTGTAGTCGGGATACCCACGCCGGCCAGGCAGTCCTGGCTTGAGCGGCGCAGTCGCCTGGTCGTAGATGTTCTGTCCGCTCTGGATGCGCGCCCGGATCGAGTCCGCGAGCACCTGCGCGAAACCCTGCATCTCGATTGCGGTGTACGGGGAATAGACGAAGCGAGCGTGCTTGAGGACGGTTTGAAATCTGGCCATGTGCCGTTGAGATTTGGGTTAACGTGGATTTAAGTTGGGATTCATGAATGACCACGCGATCGAGGCCGTCGCCAGACTGAACGGCGAACTTTATGACCGTATCGCTTCATTTCCTCCGGCTAGGACCGAACTCGTGGACTTCCATTACAAGGACACAGTGGAGGACTACGTTACCGCTATCACGTCATTCTCCGGGCGGAAGCTAATTCTCTGCACTTCAAACGGTGTTGAAGCCGCTAAGGCGATACGACGAGCGGTCTTGCTATCCGATGTGGTCGTATTCACAGTAACCTCGCACATTGGCTCGCCGACACTATCACTTGTACCGATTCAAGATGACGTCGCGAGTCCCGTCCTGGGGGCCTCAGCAGTAGTTGATTCAGCCACCAGAGAACCCCGCTTTGCGACGCCACAGGAGTACCTCCAAGGGATGGCTCTAATGATGGCCTCAGAGCCCGAGTCATCATCGGTCGTAAAGCTTCTAGGTAGGCCCTTCAACTCGACTGACAGACCCGCCTGGCATCGAACGGCGTTCTCGCGCACTGCGCAGGACTTCACCAACGCGCGAAGGGAGAAGTGTCACATCGCAGGAGGTTCGATCCACGTTCAGATCCCAAAGGATGATGCACTCCTGGAGGATGCGGAACACCTGATGCGGAAGGGTCGCCTACTCTACGCCCCCTTTCTTTCCCTGCCGGACTCGGCCGCAGATATTGCTGAAGGCGCCTTGAAGGCTGACGTGATGAACGGCAGCCTCGCTGTTTTCGGTGGACCAGTCAAGACGAAGATGGCCAGTGAAATAATTCTTGAACTGCAAGTGCCCTATCTTGAGAACATTCCACTGAAAACCCTGTCAGAGATTCTCGATGACGAGGGCGAATCCATCGCTGCCTTTCGTCGTGAGCTCTTCCGTGCGATTGAGGACGTTGACATCTCAAAGGACAATCCTGATATCGAAAAACGAGTCACGAAACTCAAACGGGACGTGCTTGAAGACGAGCTTGAAAAAGTGCGCCGCGTCTGTGAACGCATTACGCGAGTGAACGCTGTCGCACGGATTGGCGGATACGTTGCTTTTGGCTCTGTCGCTGTTGCTGCACTTTACGGGCTTAGCGTACCGAGCCTGATCACCGGCGCTGCCGGGGCGGCGGCAACGACTCTAACCGCTTTGTGGCGGAACTATGAGGAGACACGTGACATCCGACGGTCACCCATGCACTTTGTGTGGCGGCTTCAAAAGGGGCGCGCCAAGGAATGATGTTATCGCGAACTTTGAGTGCCGTTGTCCCCGCCCTTGATCTGCTCCTGACGTTCCGCTTCGATCAACTCCACCACCCGGAATTCCTCCTCCGTCAGATCGGCGAGTGTGACCGTCAACCCGATGTTTTTCGCATTGAGAATGCGGAAACACCGCCGCACAAGCGTGCCGTTCGGCGAGTCCATCGCCTCTTCGAGCCGGTTCTTCGGACAGCCGGGGCCGTGGCTGACATCGATAGCCTTCCAATCCGCGCCGCAACCCGGACAGCCATCCAACTCCGTCTGCGCGGAAAGGCCGCACTCCCGGCAGCGGAACACGCGGTCGGGGCAGTCCTCCTCACGTCCGCACAGCGTTCCCTGCTGCAGCACCAACCGGATCAGGAACCGAACGCCCGGATCTTCCGGCCAGTCGCCGGGCGTTGCTATTCCGGGTCTTCGTCAGCTTCAATCGCCAGTTGCGCGATCACTTCGGACACCGCCGCTGATTTGTGGACGACAGGCACAGCGCCGGCGTAACCGTCGTGAGAGATGTGGAGCTTGTCGTAGAGGGCACCGCTCGGCTCCAGGAACGCACGCGTCTCAATTGATCTCCGCGCGGCTACCACGCTGGTCGAAGCACGTTCGTGGTCCTGCATCTCCTTGGCGGTCGGCATACGCAGGACGTGAACCACGCGCGCGCCGGGAACCTTCATTTCGATCCGGTAGTTGATGCCCTCGCGTTCGACGCTGGCCACGGCGCACCGCTCGATGCGGCCGATCACCATGCCGGCCTCGGCGTCGTCGAACTCGGGACCGTCTTTGTCGGTGCGGATCTTCGCGAACAGTTCCGCGTTGATCTTCGGCAGGTCCACGTCCTCGCTCTGCGATTTCCCGCGCCCGAGGAAATGGCGCACGGTGCGTTGCGCCCGCGCCCACGCGCACCACTCCTCGTCCGAAGGGAACCGCACCTCGCAACTCTTCTCGCCGCCCGAAAGGATCGGCACCACAAACGGCTTTGACGGATCGAAGCCCGCTTTCTTTTCGGTTTCCATTCGCGCCTCCTATTGGCAGATACCCGTTTGCGGCGTGATGATCGTCATCGTCACCAGCCCGTTTGTGGCGTCGTAGAGTTGCACGCCTGTGATCTGGAGCGTCACGATGCCATCGGTATTTCCGAGTTCAGCAACGTTGAAGCCCATTTTCTGGATGAGCATCGAGAAGGAATTATTGGTGTCGCGAGTTACGGTGAACGTGGCCGTGCCGGTGGTCAGATTGATGAGGTTCGAGTACTCAGCCGATCCGGCCTCGACGCGCACCACGAACTGCACCGCGAAAACGCGATCCCCCCACTCGAAACGCCCCTGGATCTGGTAGCCGTCCTGGGCTCCCGAGCCAGGGAAGAATCCGGGCCGGAAGTTGTTCTCCCAGGACGCTTCCATAGACACGAAGTCCTTGGCGCTGCTGCCGGAGAGGTAGTTGATGCCATTGAAGGTCAGCGCGCTGATCATGCCGGCATTGAACTCGTGCGGCGCATAAACGGCGGGCAGCGTGATTCCGCTGGGTGAAGTGTACTGGCCGGTAGTCACGCATTCCGCCGCGATCATTGCGCTGGCGCGACCCGGCGAGTTCTTAATTGACAGCTTCCAACCCTTCAGAGCGCAGCCCACCAGCATTTCGTCCAGCACCGCCGAGCCGCCAGGCCGGATCTGCTGCACGAAGGAGAAGTAAGGCAACTCGAGGCCGGTCGGATTCGTCGCGCCCAGAGCCGGGATGACGGTATACGTGTACGGACCGTTGCCGCTCACGGTGACGTTGCCCAGCGAGAACGCCATCGCCCACGCGAGAATCTCCGACGAGGCGTACTTCGAGATCTCGTAAGTCGGCATGTTGTAATGCGACTTGAAGAGCTGCGTCGGAAACTCGTGGCCCTTTCCGATTTCCGCACGATCATCCTCATTCACCGGGACCTTCGCCCACGGCTTGGTATTGAGGTTCGTGTGACGCCAGATGCCGGTGGAAGCATTCGCCGTTCCGATGGCGGTCTGCTTGCCGAATCCCCATCCGTTCAGCAGTTCATTGATGTTGGCCATGCTGTTTATCCTCCTGAGCCGGTGCTACCTGTTTTGGGCCAGTGGCCGCCGGCGGCGGAACCTGACGCCACCCCGAGACCATGAGCGGCGTGAGCGCTGCGGCGGTCGCCTCGACTTCCTTCACTTCGCCCTCGGGCGATTGCATAAAAACCCAATCCATAACTTTCTCCTCATTCGCCGCCGGGATTGCCTTGCTCCACCAGCGTTGCCTGAACTTCGAAGTAATCGAGAGTCGCCCCGTCCGCACTCACCACAACCGTGTTTCGCTGCGCGGACGGAAGATCCATGTCCATCGGGTAGCAGCCGGGATCGATTTGGAAATGCAACAGCGACGACCACGAGGGGGCACCAGTCGGTATCGAACTCACCAGCAGCCAGAACAAATCGGCATACGTGGCGGTGGAGTTCTGTTCCGGCGCGCGCAAGTAAATCGAAAAACGGTGCGCGAAGTGCAAAGCCCCGCCCGTGAGACGCCGCGGCGCGGTACCGTTCCAGGCAACCAACATCGAGCCGGGAGGCATCTGCAGGATGGCCAGCCGAAGATTGTTGTCGGCCGCCAGCCCTTCCATGAACGCGCGAATGTTGCTGCTATCGCCGCCGATCGCGGTGACCAAGTCCGGGCAGGACTGGAGCGCGGTCACCCATTCGCCAAGTATTGTTTTCGGATTGATCACGGAACCATCAACTCGCGCGTTGGAGAAGTGCCAGGTTGAGCATGCCGTAGGCATCCGGCTGCCGCACCGTCGTCACCACGTACTGCGTGCCCCAGGCAGTCACCCAATCGCCCTTCGCCGGCGGATTCGAAAAGTCGGAGGGATTCACAGAGATCTCTTCGAAGTTCGCCACCGCGCCTGACTCCTCACGCGGTCTGAGGTGGCGAATCGCGGTCACCGTGAACGGATCGCCCTGCGCCGCGCCTGACTGGACCGGCTGGTACACGACCGGCTCGCCGAAGGTTTGTAGCATGACGCCGTCTACCAGCGCCTCGATGGTGGGCCAGTTCGGCATCTCATGTCCAGTAGGCGACGATCAGTCCCTCGCCCGCGTTGTTGGCATCGATGTAGTAATCCGATGGCAGCAGCAAATGCCGGGAGTCTTCCGCCCATATGTCGAACGCATCCGCGACACCGCCGCCGGAGCCAGTCGGCCAGAATTCCTTGACCACTCCGGTGCCGTTCGCCTTGTTCATCCCGGATACGCCGAGGAATACGCGCCCCGTCTGGCCGATGACCGCAGCGAACCGCAGCCGCTCAACGCGCAGATTCGTGTCGGTGGTGACGGGGACGGGCGTGCCGGGCGTCGGAACCGGGATATTGCCGAACGAGTTTGCTTTCATTGGAATCAGAGCCAGGCCAGGACCTTGAACTTGGCCCCCGTCGTCACGGTCACCTTCACGTTCGTTGCGTCGTGCGTTCCTTCGGCGACCGTGAAGACGTTGGAACTTCCGCTGTTGTCCGCGCAAGAGACCAACACGCCTGCGGGCACGACCCCCAGCCCGTGCGCGATGCTTTGCTGCGCGCCCGTGCCGGTCTGCACAGCCGACAAGAACAGCTTCTGTTTCGATGGGTAGCTGCCTTTGAAATTCGGCTGCGGACCCGCGCTCTGAAACTCTGGAGCGTTAACGGGCGTTTTTTCCACTTTGACTGCCATGTCGTTTTTCCTTTCTGGCCGGTTCATGCTTCGGTAGCCTGGAGAGCACCCGATCGGCTTCGTCGCGCGTTCCAATCCGGCGCTGCTCGTAAAGCTGCCGCGCGCGCGTCAACTGGACTTTGTTTGCGGCATCGGGAGCGGAATACTCGTCGCCGATGTCGGACGAAGTGAAGCCCTGCAACGGGCGCAGGACGAAGAGCGGCGGAACGCGGCCTCTGGTCAGGCGCGCCCACGATTCACGGCGGAGCATCATGGCTACACCACCGAGATCACGTTGTTGAAGTAGAACCCGAGATCCGCAGAGACCAGGCGCATATCGAATGCCGAGTCGATCTCCACGCGATCCGAAGCCAGGTGCTCCATGCGGAACGTCTTGATGCGGACGCCAGCGCCACCGGTGGTTCCGATCAGGCCAGTCCAGTTGAACACGTAGCCCGCGCTGGGAGTCATCAAGCCCGCGTTCTTTGGGCGGTAGAACAGCGCCGCGCTAAGACCGCCGATGAAAGCGTTCGATTCGGTCGCACCTTCCGCCGCCTGGTTGTACACAGCGTCAATGACCAGGATCTCTTCGAGTTCGAGAATCTCGGCCATGATCTGGCGGGTGGCCACAGCCGGATTCGGCGCGGTCTGGCCGTATTTGGTGCGGTCTATGAAGTCGGGATGATCCACGAGCTTATCGAACACCGGGCGGCTGATGACGAAGATGTTAGGCGCGAAGCCGCCGCTCGACAGCCGCATCTGGGTCTTTGCGTTGCGAATGTCAGTGATCGGGCTGCCGTTCGGGTAGTTCGCGGCGTCCCAATAGATGACGTGGGTGGAATCCGCCGTCGCCTGGCCGCTTAGGTTGTTGGTCCAGATCCCGGTGCCGAAGAACTTCGAGACCCACTGGTTTTCGCGGCGGATCAGCGCCTTTTGCGTCAGGAAGATCGTGGCGTCGCGGTCGGGAGCGAGCGGCGAGTCGCTGTTGGAGCGGATCTGGTCATCCACGTCCTTGTGCAGCGACCAGACGTCGCAGTTGTACGTGCCGGTGGAATTCACGTTGTAGCCCGTGCCGGCGGATTCAGTCGAAAGTGCGCGCTTCTGCATTTCGTCGCGGTTGAAATCCGCACGCGCGTAGGTGTAGTAGAGGTCGCTTTTGTTTTCGACCGGCACGGCCGGAAAGGCCTTGTCCGCGACAAATTCCACTCCGGCGGCCTCCTGAAGGTAGGCCACGGAAATGTTCGTCAGCGGCCGATTGACGTGAACGTCTTGCAATGTTGGCTGAGGCATTTGTTATTTCTCCTTTGAGTTGTTGTGAACCGCTGACGGCTACATCTTGTATGGGCCGAGAAGCAGTGCGGGAATGATCACGCCAGCGCCTCCCGAAGCAGCCAGCGCGCGCGCCCGCACGAAGTTCCCGCTGGTCGCAGTGATCGCCTGGCCGCTCGCGTTGGCCATGAGCGGGTCGCCGGCATTGACCGCCGCGCCGGTCACCAGCTTGGTGATGCCGAGGATCGCGACCTCGCCCTCGACTCCCTGCGCGTTGGGCTTGTCCTGCACGACACCATCGGCGACAGCGCCAGCCCCGCTGAAGTTGATCTGCCCGGACGAGTTGACGGTCACGAAGTAGAACTGCGGATTCACAGTCCCGTTGCTCGTGAGGTCGGCCGCTGCCGGAAGGCCTACGTTACGTAATGTCTGTTCGAATGCCATGTCTGTCTCCTCTCTGCTACCGGGCAAGGCGAATGCCAGCCCGCTCGAGCGTGGCGATCAGGCCCTTCGCGTTGTGCTGCGCCACGAACGCGCCGTAAACTTCGGGATGCTCTTCTAGCATCTGGGCGTAGGCGCGCTCCTTGGTCAGCTTGGTGGTACCGCTTTCGGCGTAAAGATTCGGAGTCTCTTTGCCGCGATTCTGGCGGGCGTAGCCGGTGGCTTGGGCTTCAAGTTCCTGAAGCGAGCCAACCGCGCCCTGGTTCGGGTTGACGTGGGAAGTGATCATGCTCCTCTCGCTTTCGATCACGCGGGCGGCAGTCAGCTCTTCACTGATTTCCGCCACGCTGAAATATTGGCCGCTGGCCTTCTTCTTGGTGAGAAACTCCGCGGCCTTGTCGGGACAACCGGCCATCTTGCACAACGCGCCGATGGCTTCGATGTCTCCTTCGGGACGCATCTTGATCGGCTCACCGGGAATGGCAGCGAGACCGGCGAGCGGAGTCTCACCTTTCGGCTTCTTGGTCTTGTCCTCGATCTTGGCGCCACAGGCGTGGCAGAACTTCGCGTCTTTGCGGAGCGAAGAGCCACACTCGCGGCATTGAAGATCGTCTTCGTCATCGTTGTCGCCGTTATCTGGTTTCGAACCTTCAGCGGCGATGGGTAACTTCTCATCTGGCATACTTGCCTCCTTGGGTTGGGATATTGCGGCGATTGCCGCTGAACTTTGGACCGATCTGCCGAGCAGCTGCCGAAGCGCGTTCATGGCATCGCCGAACGTTCCGACCTCATCGGCCAATAGCGGTACGGCGTTTTCCGCCCAGTACACGCCAGCCTGCGTTGCTATGATCTCGTCGGCTTTTGCCTTCCGGTTCCGCGCGACCGTCGCGACGAACTGGTTATACTGCCGGTCAATCTCGGACTGGATGTCTTTCTCGGCCCGCTCCGAGAGCGGCTCGTGCGGGTTCGCATCCACCTTCCGGTCGCCTTTGAAGATGTAGGTGTACTTGAACCCTTGCTCGTCGTTGAACTTCGAATCCTCGGTATGCAGCACCACGACGCCGACGGAGCCAACAGCCCCCATGCGCGTGATGAAGATCCTGTCGGCCGCACTGGTGAGGGCATAGGCCGCCGAAAATGCGAAGTCGTCGGCGACTGCGAAGATCGGCTTCGCGCCCCGTAGCGAATAGATGTAGTCCGAAAGCTCCAGGCATCCGGTCGTCTCGCCGCCGGGCGAATCGACCTGCAGCAGGATCGCGCGCACGGCAGCATCATTCACCGCTTCCTGCACGTAGCGTCCGATCAGGTCATAGGAACTGCAACCGCTGAAAGCCGAAACCCACGACTCCTTCTTTGTCAGCACACCTTGGATGGGGATGACCGCGACGCCGTCGATCACCTGGTAATCGCTGTCGTCCGCCTGCTCCATATAGGCGGCGGCGAACCGCTCTGCGGGCTCCGCGCCGGCCACCGCTGTCGGAATGATCCCCAGCCGCGGACCCAACGCCTGAACCATAAGGTCCAGCTTGGGCGGATGAATCATGAGCGGCGTGTTCACGAACCGCGATGCAAGACGAGTCAGATTCTTCACGGCTTCACGTCCACCTCTCCCTTTGCCGCATCCGTCTGAATCTCGCTTTCGGTCAATCCAGCGTTGCGCCCGGTGAGCACCTTGCGGCCATCGCTGTCGTAGGACAGCCCAAGCTTGTCCGCCCGCTTGTTGTCTGCTTCCTGCTCCGCGTCCACGGCACCGGCATCGCGTCCTTGCGCCGCGACCTCGGCGGAACGCGTGGAGAGACCGCTGCGGATCGCATCGTTGGAAGCCTTGATGTCCTTCTCCGGATCAACCCACGGCCAGCCGGGCGTGACCCACTGCACTTCCTCGAATGGCTCGGGATCTTTGTTGTACGCGTTCAACAGATCAATGCCGAACACCAGCGCCAGCATCGCGTCGCGCAGCCAGCGTTTATACACCGGATGGCAGACCTGAAAGATGAAAACCGAATGCTGGTACTGCTCGCACTTGCGACGGAACTCCAGCAGGCCGGCGCGAATCGAAGAGTAGTTGATCCCCGAAAGGTCGCCGCTGATCTGGTACTCAGCGAGCCCGGCGCCGCTCGCGAAAGCTTGCAGGCAACTCCTGATGAACGATTTGAAATCGCCGCTGTCTTTCGCCTCCGCAAATTGAACCTCTTCACCGAAGTTCAATACCTGGAACGTGCCGGGTTCGAGCTTGCTGATCTGCGCTCCCGGCTCTGTCTGAGTCGGCCCGTTCTGATACTGGTCCGGCGGGATGATCGGATTGTCCGGACTGGCCTGCGTAATGAATCCCGTGATCATCGCCGCGAGTTTCTTGCGGACGATCTCTGCGTCGGTGTACTGCTCCAGTTCGTAGAGCTTCGCGATTACCGACGTGAGCCACGGCTGCCCTCGGAACTGGCCGGCGCGAATTGGCTTGTAGACGTGCAGCACGTCCGTGGCCGGCACCCGCTCGACCGAGAGAGCGTCCATCGGGAAAAACATCGTTTCGCCCGGATGCGCCTTCCAAAAGTGGTATGCCGCGCGACGTCCATCTGGCTGAAACTCGATTCCACACCGAACTGAGTTCTTGGGCGGCATCTGCTCGATAGCCGTGCGCCACAACGGTAGCTGCTCGGCCTCGATGAGCTGCAGTTGCAACGGAACTGTCAACCCTTCCTTCACCGAGCGCGGCCTGAAGCGGACGAAGCACTCGCCGGCTTCCATGACTTCGCGGGCAATCACCATCTGTTGGCCGTAGAAATCCGTCTGGCCCGATGCAGGATTTCGCGGGTCGTACTCGACGTCGCACTCCCGAGTCCACCTGTTCCACTTCCGGGTAATCAGCTCGCGCACCTGTTCGTCCGGATGGTGCGGCACCAGGCGAATGCCTCGACCGATCGCGTTGGCCACATACGAGTCCACGGCCCCCGACGCCCACGCGCTGTTTCGAACCGCGTCCCGGTTCCGAGCTTGCAGCTCCAGGCCATGCGAAAACAGGAGCGTGTTGAGGCCAAGGAACGGCGGATTCCATCCAATTCCACGACGCCCACGACCAGCAGCATCGAAGGGGAACGTCCCCATCGCGCGGGTGCGCGGCACGCGCGGGATCGCCATCGGCTCGTGCCCGGCTTGGCGCGCCAGCGTCATCAGAGTTTCGATTGGCACTGTACTTCTAGTGGCCCCAGCCGTTGGTCGTGTAGATGCGTACCTGGCGCACTTGCTGCGGCCCGCTCTGCTGAGCGATGTCGTTCAGGATCAGATTCCGGAGTTTCAAGTAGTCATCCACGGAATCGAATTCGAACTCGCGATCCTGAAAGCGGACCCTGCGCGCCCCCTGCTTGCGCGCCGCGTCGAGAGCGTCGAGATCAGCTTGTGTGAATGCCATTAGGATTTCTAACCCTTAGAATTCGCCGCCGGGCATGTCCATCGGCTGTGGCAGGACTGGTACGCAACGGGTTATCGTTTACTCCATGAGCTACAACGTTGCCATTTGTACTTCGCCGATTCCGGAACAGGATGAGGCGGCTTGGGCAGTGGTCAACGATCTCATCGAATCAAAAGGGCCAGTTCCATCAGTATTCCGTCAACTGCACGATCAGTTAACTGCGCGATATCCATGTATCTGCACCCTCTCGGATGACAGAGTCGATGAAGACGGAGTCTGGAGCGACGGACCGTTATGGAATGACTTTGGCCACCGGGCCGCAGTGCTCGGCATAATCTATTCGCGGGTTGAAGAGGTCCTGCCATTTCTGGTTCGCACGGCAAATGAACTTGGCTTGACTGTGTTCGATTGGGGTGGCCCGTCAATCTATCGACCACTAAGACCTATGTAGATTGAGGCCCACCATGAAGACCTCATTCGAAGCTCTAAGAATCAAACTTCCATCCTGAAGCGCACGCGGTTCCGCGACGCTTGCTTGCCGTCCGTGCGCTGCGGTTGCTGCGGCTGCTTCACTTCGTTCACCGGAGGGCTACCCACACGGCGCTCGAGGTCGGCCCAGTGCTTCTCCTGGAAGCGGTCGATGCCGACCCGTCCAGCCGCCGCACGGGCATACACCCGGCAATCGAGCGCCTCATTGCGCTCGCGCATCTTCTGCCATTCGTGCCGGCGATACCCCTTGACAATCTTCGTCACCAACTGCTCGGCGGTGATTTGTTTGAAGTACTCTTCGCTGTAGCGCGGGAAGTGGCAATACCCCGGTGGGAACGGAATCCCCTTCGCTACGTCCTCATCCGTCGGCCGATCTTGGCGCAGCCACCGGTACAACTCTTCCTTGGCCATGCCGGAATTGACCGGCCACACCCGCACGCCGCGCTTCAGCTTCGCGCCCGCCGGTCCCACCTCCACAGGAGACGCCGGCCCAATGATCGCGGGCGTCCGCGAATCGCCTTTGATCACCAGCACGCGCCCGCCCTCGCGTCGCGCCCACTGGTACACCTCGATGGCGGCAAAGCCCGAATCCACGGCGAGTTGCAGGATCTGCAACTCCAGGCCGGACTCAGTGGAGAAGGATTCGTTCAGCAGTCCGGTGAGTTTCTCCCAGACCTGCTGCCGCGAGGTGTCCCCTTCGAACACCCGATAGTCGACCGACCACGACTCCTTGCCGCGGCCCCACGCGGTGATCTCAACCTCGATGCGGTCCTTCTGGACATCCGCGCCAGCCGTAATGAACAACCCGCCAGACGGCACGGTGCCGACCTTGTACGTCTCGCGCCGGTCATACAGTCTCTGCCACTCTGGTGCCTCGCCGAGCAGCGTCCACGTTTCGCCAAGCACCGTGTTGACGAAGACCTGGAGCAGCGCCGGATTCTTCTGCGCCTGCTCGAATTGCTTGGCCGCGTCTGACCACGCGAACCAGCCAACCGGCGAGTACAGACTGGAGAGATGGAAGCCAGCGCTCTTGCCGTCGCCAACAGCGGTCCGCCGCCACTCGCCACACGCAAGCATCGACTGCTTCTGATGGTTGTGGATCTCCTGCCCGCAATGCTCGCAAACGTAGACGACCTTCTCTGTGTCGCCCTTCGGCCAGCGCAACTGCGCGAACTTCAGCGTCTGGAACTCGCGGCAGATTGGGCACGGCACCCAGAACAATCGTTTGTCGCTCTCCTCATACGCTGCCTCGATCCGGGACATACCCGTGATCTTCGGCGTCGAGCACATGAAGATCTTGCGGCGCGCGAACGTCCTGGTGCGCGCGGTCGCCAGGTTGACAGGATCGCCCTCGCCTTCCACATCGCCCGGATATCCGTCCACTTCATCCAGAAACAAATACCGCGCCGCCATCGAGCGGAGGCCGACCGCGGAGTTCGCGCCGGTCATCACCAGCACACCGCCGGGAAACTCCTTCGACAGAACCGTGTTTCCTGAGTCGCGCGACCGCGGATCGCTGACCAGCGCCCGTAGCACCTCCGATTCCTCAATCAGCGGATCGATGCGCTGTTTCGAGTTGCGCTTGGCCATCTCCACGGTAGGCTGGATGGCCATCATGGGGCCGGGCGCCTGGTGGATCACGTAGCCGATCCAGTTGTTTCCGCACTCCGTGCCGCCGATCTGCGCACCTTTCATGAAGACCGTCCGCTCGATGGGTGAGGACGGCGAAAGGCAGTCCATGATCTCGCGCAGATACGGTGTGCGATCCGTGCGCCATGGGCCTGACTCAGCCGAGGCCCGCTGCGATAGCGAGCGGTACTTGTCAGCCCACTGCGAGATCGTCAGCATCGGGTCCGGCCGCGCGCCGGCTGCCGCCGCTGCTGAGTAGATCTCTTCAGCCGTTGGAGTCTGCAAACTCATTCAGTGCCCTGCGGATTTCGCTGGTCAGAATCCCGTAACACTTCGCAGCTTCGGTTTCGGCCGCCATCATCGCCGCCACGCGATCCGGGATGTTCAGCATGTGGTCGCGGAACTGCCGGAACTTGTCGAACGCGGCCACTTGCACCTCGTTTTTAGCGACCAGCTTAGCGACGCGTTCTTCGTACTCGATCCTGGCGAGCTTCGCCTGGTAGTACTCGCGCACGGCGCGCGCCTTGGTGTACTGCGAAGCACCGAAGATCGAGACATCATCTTCGTCCTGGCCGCGCTTGGTGATCGGTGGCGCATGGCGCGAGGTGTTCTGCTCCCAATCGACATCGGCCTGTTCGGAATCGATCCGTCCGTCTGGCTGTGTCGAGATACGTTTGGTCTCGATGGCCTTTTGTACGGCGGATAGGGCGACTCCCCGATGGCGCGCGTAGGCCCGCTGGCTCAGGATCGCCATGTGTTCGCCTCTCTGCCAATCTTCGCGAAACCGGTCACTTTTGCCTTGCGTTTCGAGCGAACCGGAGTGATGAATCAGGTGCTCCCGAACGGAGCGAGAAAGGAAGCAAAATTATCATGACGAACGCAGAAACCAACGACAAAGCCGCCGCCGTTGCGGAACAGGGCGCGCACGTCGCGCCGGAGAACGCTCCCTCGAAGAAGGGTGCCAGCCAGAAGAAGGGCGCGCCCAAAGCCAAGAAAAGCGCCAAGGCCACCGCGCCCAAGAAGCAAGCCAAGGCCAGAAAAAAGGCGGCCGGCAAGTCCGAACGCAAGGCCACCGCCCCGCGCGCCGAGAGCAAGGGCGCGAAAATCCTGGACATGATCGCACGCGCGAAGGGCGCGACCCTCGCCGAGATCATGAAGGCCACCGACTGGCAGGCCCACAGCGTGCGCGGATTCATCAGCACCGCCGGCAAGAAGCACAACGTCAAGATCGAGTCCTCGAAGAACGAAGCCGGTGATCGCGTCTACAAGATCACCAAGTAGAGACTGCCCACGTACCCCACCCCAACGCCGCCGCCGAGTTTAACGATCCGGCGGCGGTTGTACTTTGTGAACTCCCGCCGTCAGCGCGTTGATCCTTTCGGCCACCAGCTCTTCACGTAGGTGGCACTCGCCAGCGCGAACGTATGTCCCATTGATCCTGGTGATGATGCGGTTTTCCAACTCCGCAATCTCCTTCCGGACTTCCGCCAGCAAAGCTCGGTTCTGTGACCCGACGTAGGCTCCGATGAAGCCAGCAGCCAGACCAGCGACGGGCACGAGGAATTGCAGAATGTGTTCGTTCATTGACGTCCGTGCTTCTCAGGATTCTCAACTCGGCCGACCAGTCCGCCAACGCCATGCAGAGGCCCTCGATGTCGGGATGGCCGGCCAACAGTTTGGCTTCGAGCCCTGCAATTTCGCGATGGCATCTCGCGATCTCATTTCGCAGGGCCTGTCCCTCCTGGAACAGTCACGTGTGAGATCCCGCCGGCGGCAATTCCACGCTCTGCTCACGAGGCGTGTTCTGAGTACTCGCGGTTAGGTCCCGACGCGTGCGGCGGATTTGTTCCAATTCTGTTTCGAATCGTGTTTGGCGTTTGCGAAGCTCTTCGACGGACGCTTTGAGCGCCGGCACCTCGGTGTTGATATTTCGCTTCGCGCGCAGCCATTCCTGGACGCTCAATGCGATGCTGACCGAAATATCGATAGCGCCCCACATGGCCATGGCACCCACCGAAACAAGGCCGATGTACGACAACAAATCTACAAGTGATTTTGAACTCACAAAAATTCTCCTCGTTCGCGGCTAAGAAGCGACTGGTGATTGTTCCGCGATGACCGATTCCGCAAACGACCGCCCGGAGACTGCATGCCGCGCAGTTTTCCCTGAGAACGCTTGCCAGCGACGAACAATCACGTCGCAATACTTCGGCTCCAACTCGATCAGCCGCGCCTGGCGTCCCGACTTCTCACACGCGATCATGGTCGTGCCCGATCCGCCGAACGGATCGAGGATAGTGTCACGCGTCTTGCTGCTGTTGCGGATCGCGCGCTCCACCAATTCCACCGGCTTCATGGTCGGATGGGCCTGGCTGGATGCTGGCCTCTTGATGAACCAGATATCGCCCTGGTCCCGCGCGCCACACCAGAAGTGATCCGTGCCCTTGCGCCAGCCATAGAGAATCGGTTCGTACTGCCGCTGGTAGTCCGACCGGCCCAACGTGAAGTGGTGCTTCGCCCAGATCACGAACGTGGACCAGTAGCCGCCGGCATCTGTGAACGCCTGGTGGAGCGTGTGCAGCTCCGACGACGACATGCAGACGTAGATGGCGCCCTTCGTTACCGCCAGCACGTTCGCGCACGCATCGCGCAGGAACTCATAGAACTTGCCGCCAAGCGTATCGTTGCCGATTTTGAGCTTCTTCGCGGTCTTGCCCTCGTAATCGACGTTGTACGGCGGGTCCGTAAAAACCATGTCTGCCAAGCCACCAGAGAGAACGGCCTGGACCGCATCCATGCTGGTCGCGTCGCCGCACAGCAGCCGGTGCTCGCCCATCAGCCAGACGTCTCCGCGCACGGTAACCGCGTGCTCCTCCTCTTCGGGAATCGCATCGTCGTCGGTCAGTCCAACATTGGACTCCTCTGGATCGCGCAGGAGTTCCTCAACCTCCTCGTCCGTGAAACCGACTAGGTCGAGATCGAAGCCATCCTCCTCGAGCGACTCCAACTCCACGCGCAGCATTTCCTCATCCCAACCGGCGTTCAGCGCCAGCCGGTTGTCCGCGAGCACCAACGCCCGTCGCTGTGTCGGAGTCAGATGGTCAAGGACGATGACCGGAACCTCGGTCAGCTTCAGCTTCCTGGCAGCCGCCAACCGCGCGTGGCCGGCGATGATCACACCATCTGCGCCGACCAGAATCGGATTCGTCCAGCCGAACTCGATGATGCTCGCCGCAACCTGCGCCACCTGTTCGTCCGAGTGGGTGCGGGCGTTGCGGGCGTAGGGGATCAGTTTCTCAACTGCCCACTGCTGGACCTGGAGTTCGGTCTTCATTAGCTCAGGAAACCTTCCGGCGGCTCCCGTAGAACGGTGCCGGTCCGTTGTGCTGAATGCGCCGGGCGTCTCGCGCACGGGGATTGTCGACCTGCTCCAGCGGGACATCGCGCGCGGCGGCGACTTCGTTGATTGCCTGGCCGGTACTGAGCAGAATCGGAATCTCGCCGCTCAGGTTCGAGATCCGGCGCAGGATGACGTCGCAGTAGGACGGACTGATCTCGCAACCCATGCCGACTCGATCAAGCACCTCTGCGGCTGCTATCGAAGTCCCACTTCCGAGGAACGGATCAAATACCAGGTCGCCCGCGTCCGTGAACGCCTTGACGAAGAACTCAGCGAGCCCACGCGGAAAGGGAGCGGAGTGCGATCCCTGGTTGGATTCCGTCCGCGCCTCGATGACGTTGCTCGGCCGCGCGACGCCACGGAAACGGCCATCGTCATCCGCCGCGCCCGGCTTCGCGGCTGCACTCCCGCGTGCTCCCGTGCCCAATAGCCCGCTGC
>Ga0335074_10005828_pt1 | contig 17068 bp, 17 predicted proteins | sample Lox_Sample_23_FD_206715 | JGI IMG/M metagenome (GOLD analysis project Ga0335074, IMG submission 206715) | Soil microbial communities from Loxahatchee National Wildlife Refuge, Florida, United States - Lox_Sample_2.3 | ecosystem: Environmental > Terrestrial > Soil > Wetlands | place: USA...
GTACTGCGATCAGTGACATGTGGTGGGCTACCACGTCGTGCAGTTCCCGGGCGATCCGCGCCCGTTCCTCCAGCACCGCCCGCCGCGCCTGCTCAAGCTCCGCCAACTCCGCCTGATCAGCCAGCGCGGTGCGGGCGCGACGCCAGGCTCCCAGGGCATCGGAAGCGACCGCCGCGGCGGTCAGCGCAACCGTGCCGACTACGCCTGCCAGCAGCCCCGGACTTCCCTTGGCCACGTGCAGCCACCAGGGGACCAGGGTGATCGCCCACATCCACCAGAGCGTCGACCGCTGGTGCCGCACCCCGGCCACGCAGAACACCGCCAGCACCACAAGGATCTGCGGCGGATCCCACGGCCACTGTCCCTGCCGCAACTGTTCGGCCATGGGCACCAGCAGCAGCTCCAGCCAGCCGAGGCGCCAGCCCAGCAGCGGGTAGCGGGCTGCCAGCGGCAGCGGCGCGACCACGGCTAGTGCGACCAGCACCGACATCACCACGGGGCCGCCGGGAATCATCCAGTCCAGGTGCAGCAACTGGAAGCGAGGAAGGAAGCTGCTCACGACCTCCCGGCGCGGAAAGACAGAACCGAAGAGGCCGTTGTAGATGACGAGGTTGCCCAGGTTCACCGTGCAGAGCACCAGCGTGGCCAGGCCTATGCCCGCGTAGGTCGTCATCCGCAGCCAGGCCCAGCGCCACGCCGGCGCCGGGTCGGAGCCGGTGAGCACTGTCAGCAGCCCGCGCCACGCCGGGCGCGCCAGCGCGCGGACGCGGCCCAGTGCCGCAGCGGCACTGAGCAGACGTTGCACACTGCCAGCGTAGGCCGCTCGCGCCCGCCAGGCGTCCCGCCGCAGGCTGTCATACCCGGGTATGAGGTTGCCTGCCGCCCGGTGCGGCTACCCCCATCTCGTTATCCTCATCCGGTGCATGTTCTCCCGGCGCTCCCCGAGTTCCGCTTGGAGGCTTACTTCTCGCGGTGGGAGTTCACCGCGCGGTACAACCTGACCGCGTCTGACGCCCAGACGATGTCCCTGGCGCAGTTGCTTGAACTCGCTGACGACGACGGCCGGGCCCGGTGGGAATCGCTGCACCTCGGCTACACCGAAACAAGGGGCCTGCCCGCACTGCGCCAGGAGATCGCCGGCACTTACGATCACGTAGCACCCGAGGACGTCATCTGCTTCGCCGGCGCCGAGGAAGCCATCTACCTGGCGATGCAGGTCCTGCTGGAGCCGTCCGATCACGCGGTGGTCGTGACGCCCAACTACCAGTCAGCCGAGACCGTCCCGCTGTCGGTCTGCGAGGTGACCGGCGTGGCGCTGCGGCCCGAGGACGGCTGGGCGCTGGACCTGGAAGCGGTCGCTGGTGCGCTGCGCCCGGCGACGCGGGTGGTGTCCGTCAATTTCCCGCACAACCCCACCGGCGCGGTCCCGGACGAGAGCACCTGGCGTGACCTGGTGGCGCTGTGCGACGAGCGCGGCATCCGGCTGTTCAGCGATGAGGTGTACCGGGGGCTGGAGCTCAGCCCGCGGCAGCCGCTGCCACAGGCGGCCGACCTGTCAGTGTCAGCGGCGTCGCTTGGCGTTCTTTCAAAGGCCTACGGTCTGCCTGGCCTGCGGATCGGCTGGATCGCCTGCCGGGACCGCGGGCTGCTCAGCCGGCTGGAGCAGGCCAAGCACTACACAACTATCTGCAGCGCGGCGCCCAGCGAGGTGCTCGCGCTGATCGCGCTGCGCGCCCGGGACAGCATCCTGGAGCGGAACCGCCGGATCATCGAAGGCAACCTCCCGGTCTTCGGGGAGTTCTTCTCCCGGTTCGGCGACCTGTTCGAGTGGCAGCCGCCACAAGGCGGCTGCGTCTGCTTCCCCCGCTACCTCGGCCCGGACGGAGTCGAGGCGATGTGCGCCGGCCTGGTGCAGTCCGAAGGCGTGCTGCTGCTCCCGGCGAGCATCTACCGGTCGGAGCTGACGCCGACCCCGGCGGACCGGTTCCGTGTCGGCGTCGGCCGCCGCGACCCGCAGCCGGCCCTGGACCGCTGGGCTACCTGGCTGGAGCAGCGCGGCTGACGCCACCCGGTGTCAGCTTCCTGGCCTGCTCAAACCAGATGCCGAGCTCGCTGACCTCAGCAGCGGTCAGCACAGGGCGCAACTTCGGCCAGACCTGGCGTTCCTCGTAGGCCATGTGGTCACGGTCAGCCGCGATGAACTCGCCCAGCAGCGCTTCGAAGCCGGGGTCGGCCGGATCCGCCTTATCCAGCTTGTCGAGGACATCCTTGCCCTCCTGTTCCTGGCCGGTCGCCTGGCCGGCGAGCCACGGCCCGTCCGGCAGGCGGTCGCGCACGACCGGCCAGAAGAGCATCTGCTCGGCGGCCTGGTGCCTGGACTCCTCGGCAACCAGTCTCCGTGCCATACGCCTGCGCTGGTCGAGCTGGGCCGGGCTGGCGCCTGCCGCCGCTGTCGGACCGGATTCAAGCGCCGACAGCATCTGCTCGACATCCCGGTGGTCGCGGCTCAGTACCTCGAAGACATCCGGCATGATCCCTCCCCGGGGTCTGGCGTTCGGCGATCAAACGCTTCTTCCCCCTGACCTGCGGGTAAACGTCCGCTTCGGTTCGGGCACCGTCGACCACAGGTGTAGCCGGCAGTGTCCGCTGAGGTGACGACGCCGCCGTCAGGAACCAGCATGATCGGGCTCATGCCAGCAGGTGAATACGGCCCGGCCAGCGCGCGGCGCCCGGTTGTGCAGGCCGGCCGGAGAGCGGGCGCGCCGCTGCTGTTCCTGATCGCCGACACCGGCGGGGGCCACCGGAACGCGGCGCGGGCGGTCAGCCAGGCACTCGACCAGCTCTACCCGGGACGGTTCGCGCCTGTGTTGTGCGATCCGCTGGCCGGGCCGGGCTCAGCGCGGCTGCTCCGCTTCGTGATCAGGCTGTACGGCCCGGTGATCCGGCTGGCGCCGTGGCTGTGGGGAGCGGCGTACCGCTGCTGCGACTCGCGGCCGGCCATGTGGCTGGTGCGCCGGACCGTGCTGCGGCTCGCCCAGCGGCCGGTGACCGATGCGGCCAGGGCCGTCGGCCCGGCTGCGATCGTGTCGTTCCACCCGCTGACCGGCGCGCTGGCCCGTCGCGCCCGGGACCTTGCCGCTCCCGGGGCACCGGCAGTGACCGTGATCACGGACCTGGCCCAGGCCCACCAGGCCTGGCGGTACCGCGGAGTCAACGTGATCGCAGGCCCGCCGAGCGCCCTGGGCCATGATCGTGCTGTGGACACGCCACAGGCCTTTCCGGCCGGGCTGCCGGTGACCCGCGATTTTTGGGAAGGGCGGATTGAACGAGGCCAGCGGGTGACCCTGCGACGGTCGCTGGACCTGGATGAGAGCAGGTTTCTGGTGCTGCTGACCGGTGGAGGCGAAGGCACCGGGGGCATCGGCCGCCGCGCCGCCGCGATTCTGCGGCGATTCGGCGACATCGACGTCGTCGCCGTGTGCGGCCGCAACCGGCGGCTCGAGCGCAGGCTCGGCCGGCTCGCGGCCAGGCACGGCGAACGGCTCACCGTCACCGGATTCACCAGCGGCATGGCGGACTGGCTGCGGTGCTGCGACGTCGTGGTGACCAAGGCGGGCCCGGGGACGATCGCCGAGGCAACCTGCTGCGGGACACCGATGCTGCTGACCTCGCACGTGCCCGGCCAGGAGGCGGGCAACGCCGAGGTGGTAACCGCTGCCGGGGCCGGGCGCAAGGCGGCCAGCATCCGGCGGCTCCTGGCCGAAATCGAGAGCCTCCGGCGCGACCAGCAAGGACTTGACATGCTGGGCACCGCAGCCGCCCGGCTCGGCCAGCCCGGCGCCGCGGCCGGAATCGCCAGGCTCATCGCCGGCCTGGCCGGATCGCGGCCCGGTACCACTCGGCCTCGTTCGGGAAAATCCGCCGTGGGTGTGCTTCCGGCAGGCAGCCGGGCGGGTGACCCGTGCTGAGCGCGCTGCGGGTCAGACGGGCCGCGCAGCCAATGACCGATGCCTGGCGGCGGGTGCCTGTGGCACCGCGGGGTACGGCACTGCTCGGGATCAGCTTCCGGCCGCTGCAGGCGGAGGCCCTGGGGCTGGAGCCGCAGGCCGCCCTGGCCGCGCTGCTGCCCTACCCGTTCCAGCTCATCAGGCTGGCCGCGTACTGGGACCGGCTGGAGCCGGGCCCCGGACGGTTTGAGCCTGGCCAGCTCGACCAGGCGCTGGAGGCGGCGGAGCGCGCGGGCAAGCAGGTCATCGTCGGCGTCGGCGCGGTGAAGAATTTCGGCTACCCGGAATTCTTCGTGCCGCCGCACCACCTGGCCGAGCCGTTGCGCGAGCGCACCCTGGTGACGCCCAGTGAGCACCCGGCGCTGCTGGACGCGGCTGTCGCCTTCGTCACCCGCGTCGTCAGCCGGTACAAGGACCACACCGCGATATCCGCGTGGCAGGTCGAGCACGAGGCGGTAGACCCGCTCGGCATGGAACATTCCTGGCGGCTGTCCGAGGCGTTCGCGCGCGCCGAGGTCGCGGCAGTCCGCGCGGCCGACCCCGGCCGGCCGGTGCTGATGAACGGGTTCCTGCCAACGTCGGCTCCGGTCGCCCTGACGCAGGGCTGGCGGACCAGGGACCAGGGCGACTCCCTGGCGGTAGCGCAGCGCCTGGCCGACATCGTGGGGCTTGACGTCTACCCGCGGCACGCGCTGGCCGCGGCCGGACCGCTGACCGCGTACCTGGCCGGTGCCCCCAGCAGGACAGGCCGGAAGTGGCGGCGGCTCGCGCGGCCGCTCGCCCAGCTCGGAACCGCCGGGAAGCGGGTGCTGATCGCCGAGGGCCAGGCCGAGCCCTGGGAGGCGGTGACGAACCCGCCGAGCCCGCCTGGCCGGGCGATGTACAGCTGCCGCCCCGAGGATCTGATCACGACCTACAGCCAGTGCCTGGGCGAGAACGGCGCGCAGGCCGCTCTGGAGGCATACCTGTTCTGGGGGGCCGAATACTGGCTGGCGCGCGACCGCCAGTCAGACCCGGCCTACCTGCGCGCGTTCGCGCGTGTGCTTGAGGACAGCGGCTGAAGCGCCCGGTCAGCGGGTCCGCTCCCGGTAGCCGAACACCGCTGACCCGGCCGTCATGAGCACAGCGAACAGGCCGAGAGTGATGGCGCCGTCGGCCAGCGGGCTGCCCGACACCACCTTGCTGTAGCCGGGAGTCCCCGCGTAGAACGCCGCCCGCGTCAGCTCGACCACATAGTGCATCGGCATCAGGTGGGCCAGGACATCCAGGTAACGCGCGGTTCCCTGCAACGGCACCAGCACGCCGCCAAGCACGTACTGCGGGATGATCAGGAACTGGAAGATCTGCATAGCCGAGCGCTGGTTCGGCAATGCGGCCACCGTCGCCAGCCCGAACGCGCCCCCGAGCAGGCAGCAGGCCAGACCCGGCGGAAGCAGCGCCGCGATCTGCCCGGCCTTCATCCGGACGCCGAACGCCATTGCGAACGCGACGATGAAGACCCCCTGCGTCATTGCCACCAGCGTCTCTCCGGCAATCTTTCCGGCGACCAGGGTCAGCCGGGATACCGGGGTCACGAACAGCTCGCGGGAGAAGTCGTTCTCCCGGTCTTCGACGATCGAGATCATGCCGGCGGCGCAGGACTGGAACAGGCTCGCGGCGAGCACGCCGGTGAACGCGAGCGTCACCGCGTTCAGGCCGGTCACCCGGCCGACAGTGGGCTGCAGGATCGCGCCGAGGCCCCCGATGAGCAGCACCGGGAACGCGAGGTTGACCGCCAGCCTGGGACGGTCTCGCAGCAGCTTGATCACGTCGCGCTGCGCGATGATCGCCAGCGCCGACAGCTCGCGAGCTACATGGCTCAGCGATCCCGGGCCACGCCCGGCCCCGCGGCTTCCCTCCGGGGGATAGCTGGCCGCCTCACCAGCCCGAGCCCCGGGCAGCGCGGTCATGACCCGGCTCCGCCGGTCACCCGCAGGTACGCGTCCTCCAGCGTCAAGGCGCGCTGGCGCGCCTTGACCTCACCCGGGCTGCCGCGCTCGATGATCCGGCCGCTGGCCAGCACGCAGATCGAGTCGGCCGCCTCGGCCTCCTCGAGGTAGTGGGTGGTCAGGAACACAGTTGTCCGCAGCGCGGCCCGGGCTTGCCCCAGGTAGGACCACAGGGCGCGCCTGCTCTCCGGGTCGAGGCCCGTCGTCGGCTCGTCGAGGAACAGCACCCGGGGCCGGTGCATCAGCGCGCGCACGATTTCCAGCCGCCGCCGCAGCCCTCCGGATAGCGTGCGCGCCCGCTGCCCCAGCAGGTCACTGATATCCAGAACGTCAGCCAGGTCGCGCACCTGGTTTCGGTAGCCGCTTGGCATCAGGCGGTAACACGGCCGCCACGGGTAGAGCCCGTACAGCACGGCGTGCAGCCTGACGTTTTCCTCAGCGGTCAGGTTGAGATCCAGGGAGGGCTGCTGGAACACGACGCCGATCTCCCGGCGCACCCGCGCCGCGCCGCCGGCCAGGTCCTGGCCCGCTACCTGGATCCGGCCCGACGTCGGCGCCAGCGTCGTTGTGAGCATGGCCACCGTCGTCGTCTTGCCAGCGCCGTTCGGCCCCAGCAGGCAGAAAAGCTCACCTTCAGCGACGTCGAAGCTGATCCCGTCGACAGCGTTCTTGGGCGCCGACCGGTACCGCTTGACCAGGTGTTCCACCGTTATCACGTGCGCCGCCTGGCCAGCCAGACCACAGCTGCAGTGACGGCGCGGACGAAGGGGCGTGGGAGGTATGGCGCCTGCACTTCGCGCTCGAAGTCCCGCATGAACAGGGCGAGGCCGACCGGGCTGGGAATCTGGCGCCGTATCCGCCCGGCGGCCGCGTGCTGGCGCTGGGCCAGCGCGGCGGCCGTCTCCAGCAGGTCCTGCATGTTCAGCGCGGGCGTGGTTCGCACGGTGACCCGGGCGGGCTGGCTGGAGGCGTTGGCGAAGTGGTGCACGGCGCCCGGCGGGACCTGCACCGTGTCGCCGGGGCCAGCGAGGATACGGCGGCGGCCGACCCGGAATCGCATTTGCCCGTCCAGCACCGTGAAGCGTTCTTCCTGCTCGGGATGGGCATGGCTGCTGGGCACCCGGCCGCCGGGCGCGAGCTCGAGCTCCCAGGTGAGCACCGCCTGGCCGGCAGCCGGCTCGCGGATCGTGATCCGCTCCCCGCTCAGCGGGTTGACGATGACCACGGGCCTGGGCGCTGCCCGGTCAGCTGACATCGCGGGGCACCGTGATTCGGGCGGCCAGCAGCGACAGCACGGCGGCAATGCCGATGAGCAGTCCGGCGGCCGCCGCGAACGGCAGCGCGGTCGCCGATGTGGCCGCGTCGTGCGCGGGGCCGAATGCGGCGCCGCCGAGTGATGACCCGGCCAGGGTCGTCGCCGCGGTGTAAGGCAGGTAGGGCTGCACGGACTTGAACAAGCCGCCGATCAGCGACTCGATCACAATCGTCCAGACGAACACGCCGATGATCGCCGCGAGCTGCGACCGGACCAGCGAGCCGACGGCAACGCCCACGGCCGCGAGGAGAGCGGCTGCGGCCAGGTGGCCCGCCCCGTAGCGGGCCAGTGTGGCGTCGCCGACGGCTAGGTGATAGCCGTGCGCGGCTACGAAGATCAGCCCCACTCCGGCCGCTATGAGGTAGCCCACCAGGCCAAACACGACCCCGGCAGCGGCGGCGGCAATGGCCTTGGCGCCAAGAACGCGGCTGCGGTGGGGCGTGGCCAGGTAGGTGAGCGTGGCGGTGGAGTGGCGGAACTCGCCGCTGGAGACGGTCACACCCAGGATGGCGGCCAGCAGCAGCGCCCACGTCCCGCCGGTGATGACCGAGTCAAGGCCGGACGCGGTGTAGAGCGGTGCGATTCCGCCCGCCTTGGTACCGGCCCGGGAGGCCTCGAGAACCGAGAACAGGATCGTGAGCCCAGCGGCCGTGGCCAGCAGGCCGTAGGTCAGTCTCGTGGTCCGCAGCTTGAACAGCTCGGCGCGGACCAGCGTGGTCATGGGGGTCATCGTGCTGTCTCCTTGGTCAGCTTGAGGAACGCGTCCTCGAGGTTGTGCTCGCCCGCCGTGAGCTCAGCCAGCGACGCCTGGGCGATCAGGCGGCCGTGGTCGAGGATCACCGCGGAATCGACGGTCTGGGCGACTTCGGCCAGCAGGTGGCTGGACACCAGGACCGTCTGGCCCTCCGCGGCCAGCCCGCGCAGCAAGTCCCGCAGCCACCGCACGCCGTCGGGGTCCAGCCCGTTGGTGGGCTCATCCAGGATGAGCACCTCAGGATCGGCGAGCAGCGCGGTCGCCAGGCCGAGGCGCTGGCGCATGCCGAGCGAGAAACCGCCGATCCGGCGGCCTGCCGCGCCGGTCAGACCGGTGAGCTCGAGCACGTCATCGACTCGCGATGGGTCCGACTGGCTCAGCAAGGCCTGCACCCGCAGGTGGCTGCGGGCAGTCCGGCCCGGGTAGAAGCTGGACGCCTCGAGCACGGCGCCGACCTGGTGCAGCGGCTCGGGCAGATCCCGGTAGGCCTTCCCGTTGATGGTCGCCCTGCCCGCGTCCGGCCGTACCAGGCCGAGCAGCATCCGCAGCGTGGTCGTCTTGCCTGCCCCGTTCGGGCCCAGGAACCCGACCACCGTGCCCGCCTCGACCGTGAAGCTCAGCCGGTCAACCGCGAGAACCTTTCCGAACCGCTTGGTCAGCCCGTGTACCTCTATCAGTGGCATGAATGCCTCCCTGCGACGTTCTTCCGGCTCCAGAGTGCCGGCCGACCCCCTCAGGTGTCGTCGGCCAGACAGCCCGTCCTTGGTCGTCCGCTGCGGTAGGCGGCACCGCGCCCGATACCCCGTCAGGCTGATGTCGCCATGACGGGGCGCGCGTACCGTCGTCACCAGAGATGAACGGACCTGACATGGATGGCAGAGGGCTACCGGGAGCGCGTGCGCATTCGGGCAGGCACACGCCTTCGAACCGGCTGGGCGCACGCGTGCGGCTGCGCCGGTGGCTGGCGGAGGCCCGGGAGCCGCGGGGAGCATGGCCCCGCACCCGGCGCGAGTGGACCGTGGATGCCGTGATCGCCGCTGTGGTGATCGCCATCGAGGTGGGCGGCTCGCATGCGGGCGGGTCCTGGAAGACAGGCCAGTCGCTCCCGCTCACTCCAAACCCCGGAGTCCCGGCCTATCTGCTGCTCGCTTCCGGCGGCGCAGCGCTGCTGGCACGCCGCCGGTACCCGACAGCCGTGCTGGCGTTTGTCCTGGTGACCACGCTGTGGGCCCAGGCACTGCAGGCCCAGCTGGTGTGGTTTGCGTTGATTGTCGCTTTCCTGACAGCGGTCGTAGCGCGGCGGCGAGCGGCAGCGATCGCGTCGCTGGTCGTCGGCTATCTCGCGTCGGTGCAGCCGCCGTGGCTGATCGGCCGGACCGGTCACACCACCGTGTCGTTCGCGCTCGAGCTCGCGGCTGGCCTGGTGTTCCTGCTGATCGTCGGGGAGCTCATCCGGGTCCGCAGCCAGCGTGCGGCAATGCTGCGGCACAGCCGGGAGGAAGAACGGCTCCGGCTGGCCGGCGAGGAGCGCATGCGGATGGCCCGCGACCTTCATGACGTTGTGGCGCACAACATATCTGTGATCAACGTCCAGGCGAATACGGCACTGCACCTGATGGACCGGCAGCCAGAGCGGGCCCAGTCGGCGCTGGTAACGATCAATGAGATCAGCAAACAGGCCCTGGTCGAGCTTCGCTCGGTCCTCGGGGTACTGCGCGACGTGGACGGGGCACCGCCGCTGACACCGGCCCCGGGACTGTCCCGCATCGGCGAGCTGGTCGACACCGCGGCAGCTGCCGGGCTCACCGTCCAGGTCACCCAGGAAGGGCCGCAGGCCACACTGCCCGTTGACGTAGACCTTGCCGCCTACCGGATCGTCCAGGAGGCCCTGACGAACAGCGCGCGCCACTCCGGGGGCACGAACGCGGCAGTGCACCTGGGCTACGACGAGCATGGCCTGCTGATCGAGGTAGCTGATGACGGCGGGGCGCGGCCTGACCGGCCTGCGGGCCGGTCAGAAGGCTCCGGATCGGGGATCGCGGGCATGACTGAGCGGGCGGCCGCGCTCGGCGGCACGCTCGACGCCGGGCCGAGACCGGATGGCGGTTTCCGGGTGCGGGCATGGCTGCCGCTCAGCGGGGAGTCCCGGGCCAGCGGGGCGCGCCAGTGACCCGGGTCGCGCTGGCCGACGACCAGGAGCTCGTCCGGGCCGGGTTCGCCGCACTGCTCGATGCCGAGGACGACTTCGACGTGGTCGGGGAAGCTGCCGACGGGGAACAGGCGGTGCAGCTCGCTGCCAGGTGCACCCCGGACGTGCTGCTGATGGACATCCGCATGCCCAGGCTTGACGGCATCGAGGCGACCCGGCGGATCGCGGCCAACCCGCGCCTGGACTCGGTCCATGTGGTGATCCTGACGACCTTCGAGCTCGACGAGTACGTGTTCGAGGCGCTGCGGGCCGGTGCCGCCGGGTTCCTGGTGAAGGACACCGACGCCGCGGAGCTGATCCGGGCCGTGCGCGTGGTGGCCAGCGGGGAGGCGCTGCTGTCCCCGTCGGTCACCAGGCGGCTCATCGCCGAGTTCGCCGCCCGCACCCGCGAGGCCAGCAGCCTGCCCGGGGTCAGCGACCTGACGCCGCGCGAGCGCGAAGTGGTAGCTCTCATCGCGTCGGGCCTGTCCAACGAGGAGATTGCCCGGAAGATCTACGTAAGCCAGTCCACGGTGAAGACGCACGCCGCCCGGGCGATGACCAAGCTCGCCGCGAGGGACCGGGCGCAGCTGGTCGTCTTCGCCTACCAGGCGGGACTGGTCCGGCCCGGCTGGGCCGAGTAAGCCGGGTAATCAGTCAGTGGGCGCTGGTTCACCCAGTGTCCCCTCGGCCATAGAAATGTCTCATTTCGGCGACGATTTCCGAACCAGAATGGCCGTTTTCCGGGGTCTGAACCATCGCACCGGGCAGGTGCGTACGATGAGCGGCGACGTGGACGATGGCTGGTCTGCCCAGCACAGACTGCCGGTGTAACGGGCACCTGCCCGGCTGAGAGGCACAACGAGAATGAGCTACGACCCATCCGCAGGTCAGGGGACGCCTCCTGGAGGGTACGGCCAGCCCGGCCAGCCTGGGCAGTACGGACAGCCCGGGCAATACGGACAACCCGGTCCGGGACAGCCTAACGTCGGCCAGCCTGGCGCCGGCCAGCCCGGGCAGTATGGCCAGCCTGGGCAATACGGGCAGCCTGGCGCCGGACAGCCCGGCCAGCCCGGGCAGTACGGACAGCCGACGCAGTACGGGCAACCGACCCAGTATGGGCAGCCGACACAGTATGGGCAGCCTGGGCAGTACGGACAGCCGCCAGGCAGCTACGGCGCAGCCAGTCCGTACCCAGGCGGAAGCCCCTACGGCATGCCTGGTTTTGGCCCGCCCGTCGGCCCAATGCCGTCCACTTACCGGGGCTGGGCCATCACGTCCATCGTTCTTGGCATCCTCTTCTGCCTGATTCTCGGGATGCCATTTGGCATCATCGCCAATGTCTACGCCGGCAAAGTCCAGCAGTCGTGGGACATGGGCGACGCAGTGGGCGCGATGTCGGCCTCCAAGAAGGCCTTGACCTGGAACATCGTGGCCACGGTGTGCATCGCACTCGGGGTCATCTTCCTCATCATCGATCTCACCACGCTCAATAGCAGCAGCTAACCCGGCGTCACCGCTGGGTGACCGTTGTCGCCATATTCGGTGAGCTTTCAGGCTGAAAATGGCCGTTCCTCCGACTCTTGAACCATCCCCAGGGCCGGTGCGTACCATGGTGCGACGACGCAGATCATCGCTGGTTTGCGCGGAACGGAACTGCCGGTGTTAGCCGCACCGCCCGGCTGAGAGGCACATCGAAATGAGCTACGACCCATCCCAAGGCCAGGGGACGCCCCCTGGCGGGTACGACCAGCCAGGCCAGTACGGACAGCCGACTCCGCCGCCAACCCCCGGCTACGGCGCATACCCAACAGGCGGAAGCCCCTACGGCACGCCTGGCTATGGCGCGCCCGTCGGCCCGGCGCCATCGAGCTACCGGGCCTGGGCTGTCACCTGCATCGTCCTCGGCATCTTCTTCAGCCTGATCATCGGCCTGCCCATGGGCATCGCCGCGAATTACTACGCCGGCAAGGTCCGGCGGAACTGGGACATGGGAGACCAGCCGGGCGCGATGAAGGCGTCCAGCCGGGCCAGGCTCTGGTCCATCCTGTCCACCGTTTTCATCGTGATCGGCTTCATCGGCTTCATCATCATCGTCTCGAAGGGCGGCAGCACCACCAGCTGACCGAGACGCCAGGCCCGGCGGGCCGTGCTCAGCAGCGCGCCGGGCCCCGTCAGCCAGCCGGGGCCAGCAGGTCAAGCCCCAGGTCCAGGGCCGGACTCGAGTGCGTGAGGGCGCCGACGGCAAGGTAGTCGACGCCGGTCTCCGCCACCGCCCTGGCGTTCTCCAGCCGCAGCCCACCGCTCGCCTCCAGCCGGACCCCACGGTGCTCGCGGCCAAGGGCCACCGCGCTACATATGTCGGCCAGGCTCATGTTGTCGAGCAGGATCAGGCCCGCTCCGGCCCCGATAGCCTCCCGGACCTGCGCCAGGGTGTCGCATTCGACTTCCATAGGCAGTCCGGGTGCGGCCTGGCGCACGGCCGAGATCGCCGCAGCGATCCCGCCCGCCGCGGCCACGTGGTTGTCCTTTACCAGCGCGGCATCCCCGAGCCCCATACGGTGGTTCTCCCCTCCACCGCATCGGACCGCGTATTTCTCCAGTTCGCGCAGGCCGGGCGTGGTCTTGCGGGTGTCCCGCACCGCGGCGCCGGTTCCTGCCACCGCATCGGCCCAGGCCCTGGTCGCGGTGGCGATGCCGGACAGGTGGGTGAGGAAGTTGAGCAGTGTCCGCTCCGCGCCAAGCATCTCCCGCAGCGGCCCGCTGATCCGCATCACTTCGTCACCGGCCTGGATCCGGTCACCGTCGCGGCGCCGCAGCCGCACGGCCTCCGGCGGTACCCCGGCGAGGTCGAGCACGGCCAGGCCCACAGGCAGCCCGGCAACGACGCCAGGCTTGCGGGCCACCAGCCCGGCGACCGCCCGCACGCCGGGCGGGGCTGTCGCTGCCGTGGTCAAGTCGGGTCCGTACCTGAAGTCCTCGTCGAGCGCCGCGCGAACTGCCTGCTCGGTGCGCGCTGGGTCCAGCCCCGCGGCGGTGAGCTGGTCAGTAAGGTCGGGACCAAGCCCGTTCTGCTCGATCATTGTGTTTTGCCTTCTCATCAGGCGCTCACAGCGGCCGGGGCTCTGGTCACGCCGGTACCCAATAGCCGTACCTCCCCGTCATCCACCTGCAGCACGCTGTGGCTCGCAGGCCCGTTTGAGACGACCGGAACGTCACGCCAGCGATGGCAGCCCCGGCTCTCGCCTCGCGCCAGCGCGGCCACGGCGAGCAGTACTGACACCGTGTGCAGGCTGGTCGCCTCGAAGGTGGGGAGGTCCAGACCGTGCTCGCCATGGTCACCCGCTCCAGCCGCTGGGGCGTCGTCGAGCATCGTGAGCAGGTGCTCCAGACCCTCTCGGTCGCGCAGCACCCCCGCGTACCGCAACACCGCAGCGGCAAGGGCCGGGCGGGCGGCGGGGTCCACGCCGGCACCCGCCGGGGGCAGCCGCAGGCCGGCCAGTGCCCGTTCGGGCAGGGATCGGCCCAGCAGGTCACCGACCCGCCGCCCAGCGATCAGCGCCTCGGTCAGCGAGTTGGACGCGAGCCGGTTCGCGCCGTGCACCCCGGTCGACGCGGCCTCCCCTACCGCGTAGAGGCCGGGAACGCTGGTGCGCCCGTCCATGTCGGCGCGGATCCCGCCGCAGGCGTAGTGCGCGCCCGGTGCGACCGGGATCGGTTCGGCCACCGGGTCGATCCCCGCCGCCCGGCAGGCCGCTGTCACCGTCGGGAAGTCCCGTTCCAGAACTGCCCGGCCGACCGCGGTGGCGTCGAGCCACAGGTGGTCGCGGGGCCCGTCGCCGCTGTCCATCCTTTGCTGCATGGCCGCCGACACGACGTCCCTGGGGGCCAGGTCGCCGAGCGGATGCTGGCCGGCCATCACCGGCCTGCCAGCCTGGTCCACGAGCACCGCGCCCGCCCCGCGCAGCGCCTCGGTTATCAGCGGGCGCCGGCCTGCGGGCTCGTCAAGCCACAGCACCGTCGGGTGGAACTGCACGAACTCGACGTCCTGCAGCTCAGCCCGGGCGCGGGCAGCCAGCGCCAGGCCGTCGCCGGTCACCGCGGCCGGGTTGGTCGTCGTGGCGTACGCCTGCCCGAAGCCACCGGTGGCCAGTACAACGGCCCCGGCCGTCAGCAGTCCTTGGCGCAGCGCTCGCCCGTCGCCGTCGTCGATCCCCACCAGCAGCCCGCCGACGGCGCCTGCGGCATGAGGATCCGGGCCTGTCGCGCGCGGCTCGCAGGTCAGCAGGTCAAGGGCGACACCGCGGGTGAGCACCTCGACCGGGCTCGCGGCCACCGCGGCCCGCAGCACCCGGTACACCTCCGCGCCGATCGCGTCGCCGCCGGCGGTCACGATCCGGCTCTGGCTGTGTCCACCCTCCAGATGCAGGTCGGCAGTGTTGAATCGGCCGCCGAGCTTGAGAAGCTCTCGGATCTCGGCCGGTGCCCCGGCGACGACCGCGGCCACAGCTGCCGGGTCGCACAGGCCGCCGCCAGCCGAGACGGTGTCCTCCGCATGCAGTGCGGCGCTGTCCCCAGCCCCGATCGCTGCGGCCAGGCCGCCCTGGGCAAACGGGGTGCAACCACCGTCGCCCGAACCGTTGCCCGCCCCGAGGTCGTCCTTGGTGATCAGCAGCACCCGCTTGCCGTGTCTGGCCGCAGCCAGCGCCGCGGCCAGGCCGGCAGCCCCGGCGCCCACCACAGCCACGTCGGTGGAGCGTTCAAAGGAAAGGCCAGATCGGGGCAGGTAGCGGATCGCCGCCTCGGCCGCGTTCATTCGCCCACCAGCGATGGCGACCCGACCGAGATCATCGCTTGCACAGCCCTGCGGGCGCGGTCAGCGACCCCAGGATCGACATGTACTTCCTCGACCCCGTCGCGCAGGCACCGCAGCAGCACGGCTGGCGTCGTCATCTTCATGAACCGGCAGACTGCACCCGGGTTGACCGGCTCCCACCGCACCGCCGGGTTGGCCTGGCGCAACTGGTGCAGCATCCCGGTCTCGGTGGCGACCAGCACGGCTTGCGCCTTGGTGCTGCGGGCGGCGTCGAGCATGCCGCCAGTGGACAGCACGCGGGTGCGGTCGGCGGGCAAGTCACCGGTGCCGGCCTGCCACAGTGCCGCGGTCGAGCAGCCACACTCAGGGTGGATGAACAGCTCGGCAGCGGGCTCGGCGTCAGCCTTGCGCCGCAGCTGGTCGGGGCTGATGCCCGCGTGCACGTGACACTCGCCCATCCAGACGTGCATGTTGGCCCGGCCGGTGGCCCTCTGCACATGCGCCCCGAGGAACTGGTCGGGCAGGAACAGGACCTCACGGTCGGCCGGGATCGCGTCGACGATCTCGACCGCGTTGGCCGAGGTGCAGCACACGTCGGCCTCGGCTTTGACCTCGGCACTTGTGTTGACGTAGGCGACCACCGCTGCTCCCGGGTGCTCCGCCTTCCAGGCCCGCAACTCCTCAGCTGTGATGCTGTCAGCCAGCGAGCAGCCCGCGCGCGCGTCCGGGATCAGCACGGTCCTGTCCGGGGCGAGGATCTTGGCGGTCTCCGCCATGAAGTACACCCCGGCGAACACGATGACGCTGGCGCTGCTCGCTGCCGCCAGCCGCGACAGCGCGAGCGAGTCCCCCACATGGTCGGCGACATCCTGGATCTCCGGTGCCTGGTAGTTGTGCGCGAGGATCACCGCGTCGCGCTGCTCCGCCAGTTGCCGCACCTCGTCGTGCCAGCCCTTCAGGTCGCGGTCGCTGCCGCGCCGGCCGTTCAGGTCGCGGTCACTGCCGACTTGCACACTGGTCATCGGCTGCTCCTCTACTCGTCACCAGGTTTTCGACTCATAGTCTAAAACCCAGAGGCAAGGACAGTATCATGCGGGTGTGCCAGAACGTCAGATCCCGGCCGCCGTCGTCACAGCGCAGACCTCGCTGCGCGAGGGCGGCGAGCCGGACGAGCCTGGCCAGCGGTTCCGGCACGACGCGCTCGCGGTGGTGTTCCAGGTCCGCGACGGCTGCCTGCAGGTTCTGCTGTGGCAGCGCGGTGAAGCGCCGTTCGAGGGGCTGTGGGCGCTGCCGGGCGGACCGCTTGGCCACTCCGAACGCATCGGCACGTCAGCCGGCCGACACCTGGCCGCCAAGGTCGACGTCACCACGATCGCGCACCTTGAGCAGCTCGAGACCCGCAGCGACCCGCTGCGTGACCCGCGGGGCCGCGTTCTGGCCACCGCCTACCTGGCGCTGATCTCCATAGGAGCGGAGCCGCGGATCCCGGCCGACACCGCGTGGCACCCGGTCCAGGACCTGCCGCCGACCGCGTTCGACCACGGCTCGATCATCGCGTCGGCCAGGGAACGGCTGCGGGCCAAGCTGTCGTACACCAACATCGGTTTCGCGCTCGCGCCGGAGACCTTCACGATCGCCCAGCTCCGCGACATCTACGCCGCCGCGATCGGCCACCCGGTCTCAGCGACCAACCTCCAGCGAATCCTCACCAGGCGTGGGGTCATCGAGCCCACCAGCGCGGCCGCCCCGCCGACCGCACTCGGCGGCAGGCCGGCCACGCTCTACCGGTTCGCCGCCCAGACCCTCGTCGTCACCAACCCGTTCGCCGCCTTCCGCCCCCGCTCCGCAGCCACCCCCCTGACCACCGCCGGCTAACCCCGCACCCTCGCCCGGCCAACCCCGCCCCCCGCCCGGCTAACCGCGCGCCCGCCCGGCGGCTAACCCCGCCACCGCCCCGCTAATCCGCCCCGCCCGGCTAACCGCGCCAACCGTCCGGCGGC
>Ga0335074_10005830_pt1 | contig 17063 bp, 2 predicted proteins | sample Lox_Sample_23_FD_206715 | JGI IMG/M metagenome (GOLD analysis project Ga0335074, IMG submission 206715) | Soil microbial communities from Loxahatchee National Wildlife Refuge, Florida, United States - Lox_Sample_2.3 | ecosystem: Environmental > Terrestrial > Soil > Wetlands | place: USA: Florida...
GAACCAAATGTCGGAGAAGTAGCAGTGCCTGACGACCGACTGCGGGTACTGCAAACGCTCGTGCACGGCGAGCGCATCGTACCCGCAACCGTACGCTTTGTCGATATTGCCGGGCTTGTACGCGGCGCGAGCACCGGCCAAGGCCTCGGTAATGCCTTTCTTAGCCACATTCGCGAGACCGACGCGATCGCGATGGTCGTGCGGTGCTTCGAAGATGACAATGTTACGCATGTCGAGGGAAGCCCCGATCCCGCGCGCGATATTGAAATCATCGGGATCGAACTTGCGCTTGCCGATCTTGCCACCATGCAAAAGCGTCTTGACAAGCTGGAACGCGAAGCCCGCGCGGATGTCAAGCGGCGTCCGCTCTTGGATGCTGCAAAAAATCTGATTGTTGCGCTTGAGGCCGGCAAGCCCGCGAGAAGTTTCTCCGCCGGCAGCGTGGAGCGCGAGGTCGCTCGCGAGTCGTTCTTGCTTACGGCAAAACCACTGCTGTATGTTGCCAATGTGGACGAGGCGCAGATCGGTAAGCCCGGTCCGCTCGTAGATGCCGTGCGAGCGATCGCGAAAGCCGACGGGAGCGCGGTTGTCGTACTCAGCGGCAAGATTGAATCGGAGCTGGCCGGGCTCTCCGAGGAAGAAGCCCGCGAGTTCTGCGCGGAGATCGGCATCCAGCGCAGTGGCCTCGATGAACTTGCACTGCGTGCGTATGACTTGCTGGGGCTTATGACGTTTTTGACCGCGGGTGAAAAAGAAGTCCGCGCATGGACGATCGATAAGGGCACCAAAGCGCCGCAAGCCGCGGGCAAGATCCACGGCGACATTGAGAAAGGCTTTATCCGCGCCGAAATCGTCTCATACGACGACTACGTTGCCTACAAAACAATGGCGGCCCTCAAGAACGCGGGTAAAGTGCGGAGCGAGGGCAAGGACTACGTGATGCAAGAAGGAGACGTCGTCAACTTTCTCTTTAACGTTTAGGCGCAGGAGGTTTGATGCTGACCATACGCGGAATCGCCGACCTCGAAGCGGCTCGTGGAACCCACGTGGAGGGCCGGTGGCGTACGGTCACGCAGGCGATGATCGATGCGTTCGCCGACGTTTGCGGCGATCACCAGTGGATTCATGTCGACACCGTGCGCGCGCTTTCTGAGTCTCCATATAAGACGACGATCGCCCACGGATTTCTCACACTGAGTTTGTTGAGCGTGATGCTCGGAGAGTGCTTTTCCGCGCCCGCGTTCGCGTCTATCAATTACGGCTTCGAGCGGATACGATTCGTTGCACCAGTACCCTCGGGCGCGCGAATCCGGGGCCGGTTTGCGCTCGGCGAAGTGCGCGATAGCGCTGAGGGGGCGGTAAATCTCACGTGGAACGTCGAGGTCGAAATCGAAGGTGTTGCAAAGCCTGCGTTGGTGGCAACATGGATCATTCGCCTCGCATTATCTTCATGTTAATGAACCGCTTGGCCAGCATAGCGACGTAAGTCACAGGGAGTTTTCGCGGATTTCCCGTAGCCTTGTGGGTTTGAGTTCCCCAGGAGGCTAAAAAAATTCTATGACCACTGCTGTGCGCGAAGTCTCGGTTTTTGGAGACGGCATCGCCTACTTTAACGAAGCGGCCGATCTTCTCGAACTAGACTCGGGAATGCGTAGAATCCTCACGCATCCCTCGCGTCAGATTATCTTCTCGATCCCGTTCCAACGCGATAGCGGCGAATTCGAAGTCTACACCGGGTATCGCGTGCAGTACAACTTCGCGCGCGGCCCGGCGAAAGGTGGCATCCGCTATCATCCCGGCGTAACGCTCGACGAGGTGACGGCGCTCGCGTTCTGGATGACGTGGAAGTGCGCGGTTGTCGATCTGCCTTTCGGCGGCGGCAAAGGCGGCGTGACCTGCGATCCCTCAACGCTTTCAATGAACGAGCTCGAGCGCATTACGCGCCGCTATGCCGCAGAACTGGTCGAGGTCGTCGGCCCGGATAAGGACGTCCCGGCTCCGGACGTCAACACGACCCCACAAGTGATGGCGTGGTTCATGGACACGTACTCGATGCACGTGCGTCAGAACGTGCCGGGCGTCGTAACCGGCAAACCACTCGAGATCGGCGGTTCGCGCGGCCGAGTTGAAGCGACCGGACGCGGCGTCACGATCTGCGCGCTCGATGAGATGGGCGAGATGAACCTCACGCCGCATCAGGCGCGCGTTATCGTGCAAGGCTTCGGCAACGTTGGTTTGTACGCCGCCAAACTTTTCGCCGAACGCGGTTGCAAAGTCGTCGGCATCTCGGATGTCAGCGGGGCGTTCTACAACGCCGGCGGGATCGACGTGCTCGGCGCGGTCGATCATGCCGCCAAGAACCGCAGCCTCGAAGGCTTCAAGGGCGGTGACCGCATCAGCAACGCGGAGCTGCTCACCTCCGATTGCGATGTGCTCGTGCCGGCTGCGCTCGAGAAGGTCTTCAACGCGGAGAACGCATCCAAAGTCAAAGCCAAGCTGATCGTCGAAGGCGCGAACGGTCCGACGACGCCCGAAGCCGACCGCATCTTCAAGCAGAACGGTGTCGTCGTAATTCCCGACATCATGGCCAACGCCGGGGGCGTGACCGTCTCATACTTTGAGTGGGTCCAAGATCGTATGGGTTACTTCTGGAAGGAAGACGAGGTCAACGAGAAACTCGAAGACGTGCTGCTCGCGAACCTGACGGAATTGCGCAAGATCAAGAACGCGCGCAACTCGAACTTCCGCACTGCGGCCTACGCACTCGCGATCGACCGCGTCGTAAAGGCATTGAAGCTCAGAGGTATCTACGCGTAGACAACCCTGGTTGGCGGCTCCAACGTAAGCCTCGGTCTCACGCGCGCCATTGCACTCGGGCCCCGGGCTTTGCACGCCGTAGTACATTTGTACTACTTTACACTCTCTTGACCTTCGTCACTTTGCCTGGTACCCTCGGACTATTCCACCCGGTGGAATACGGTTTCAGTCGGGTTTGCACGGCAATGGATGCCGTTCATGCGGGTGTCACGCACAAGTCTTGTCACATGGACGTGATAAAGCGCAAACTACATCGGCGATAAGCGGGGACGTCTAGGCGCGCCTTAGCGTTTCCATTGCCAGAGTGCAGACGGGCCTTCTCGGTCACGTTTATTTTTGCTTTTTGCGCCGTAAACAAGGAAGTATGCCGTGCTAAGTATCTCGCCTGCGCTTACCGGTACCACTGGAAACAAACCGAACAGCGACTCCGCGACGACCAAGCTGACCCTTTCACCCGATGTTGTCCCCTCGGGTGATCCATCGACATGGACCGAAGCGCAGATCCAGGCGATGACGCAGAGCGACATCCAATCGCTCACCTCTACCCAGATCAGTGAGCTCACGCCGGCGCAGATGGCCTATTTCACCAACGCGCAGATTTCGTATTTCACGACGACGCAGATCACCTATTTCAGCGCAAGTCAACTTGCGGGATTCACCACAGCCCAGATTCCAGCGTTTTCGGCCGCGCAGCTCGGCGCGCTTTCGCAGGCGCAAGTTGCCGGGCTGACGTCAGCGCAGATCAATGCCTTTACGGTGTCGCAGTTCAATTCGCTGAAAACCTCGCCGACGTACGCGATTCGCGGCATCACGGTGTCGACACTCGATCAGATCGCGACGAGTCAAATCGCGATCCTCACGACGACGGAGGTTGCGAGCCTGACCTCGGCACAAGTGGGGGGACTCACGGCTGCGCAATTCGCGTCGCTTTCCCCCGCACAGATCAGCGCGCTCCCCGCGAGCTACATTACCGCAGACGAGCTCGGCGAGCTTTCGGGCTCGCAGGCGAGCGGTCTCACCAGCACGCAGATCGCAGCGTTCACGTCCGCGCAGATCGGTGATCTTTCCGGCGCAGCCCTAGCCTCGCTTTCTAACGCGCAGCTGAGTGACCTCACCGCATCCAACGTCGTCGGCCTTACAGCTGCGCAGCTCGGCGACTTGAACGCGACGCAGGTTCCTGGCCTTACCGCCACAGCACTCTCGGCACTTACTGCGAGTCAGTGGAGCGATCTTTCGCCCGGGCAGATTGCCGCGCTGACGACGACGCAACTCGCCGGCGTGACGACCTTCTCGGCAGCCTCGACCGTCATCGATGGCTTCACGAGCGCGCAACTGCAGTCGCTGAAGATGAGCGCGCTGCCGGTCGCGACGTTTGATGCCTTGCAACCCGCCACCGTTGCATCGTTCACCACAACGCAGCTCGCGACTGCGACCTCCGCGCAGATAGCAGGCCTCTCGGCTGCGGTGATTGCGGTACTATCCGCGGCGCAGATCGGCTCCTTAGGCACGGCGGCGGGCGGTGGCGTGCGCGGCCTAACTGCAGCGCAGATTGGCGGTCTTTCAGGCGCCCAAGTTGCCGGCTTTACTGCGGCGCAGATCGGCGTGCTGACCTCGACCCAGCTGGCCGGTTTTACGTCGACGCAGATTCCCGCGCTGACCGCAAGCGCGATCGGCGGCTTCGTCGCCGCGAACGCTACTGCACTGTCTGCCGCACAGCTAAGCGCCCTTACCGCAGCGCAGATTCCCAATTTTGGTTCCGCGGCGCTTTCGGCGCTGACGGCTGCGCAATGGAGCGATCTCGTATCGACGCAGCTGGCGGCGCTGACGACGACGCAACTCAGCGGAATCTCGACGTTCTCCGGTGCAGCGACGATCATCGATGGTTTTTCAACCGCACAGCAGCAGTCGCTGAAGCTCTCGGCGATTCCAACGGCGACGTTTGACGCGCTACAGCCCGCCACGGTTGCGTCGTTTACCACGACGCAACTTGCGACCACAAGTTCGGCGCAGATCACCGGCCTCTCCGCCGCAACTATCGCCGCACTTTCGTCCGCGCAAATTGGTTCGATCAGCAACCTGCTTTCGGCAACGCAACTCGGCGAGCTATCTAACACGCAGGTCGCCGGGCTAAACCTTGCTGTTCTCGCGGCGGTGCAAGTAGCAGCGATCCCAGCATCGCAAGTCTCGTCGCTGACGACGACGCAAATCGGTCAGCTCACGACAACGAACGCCACGGGCCTCACGGCCGCGCAGCTCGGGCAGTTCTCCGCAGCGCAACTGGCAGCTATCACCTCAGGCACGACGACGACGCCGGCCGGCGCTATCTCGGTGCTGACGGCAACGCAAATCGGCGCACTGACAACGACGGCCGCGACCGGCTTCACGCAATATCAGCTCGAGGAAATGCGCACGCAGCTCGGCGGTTTGAGCAGCGCTCAGCTCAACGCGCTCACCGTCACGCAGTTGAACGGCATTACGACGTTCGCTGACATCTCGGCGACCGCGCTGTCGGGGCTGAATTCGACGCTCCTCGCGAGCCTCTCCACAACAAACGTTGCGGCCCTAACGTCCGCACAAGTGGGCGCCTTGACCGACGCGCAGATCGACGTACTGACGCCGGCGCAGATCGGCGCGCTCAGCACCGCTACGGGTGATGGCGTTCGCGGACTTACCGCAGCGCAGATCGGCGATCTTTCTTCGGCGCAGGTCGGCGGCCTGACGGCGGCGCAGATCGGCGTGCTCACCGCAGCGCAGGTTGCCGGCTTCTCGACGGCAGGTGTCGGCGCATTATCAAATACGCAAATTGCGGCGTTGACCGCGACCAATGTCACGGGCCTTACCAGCGCACAACTCGGCGCTCTTGGCGCGACGCAAATACCAAGCTTCACCGCGGCTGCGTTGTCTGCGCTTACGGCGACTCAATGGGGCACGCTCTCGTCGACGCAGACCGGCGCGCTCACGACGACGCAAATCAGTGGGATCACGGCGTTCTCGGCGGCATCGACGATCATCGATGGCTTCTCGACCGCGCAACAGCAGTCGCTCAAAATGTCGGCGATTCCGGCGGCGACATTCGACGCGTTGCAGCCCACCACGATTGCGACATTTACCACGACCCAACTTGGGGCGGCAACCGCGGCACAGATTCAGGGTCTTTCGGCGACGACGATCGCCGGACTATCGGCGGCGCAGACCGGCGCGATCAGCGCAACGCTCTCGGCGGCGCAGCTCGGCGAACTTTCGAATGCGCAAATCGCCGGTCTGAATCTTGCAGTGTTAACGGCGACGCAAGTCGCAGCGATTCCAGCGTCGCAGATTCCCGCGCTGACGACGACGCAGGTCGGCGAGCTCACGACGAGCAACGCTACCGGGTTGACGACGGCGCAACTCGCGCAATTCTCAGCAGCGCAGGTTGCCGCGATCACCTCCGGCACGACGAGCACGCCGGCCGGTGCAATTTCGGTGCTGACGGCGACGCAAGTTGGCGCGCTGACCACGACGGCGGTGACGGGCTTTACGACCGATCAGCTTGAGGAGCTGCGTACGCAGCTCGGGGGTCTTTCGAGCGCGCAACTCAACGCACTTACCGTCACACAACTCAACGACATCACAGCGTTCGGCGATGTGTCAGCAACGGCGCTCTCCGGGCTGAGTACATCGCTGCTCGCCGGCCTTTCGACGACAGAAATTGGCGCGCTCACGTCAGCGCAAGCCGGCGCCTTGACGGATGCGCAGATCGAAGCATTGACGCCTACGCAGGTCGCCGCGCTGAAGACGGCCGCCGGCACCGGCGTGACGGGTTTGACGGCCGAACAGATCGGGGATTTCTCGACCGCGCAAATCGCGGGGCTGACGACTGCACAAATCGGCGTGCTGACTGCTACGCAAGTTGCCGGATTGTCGCCGGCACAGCTTGGCGCATTCACCAATGCGCAAGTTGCAGCGCTCTCAGCTGCCGCGCTGGACTCGTTTTCTTCGGCGCAGTGGAGCGCTTTTAGTAACTCGCAAGTTGGCGCGATCACCGCAACACAGCTCGGTGGCCTGGCATCGGCGCCCGGCATTACCGCCGCCGTGATCAACGAATTTAGCTCGGCGCAACTCGCAGGTTTTAGATCGCTCGCTGCGATTCCGAGTGCGGCGTTCGCGGGCATCAATCCGTCGCAAGTTGCGCTCTTCACGGCAACGCAATTTGGCACGCTCGGCGCGGCGAACGCCGGCGCGCTGACCGACGCGCAACTCAACGCGCTTTCCGCCACACAGATTGCTGCGATCGGCTCATCGGCGTCCGGGTTTTCAGCGTCTGAGGTCAGCGAGCTTACATCCGCGCAGACGTCGGCGCTGACTGCGACGGAAATCACAGATCTCAGCGCCGCGGCCGTCTCCGGATTCAGTACGGCGCAGATAGCACAACTAACGGCGGCGCAAGTCGCCGGATTGACCAGCACGAACATCGCGGGTCTGTCGGCCGCGCAAATCGGGGCACTGAATTCGGCGCAGACAGCGGCGTTGACGACGACCGCGATCGCGGCATTGAGCGCCGCGCAGGTGAGCGCGCTGGCCGCTGTATCGGGCCTGACGGCTGCGCAGATCACGGCGCTTTCGGTCGCCGGCGTTTCGGGATTGACGGCATCGCAAATCGGCGCGCTCTCCACAACGCAAATCGCGACATTTGGCGCAAACGCTGCTGGATTGACCTCGTCGGCTTTAGCTGCGCTCTCGAATGCGCAGGCAGCGGCACTCACCGCCACGGCCATTGGGAAGCTTGCCGCCGGAAGCATCGGCGGACTCACGCCGTCAGCCCTCGCATCGTTCGGCACAACGCAGATCGCCGCGATCACACAAGTCGCGGCAGCCGGCCTTACGAGCGCGCAATTGAATGCGCTTTCCGCGACGCAGTTGAACGCATTCAGTACGACGGCTGCAACGCTGGCGGGCGTCACCACAACGGCGTTCCAAGGCGTCTACCCGTCGCAAATCGCGGCGCTGAGCACGGCGCAGATCGCGAAGCTAACACCGCAACAGATCGGTTCGTTAACCGATGCCCAAACTGAAGCGCTCACCACCTCGCAAGTTGGGGCGATTACGACCGCGCAGGTCCAAGCCCTGACAACCGAACAAATCGGTGACCTCTCCGTAAGCCAGTTGCAGGTGCTCAGTTCCACGCAAGTCCAAGCGCTTTCGGCAATTCAGCTACAGGCGCTCAGCCTAACGCAGGTTACGTCGCTTACGCCGACCCAGATCAGCGAGCTCACTGCAGCGCAGATCGGCGATCTTGCACCAGACCAGATTGCCGCATTAACGATAGTTCAGCTCCCTGCCCTTACGACAACGCAAGTTGCAGCACTATTGGCGAGCCAGGTCGCCTCGCTGACGTCCGGCGAGCTTCAGGCGTTATCGTCTCAACAGTTTGGAGCGCTTACGGCGAGCCAGATTAGTGAACTAACGACGAGTCAAATTTCGAGCCTCACGACCAACGAAATAAGTTGGCTGAGTGATGCCCAAGTGCTCGCGCTCTCGGAGCCGCAAGTGCAGGCGCTCACTACACCTCAGATTCAGGCCCTTCGCAACGTGCAAATTCCCTATTTTTCGTTGGGCCAGTTTGCTTATCTCACGCCTACACAAATAGGGGCTTTCACGCCGGCGCAGATTGCCTCTATTCCAGAGTCGGACATGTGGGATCTTACGACTGCCGACATCGAGGTCTTGTCGGACGCGCAGATCGGTGCTTTAACAGGGTCGCAGCTCGGTTTCCTTTCACCTGAGCAGTGCGCCGTCCTTACGCCTGAGCAAATCCAGTCTTTCACGTCCCCGCAGGCCTTCCAAGGGGGTGTCACGAGAAACCTCTCCAACGCCCAGATCAACGAGATCACCACTACACAACTCGCTTCATTTACGGGCTACGACTGGGAATTCTTTACCGGATCGCAGTTCGCGATTCTTACCACACAGCAGATTCAAGCGATGCAGCCCGCGGCCGTATCAACATTGATTGCGCAAGTCGTCGAGGAGTTCACTCCGACACAAATCGGTTGGCTGTTGCCCGGTCAGGTAGAGGCCTTGGGCCAGACGCAGATTCAAGCGTTGTCGGCGGCGCAAATCCAGGGGTTCACCGCAAGCCAACTTCAATTGTTCTCAAATAGCCAGATCGCGTGGCTGTCGAGTGCTCAGGTTGAGGACCTAACGGGACCGCAATGGCGCGCGTTTACCGACACTCAGATGAATGAGTTCCTCAGCGCGCACACAACGGTTTTGCCTTCCAAGATAGCCGGCGTGTCGAGCTTGTCGTTTCTAACGCTTGCGCAGGTTGCTGCGCTTTCTGAATCACAAGTGCAAGGGTTGAGCGCCACCCAGATACAGTCGTTTACAACAGGCCAACTGACGGCCCTGCGGGCGACTCAATTCGCGTGGCTCTCCCCGTCGCAGATCGCGGCATTTACGCCGACACAGATCGCTTCGTTAGCGTCCGATCAGATCACAGCGCTCGCGCCGGCGCAGATTTCGGCACTTACGGGTGCGCAGCTTCAAGCATTGACCCCCGCCCAGATCCGAGACCTCACGTCAATGCAGATTCCCTACTTCACAGCGAGCCAGATTTCGGAGCTTCTCCCAGCGCAGATCGCTGCGTTTACGTCACAGGAGGTCTCGGAATTCACGCCGAGCCAAATTGCGGCGTTCGGCGGCAGCATCGCGAGCCTCAGTCCCGCCGAGATAGCGTCGCTTTCGAATGCGCAGATCAACGCGTTGACGCCAAGCGAAATTTCCGCATTTACTTCCGCGCAGGTTGCGTCGCTGACGCCGGTTCAGATCGCAGTATTCTCGGCTTCGCAAATCGTTGCAATCGGTAACAACATCGGAAGCGTTGCGGCAAACGCGCTCGCAACGCTTTCGAGCGCCCAGATCCAGGACCTGAGTTACGACGAGGTCGTCCAGGTTACGCCTACGCAGACGCAGGCGTGGAGCGGGAATCAGCTTAACGCGCTGCTCGCATCGCAGATTCCGGCGTTCGGCCCTCAGAATCTTGCTTCGCTCTCGACCGTGCAGATTGCGTCGCTGGGGACGGCGTTCATTTCAGAGTTGACTGCGGGCCAAGTGGGAAGTCTTACCGGCGCGCAGATCGCGTCGCTATCTCCCGCGCAACTCGCTTCGCTGAATCCCTATGGTTTTAGCGTGCTAAACCCAAGCGAACTCACGAGCCTTTCCCCAGTCGAAATCTCACAGCTTTCAACCTTGCAGCTCGCATATCTCGGCGATAGTGGCATCGCGCAACTCTCGCCGGCACAGGTGGCGGCCCTTACTGCCGGCCAACTCGCCTCCCTTGCACCCGATCAAATCGGGTCGTTCTCCGGAGCAGCGATCGCCGCGATTGCGCCGAACCTCTTCGCCGGACTCTCGAGTGCACAACTGGGGGGCATCACGGCGGCGCAGGCGCCATCGCTGACGGCCGATCAGATCGCCGCACTTTCGACGCAGCAGCTCAGCGCACTCGGCTTGGGCGTCATCGCGGCACTAACGCCGCAGGCTCTCGCCGCAACCGGCCTGGTCGCAGACGCGTCATTGACGCCGCAAGCCGTCAGCAATTTGAGCGCGCAGGCGGTGGCTTCGCTCAGCGATGCGCAGCTTGCAGCGTTTAGCGGTCTGCAGGTTGCGGCGCTTTCGGCAAGCGCGATTGCGTCGCTCGCTCCCTCGCAGATCGCCGCCCTTGGCGGCACCGTCGATGTGCTCGACCTCGATCAACTCTCAAATTTGAGCGGAGCGCAAATCACCGCGCTTTCGACGCAGCAAATCGCGGTGCTCGATCCGCTTCAGCTCTCGGTGTTGGATACATCACAGTTGAGCACCGCCCAGATCGGAACGTTGAGCGCGGACCAGGTTGCCGCTCTCGATCCGGATCAGGTCGCCGCGCTCTCCTCGATCGCATCGCTGAGCACTCTCGCCTTGCAGAGCCTCGATCAGTCGCAAGTGGCGGCACTCTCGACCACGCAGCTCGCGCAGCTCGGTGGCTCCGCGATCAATAGTCTTACGGCTGCGCAATTTGCGGCCCTCGATAGCACGCAGATTGCCTCGCTATCGACCGATCAACTCGCGAGCCTCGCGGTCCAGAACGTGGCGAATCTCCAGGGCGCGGGGCTCGCTGAACTTTCGGCTGCGCAAGTGCAGAGCCTCAGTGCTATGCAACTGAACACGCTTTCGGCGAACCAGATTCAAGCACTTACAACGCAACAGATCGCGGCTCTTGCGCCTTCGGTGCTGGCCGGCTTGCAGCCGCGCGTGCTCCGTTCGTTTACCGCGCAGCAAGTGCAGTCGCTGAGCCTTACGCAGATCGCCGCGCTTTCGTCGGCGCAAATCACCGATCTCCAGAGCAACCTCGACCTCGAATCCGATCCAAATGGTGCCGGGATATCGCAGCTCACGCCCGCGCAAATCTCGGCGTTGAGCGCGACGCAGCTGCAAGCGCTCACCCCCGCCGAGCTCCAGTCGTTGACCACCGGGCAGTTGCAGGCGCTAAGCCCCGCGCAGGTGGCCGACTTCACGCCCATGCAGGTGGTGTCGTTCACGCCCGCGCAGGCGGCGGTGCTCAACCTCCAGAGCGTTGTGCCGCTCTCGGCGCTCGGCGTGTTGGACGGCCTCAGCGATTATGATGGCGGCGATTCGGCAAGTGACAACGGTGAAATCATCGCCGGCAACATAGGTGGCGATCTCTTCACCGTGAATCCGGATGGGTCGCAATCGCTCGTGCAGACCAACGGGACATTACTGCCCGACGGCAACTTCGATGCATCGATCAGCGGCGGATTCATACCAGCCACAACGACGCCGGCAATCGGCTGGCCAACCGTCACGCTTCCACCAAGCAGTTTCAATCTTATGCCCGAGTGGGAAGCTTCTGGTGGGATCCCAAGCTTGGGCTTGGGGCCTGGTTGGCTCTCCCCCGGGCTAGACAGCACGGGTGGCGTGATACCCATCGTTACGCCGTCGCTTTACCTGGAGACCGACGGATCAGAGTACGAGTTCTACCCAACTGACACTTCTGCCACGTATATTGGCCAGTTCAGTCCGGTCACCATCAACTTGGGAGGGATTTTAAATTTCGGGCCTCCGCTAACGCCTTTTGGCGGTATCGACGCGACGAACTCGCTAGCCGATCCCACGACATACGTTGCTACGGATCCGAACGACGGCAACTTTTTGATCGGTTACAACGGTGCGACGTGGTCCTTTACAAACGCGAGCAGCGGTGCGAGTGTTACTGGGGCTGCATCTTATCAGGACGCGTGGACGGAATATCAGAATCAATACGGTGACGCGCCTGCGTATGGGCCGGACGATTCCTATAGCCCCGCCGGCTTTACAGCCGATCCCACCAACGGCGTGCAAACCTTCACTTCGACACCAGGCGACCAGGACTTGGAGGTCGGCAATACCGGGGTGCTCGCGGGGAGCGGTGCCGTCATTGGCGACACAGGCACGATCTCGCAAACTCTGAATGACCTGACGCCGGGCCAGTGGTACGCCATCTCGTTCGATGCGGTGACTTCGGCGTTCGAGCAATACGCGCAAGGAACATTCGCGCCGGAAGGCGGCGGGGTTATAGGAACGGGAGCAAATGCCGCAGCACCGCAGTCGATCGAGGTCACGCTCGATGGCGAGAATCTCGGCGTCTTCTCTACCGGCGCGCTCAGCGATCCAAACTCGCCGGCGATGCAACAATTCGCGACCGCTGCGTTCATCGGCAGTGCCGGCAACCACACGCTAACGCTTACGGGCCTCGGGCCGAACGGGCAGTCCTCATCGCTCACGCTCAATAACCTGCAGCTGCTCGCTGTTACGCCGGTCGGTACCGTTGCCGAGCCGCCTGGAGGCATCTCATCGCTGACTCCGGCGCAAATCGCGGATCCGAATACGGTCACACCGCTAATGCTGGTTGCAGACAACGATAGCGATCTTCAAAGCCTCGACCAAGGGCAGTTCCAGGCGATCGGTTCAAATCTCAGCTACTTCTTCGGTGAAGCAATCACACGTTTTACCCCGACGGAGCTCAGTTGGCTCACGCAGCAACAAGCCGCGGCGCTAACGCCCGACGAGATCCATTGGCTGGGCGCAAGCGCCATCAATGGGTTGAGCGCGCCGGCACTACAAGCCCTCTCCACACTCAATACGATCTCAACGAGTGACCTGCAAAACCTTACACCGCAGCAGTTCGGGCAATTCAGTGCCGCGCAGATCGCGACACTGACAAAATCCCAGCTCGCGGTGCTCGATCCGTCGCAGATGCAAGAGCTCAATGCGGGCGCATGGGCGCTCTTCAATGCGACGCAGATCTCTGCTTTCAGCCAGTTCCAGCTGGCGGCGGTTTCGGACTCGAGTCTGAATTCTATCTCCGCATCGGCTGCGGAAGGTTTAGCTCCGGTCGCGCAAGGGATGAGCTTGGGCGAATGGCTGCAATTCCCGACCGCTACTGTCGACGGATCCACAACAACCAACGGCGACTCGCAAGCGCTCGCGACCGCGCTTTCGCTGTACGATATGAACGGCCAGGATGCCGAGAACAATTTCAGTGATGGGCTCTTTACCGACACGAATATCGCCCCGGGCACTTATGCCGTTGCACCGGATGTTGATGGCCTCACGTTCAATGGCACCGCAGGCATTACGGCAGACGGCAGTTCGGTGAGCGGCACGCTCAAGAGCAGTGACGATACGGGCTACGCGGGCTTCGTGCAAGGTACGGGCTCGATCACGACGACGATTAATGGCATGGACGCCGATCAGTATTATCAGATTGCGTTCAACGCGGTTCAATCTGTAGCGGGTGGTGACGAGCAGATTGCGGTCATCGTCGACGGTCAACAGGTCGGTCTGATAACGCCGGGTTCGCCGCAATACCAATCATACGAAACGGGCGCGTTTCTCCTCACCGGTGCCGGTACCCACACGATCACGCTGCAGGGCGTCGACCCGAACGGCGGTAACGGCACGGTTCTCATCTCGGCTCCGGACATCGCGCTTGCCGGCGAAGCGAGCGTTCTTAGCGGCGGAACAACGTTACAGGATGGAGACTTCTTCATCGCGGCGACCGGCGCCAACACGCCGCAAAGTGCACCGAATCCGGCGACCCCCTGGCAATTCGCCGGTGACAGCGGCATATCGGGGCCGTTCCAGGAGGCATACCTTGGAAGCGGCGGCACGGTCACACAAACGGTTGCCGGCTTCGAGAACAATGAAACGTATTCGATTGCGTTTGACGCCGCGCAAGCGAGCGGTAATACAGCGGGTGCGATACAGGTGCTCGTCGACGGAAACGTCGTCGATACCCTTACGCCCGAAGATGAAACGACACGTCTGCAGTACACGGCGACCTTCGCTCCCGGTTCGGGATCGCACACGATCCAGTTCCGCGGCATCGGCGCTGGAGAGGCAGTTATAAGCAACGTCCGCATCCTGGCTACCGGATCGACCACCGACGGTGCGGCCATAACGAACGGATCGTTCGATTCAAACGGTGACGGCTGGACTTTTAGCGCGCAGTCGGGTGTCGTTGCCAGCGAGACGGCGGCGAGCGGGACGAATGTAGCCTACATCCAGGGTGACGGGAGCTTTAGCCAGAGCGTAGACAACTTCGTTTCGGGCGAGCAATATGTCCTGAGTTTCAAGGGCTCACAGACAAGCAATCAATATCTGCAAGAAATCAACGTGCTCGTGGACGGAACCGTGGTCGGCACATTCTCTCCCGGAACGAACCTAACCACGTGCATAACGTCAGTCTTCATGCCGGGCCCCGGCACGCATCGCATCACATTTCAAGGGGTCGGGCAGGGCAACGCAACCTATCAGATAAGCGACGTTGAACTAGTCATGCTTCCCGATTCGCCGATTTCGACGCAGACGGGAACCGACGGCGCGCCGCTCATCGATCACATTCCAAGTCAGGACGAGCTTCAACGCTTGCAGTGGACGACGCTGACGCAAGCCTCGTTCTTCGACAATTACAGCTACGCCGGTGGCGACGATCTAGTCGATGTCGCGCCCGACATGACGGGAATTTCGGCCGCTGCTGTTGTTGCGAACCCGGAAGCCTTTTCGCTTGGGTGGGGCAACGGCGCGACGTCGAACGCGAGCGTGCAGATATCCTCCGACGAGAGTACGATTACACGCACCATAACGGTGGGCGACGGTTCGATCTACTCGCTCTCTTACGTGACCAATAATGCCGCCGATCCTGGCGGTACAGGTACCGTCAGCGAGACCGAGACCCTCAGCTCCACAGTGCCGGTTTCGGCAAACGGGGCAATAACGTTCTCCGAGGAGGGGATTGACGACGCAGCGCCGGTTCAGGCCGATCCATTGGCTTCGCAGACGACGCTGGGTAATGCGTCGTCGAACGGCGGTGGGAGCGTTCTTACCACACTGATCGCCGAACTGAATGCGAAGGAGTCGCCATATGAGGGCCCGACCCTCGAGAAGAGCCTCAGCCCAACGCAAAAGTTCATGAGTCTGGTAAACGACATCGAGAACGAGTCGGTGACCATTAACCTTGGCAACCTCGCTGAGTCGCTCTTCGGCGGCGGGGCACTGAGTGCAATCGAAGGTTCAGTACCGAGTGCAAATCCAAGTGGTGCTGCGCAAGTGCCCATTGCGCAAGAGCAACTCACGAACATTCAAACGCTGATGAACGGCCTCGACGACGACCCCAACGCGGCTGAAGCCATCACCGCGATCGGGACGCTGGAATCGACAGCGAGTTCGTTCTTCAAGCAGACTGGAATGTACGCGAGCATCCTCCAGTCCGATTCGACCTTTATCACGGAGGTCAATAACGACCTCGCCCTTATTGTCGGCGCGATCGGCGACTATACGTCGACCGGCAACTTAAATGACCTGACCGAGATTCAAACCGAGGCAGCGGCCGCGACCGCCAGCATTCAGACTCAGCAAACCAACTTGACGACGCTCAACGAAATCGGTACGCAAATCTCGACTGCGCTTACCACGCTGAGCGGGCTGTCAAAGTCAGGTTCGGCGGCTGCGTATCTCACTGCGATTTCGAGTATGTTGAACATCGCGAGTGAGCTCTTCGACCCGACGCAAGTTGGCAATCAACAGTTTTGGCTGAATCGAGACTCGAAAGACCTGCAGACTGCGGCCACGGAGCTGACCGATATCGTGACGGCGCTGCAAGACTTCCAAAAAAGCGGTGATGTAAATGTTTTGGCCGGCGTCTCGTCGATTGTGTCGGCCGCAGCGACGATGCTGACGAGCGATCAGACGCTCTCCACAGAATTGTCAGAAGCAAGTAAGGATATCTCGGCGATCAGCGCGTTGCTTGCCGACCTGAAAAAAGGTGGGATTCAGAACGATCTAACCTCAATTGCGCAGATGTTTACGGTTGCCGCGGACCTCTTCGTCAAAGACAAAACACTGTCGACGGACGCAACGACGGCTGCTACCGTCCTAAATGATCTGGCGGCGTTGCTCAGTGCTGTGCAAGACTTCAAGAATGGCGGTAGCCTCAAGGCTGACTTGACCGCAGTCCAGATGTTGTTCACGGACGGTGCAGCGCTTTTCAAGAAAGATGCCACAAGTCTGACCAACGATGCCAACTTCGTTGGGGCCGTGCAGTCATTGCTCAATTTGTTGAGCAGCACCAAGAAAGGCAGTGCATCGAACGACTTCGCGATTGCGGCAGCGGCGGCTAAACTGGCGGGGAGCATCTCGGCGCTCTTCCACAATCAAGGTGCTGCGACGAATGACAACAACCTCGCGGGAGCCCTTAGTGGTATCTCAACCCTCTTTGGGCCGGCATCGCAAGGGCCCGGATCGCTCATAAAAGACCTCACGATCGCACAAGGCGCGGCCAAGGATATTTCCACGATCATACAAGTGATTGATAAGAACAGCCCGCTGGTGAAGGTCTTTGGGAACCTCGCAAACGTTTTTGGCGATGCACTCGGCGTCATCGAAGGGTTCGATCAGGGCGGGGCGATCGGTGCGGCTGAGGCCGGCTGGAGCGGTGACGCGCTCGTTGAAGCTATCGATAAACTATTCAGCGCTTCGCTGTCGTCCGGACAAGCGGAGACAGCACTCATCATCGGCGTGATCATCGCCATAGCAACGTTGTTCTTTGGTGGCAACCACGACAATCCGGCCAACATGCCGGATAAGTACGACGAGCCGAATTACGGACAGGGCGTAGCAAATCTACAAGGCACCATGGGTGCAAATGGCGTGCAATACAAGGAGAACCCGAA
>Ga0335074_10005831_pt1 | contig 17062 bp, 17 predicted proteins | sample Lox_Sample_23_FD_206715 | JGI IMG/M metagenome (GOLD analysis project Ga0335074, IMG submission 206715) | Soil microbial communities from Loxahatchee National Wildlife Refuge, Florida, United States - Lox_Sample_2.3 | ecosystem: Environmental > Terrestrial > Soil > Wetlands | place: USA...
ACACCGCATACCGGCTATTCACTGACCTGCAGGGCGGCATCTTCGGGCGATTTCAGTCCATGCCGATCGCACGCTCGTCCGCGCTGTGGGCGCACGTGCTGACCTCGCTGGTCGCCAACCTGATCTCGCTCGCGGTCGTCGTGCTCGTCGCTCTCGCCATGGGCTTCCGCTCGGGGGCCGGACCGCTGGCGTGGCTCGCAGTCGTCGGCATCCTGCTCCTGTTCACCCTGGCGCTGACGTGGATCGCCGTCATCCCCGGTCTTACCGCCAAGTCCGTCGACGGCGCGGGCGCCTTTGCCTACCCGATCATCTTCTTGCCGTTCATCAGCTCGGCGTTTGTGCCCACCCACACGATGCCCGGCCCGGTACGCGCCTTCGCGGACAACCAGCCCGTGACATCCATCGTCAACACGATCCGCGACCTGCTCGCGCAACAGCCAGTCGGCACTGGCATCTGGACAGCCCTCGCCTGGTGCGCAGGCATCCTCATCGTCGCCTATGCCCTCGCCATGGCCACCTACCATCGCAAGGTCGCCTGAGGATGTGACTTCTCAGAGCAACGCCCCCGCCCGCGAGTGCCAGCTCGCGGACGGGGGCCAGACCGCGATAAGCCGCACGGTTCGCTGGAGAGGCACCACGTGCTGCTAGGCTGAGGCGCGCTTCAGGAAAATCAGATAAATAACTGCGAATATCGCAACAATTCCTACGTTCGTTATCAGCCGCAGCCAGATGTGGTTCCTCAAGAACAGGACGTCCACGCCGATCACTACGGCTACCATCGCGAGCACGTAGAGCACGACCGCTACTTGTCTTCCCACCGGTTCGTTCTACTATGCGCGGCGAACTGGGGCAAGCCTTTGGCCCAGGTGAGACGGCTAATCCCCGGCTGCTAAGGACCTGCCGGTGATCAGCTGGGTGGCAATGCTGGGGGAGAACTCACCAGCCTGGGTCCCCGCACCCACGCCGCAGTCGCCATCGGACTCACCGGGCGGCTTGATCCACAGGCCCATGTCGCCGCGGTTATCGAGCACTTGAGGAGCAGAGCCAAGCTGCTGGCCGGGTACGTTGCACCACTGCCCAGCGTCGTTCATGCTGTTGCCTCCGCAGCCGCTGCGCGGGATCGCGTAAGCAACCAGTACCGGCACCTTGTGCTCCCTGGACGCGGCGGCCGTGTAGCCCGACACCGCAGCGGTGATGTCAGTGTTCCACGGGCCAAACCACTGCGCTGTCGGCTGGTCCGCGATGCGCTTTCCGATCTCTCGCGCCAAGGGGTCACCTGGATGGGCCCGGACCCACTTGGCCGCCTGGGTGTCAGGGTTAGTGAAGAGGCGTTTGGCCAGCCCGTCGGCGCGGGTGGCCCGCAGAGCTCGCGAAAGCCGGCCGGCGCCCGGGTCGCGCAGTCCACTCGCGCTACCTGCCCCGTTGCGACTGGTGTCGACGACGAAGCGCTTGGCCATCCCCAGATCCCGATCCAGTTCGCGCGCGTAGCTAATCTGCTGGCCTGTTGGCTCGTAGTTGGACACATTCAGCGAGAACCCGTAGGCCTGCGCGATATCGGCAGCTTCGAGGCGAACCGCCATCTGGGCCGCCGGCACCCAGTTCGAGTGGCCCGCATCCAGGTACACGTGGTCGTTCTCCGAATGGAGGGTTTGGACCGCGTACGACAGCATCTGCAGCCGGGCCTGCTGCTGGGCGCTGCCCCTGCAGGCACTGAGCTCAGCGAGCGCATCCGGCTCCAGGATCACCACCGCGGGCCGGCCACCGAGGCCCGCCGCGAATCCGTTGACCCACGTCTCGTACGTCTGCACCTCGCGTTGGAGCACGCTGTTTGTCGGGGGGAGTAGCAGGTACAGCAGCGCGGCAAGCACGAGAAGGGCGCCCGCCGCGATCATGGCTACGATTCGCAGGCTGACCCTCGGAAACCAAGCCATGGTTGGGAGTGTTACCCGGCCCCTGCGGCCTGACGACCCTTCGGGACCACAATCGCCTGGGGATTGCTGAGGCTGCCCTCTGGTCCCCATGGGCCGCCCGGCGCAACTTTGGCGCTGCATATCCGGCATTGATAGCCCTCCCGTACTACATGGAGACATTTCTCCCTGAAGGGCTGGCGTACGCCACGGGTATGACGGGGTGAAGCTCGTGATGTCGTCCGTCTTGCCCCAGGGAGGCTGCCGTGAGCCCGAAACCCGAGCAGGCCTGGGTGGTGCCGGCATGAGCGCCGCGGCCACCCCGGCGGCCGGTCGTAAACCTGAACTAGCCGGGCAGACAGTCGTGGTGATCGGCGGCAGCGGGGGCATCGGACTCGAGACAGCCAGGCGCGCCAGGGCTGAGGGTGCTGAGGTGATTCTCACTGGCCGCAACCGTGATCGGCTCAGCCAGGCAGCGGGCGACGTCGGCGCGCAGAAGACGGCGGCCTTCGACGCCACAGACACTCCTGCTTTGCAGCGGTTCTTCCACGACCTGCCAGCGCCGATCGACCATGTAATGGTCACCGCCGGCGGCCCGGCCTACGGGCCGTTGCTCGAGATGCACCCAGCCCAGGTGCGGGACGCGTTCAGCGATCGCATCGTGGTAGGGCTCGAGGTTGCGCGCAACGCAGTCGGCAAGTTGAGATCAGGCGGCACGCTGATACTCATGGGCGGCACCGGCGGACGCCGCATCGGGCACGGTCTCGGGATCGCGTCCGCCGTCGGCGCGGCGCTGCCCCCGTTCGCCGCAGCCCTTGCGCTCGAGGTTGCGCCAGTTCGCGTCAACCTTATCGCGGCCGGCTTCGTTGACACCCCGCTGTCGGCATCACTGCTCGGAGACCAGATCGAGGAGCGGCGCAAGGAACTGCGCGACACGCTGCCGATCGGCCGCGTCGTCACAGCCGCCGACGTCGCCGCACTCGCTGTCCACATCATGACCAATACTGCCATTACCGGCGCGACCTACGACATCGACGGGGGCCAGCAGTTCGTCTGATCTCACCCGCGCGACGTTCCGACGGGACGACAGCGACGGGAGGACAGCAAGGAACGGATACGACCAGCGCCACAGAAAGACGTTGCGGAAAACCACTTCTCTGCTGAAGCAGGTGCCGCCTACGATCCGAGCGTGGTGGCCGAATTGCCCGCCTGGCGTGAGGTTCAGGCGGTAGTCGCCCGCGAGCTGGGTGAGCCCGTGGACGGCGCCAGGCCGCTCACGTCTCCGCGGACTTCGCGGATGACGTGGGCTGCCCGCGCACAGACAACTGGCGCGATCGTGGTCAAGGCCAGTGCGGTGACCGGGCGAGCGAGAAGACGCGATGCTGCGCGTCGCATCTTCCCGAGCTGGGGGCGCGCGGGTATCCGGTGCCAACGATCTTGTGGCACGGCATGATCAGCGATGAGTGGCACATGACCGTTCAGAACCGGCTCCCGGGCCGTCCCCTTAACGCACTAAACGGGCCGATGCTTGACGCAGCGCTGCGCCTGGTGGAGTTGCAGGCCGGCGCAGGGATCGCGGCCGAGGACCGCGATTTCACCAGCTACGTGGCGAACGTGCTGTTCGACGACTGGGACGATGACTGGGCCGATGCCCCGAAAGCTTCCGCAGCGGCCGGTCCTTTGTGCGCGCGGCTGCGGCGCTGGCAGCAGCGTCTGACGCTAACCCAACTCGACTTCGGCGCCTGGGGCCATCCACTCGTATTCGCTGCGCTGACCCAACCAGCCATTGATGCTGCCGATCGCCCGCTCATTGATCTGCCCATCGTGAATCCCAAACGCACGCCGAGGCGCTACTGCTTGAAAGAAGCCAATCGCCTCGGCGGTCTTCAGCCAGGACGCCTGCATAGGCACAAGCAGTGTCTCGACTTTCTCGCCGGGCACGTCAAGCGAGTCTCCCGGGTGATACAGACCGCTCACCTCGAACCCGACATTGGGGCAGGTCGCCTGCCCAGGCACAACGGCAGCATGCCAGCCACCGTGCACGTTAACCTCGAACCCGGCCGCCCTGAAACAGTCGCCCGGCCGCACCGGCACAAACGGCACGCTTCTAATAGCCGCGCCCTCCGGGGCATATAACGGGACGCCCAAGTCCGCCAGACGCAGCTCATCGATGTGGTCGGAATGCTCATGCGTCACCAGCACCGCATCGACGTCAACCAGCGCCTGCGGCTCCGACCAGACACCTGGATCGATGACCAGCGCACGCCCGTCCCGCTCTAGCCGCACGCACGAGTGCGCAAATTTCGTCATCCGCATGCTGTCATGGTGCCATGAGCCAGGGCCAACATCGGCGACAACTACCGGCGCCAGATCACTTGAGAAACCGTACGATCGCCGATGTGAGCATCGGGTCCGATCAGACACGGCTCATCGTTCTGCGCGGTAACTCAGGGTCCGGCAGGAGCACCGTCGCCAAGGCGCTCCGCGAGGCGTACGGGCGGGGAGTGGCCTGGGTCTCGCAAGATCTCATCCGGCGAACCATCCTGAGGGAGAAGGACCAGCCGGGTGGCGTAAACATCGGGCTCATCGACCAGGTGACCCGCTACAGCCTCGAACACGGGTACCACGTCGTACTCGACGGGATCCTGTACGCCGACACGCGCCCTCAGGCGGCCGACTTTGGCGCCGATGACATGCGCGACTGGTACCGCGCGCGCGATCTACTCGGCGGAGTCCGCGAGTGCGTCATTCCGGAAACGAGCACTCTCCAGGAGACCACCTTGCAGATCCTGGCCGAAACCAAACTCCTGCACCACCAGAACGACGGGAACGCGCAAGCATCGGAGGCGGCTAGCTGAGGTGCGCAGAGGACGCGATCTCGATGACGCATGCCCAGTTCCGTCAATCCGGGATCGCCGGCCACCCGCGACTTGTCGCCGTGCTGTACCAGGTAAATCCGCGTCACGAGCCTCATCCTGCTGCATCGTGGCCGGAGACTCGCTCCGCTGGCTGGGTACATAGGGCCCTAGGTCCGTTCCCGGCCGGGACCTATCGCCTGCTGCCTGGTCGGCGATAACCGACCTTGGACCCTACCTGTGAGCCGTCTGCGCGGCGATGCTGTTACACCAGTGAGTGGAGTGATCATGGCTTTGGCGGCTGACTATTCAGATCGGTACGAGCTGGCGGCTGCAGGCCTGGAGGATCTGCACCGGGCACTGAGGTCAGCTGGCTTCCGGGTGATCGGCCCCAGGGTGACCAGCGACGCCATAGTTCTCGGCGAGCTGAAGTCAGCCAGCGAGTTGCCGTTCGGCTGGGGAGTGTCGCTGTCACCAGGCGGTTACCGCCTCCGTAAACGCGGCGATGCTGCCGCGTTCGGGCATTCGGCTGGTCCTGGATCATGGAAGCAGTTCCTGCACCCGCCACGTGAAAAGCTCTGGTCGGCCAGTCGCTCCGCCGATGGGCTTGTCCTTGACGCCGACGCGGACGCAGACGCAGAGCCGCCCGGTAAGCTCGCATTTCTGGGCGTCCGGCCATGCGACCTGCGTGCCATTCAGATCCAGGATCGGGTGCTCGGCGCTGGCGCCGGTCATCACTCGGCTTACGCACGGAGACGTGCCGCAGTGTTCATCGTCGTGGTCAACTGCACGGAACCGGGCGAGACCTGCTTCTGCACATCCATGGGCACCGGGCCGAAATCCGGACCGGGCTACGATCTGCTGCTGACCGAACTCGTCACCGAGGCCAATCACAGCTTCATCATCGAGGCCGGCTCGCGAGCCGGGCAGGAGATTCTGAGCGCCCTGCCCGTACAAGCCGCCGACAGCGGTTCCCTGGAGCGCGCCGACTCGGCCGTCGCCGACGCGGCCGGCCGGATGGGCCGCAGCATGCAAACTGCGGACATACGTGAGCTGCTGGCCGCAAGCCATCATGCCGAGCGGTGGGAGGACGTTGCGTCCCGGTGCCTCACCTGCGGTAACTGCACGATGGCGTGCCCGACGTGCTTCTGCACCACCGTTGAGGACGTGAGCGATTTCAGCGGCGACCACGCCGAACGGTGGCAGAGCTGGTCGTCCTGCTTCGAGCTGGATTTCTCCTACCTGCACGGCGGCCCGGTGCGGTCATCGGGAGTCAGCCGGTACCGCCAGTGGCTGACCCACAAGCTGGGCACCTGGCATGATCAGTTCGGTTCGTCCGGCTGCGTGGGCTGCGGCCGGTGCATCGTGTGGTGCCCGGTCGGCATCGACCTGACCGAAGAGGTGGCAGCGCTGCGAGCAGAGCGCGACGCGGCGGCCGGGCCGGAACCAGGACTCGGGGAGCCCGGATGAGCGTCCTCGGCTCTGAACTAGCCAGCCACCGGTTCGCTTCGGGCCTCGCGCCAGGTCATCTCGACCGGCTGGCCGCCATCGCGAGCCGCATCGAAGTAGCGGCTGGCACGCGGCTGTTCGACGAGGGCGGCCAGGCCACCTCCATGTGGCTGATCAGGGCCGGCCAGATCGCGCTTGATCTGCACATACCCGGACGCAACAGGCTGATCGTCGAGACTCTCGGTCCCGGGGACGAGCTCGGGCTGTCCTGGCTGCTGCCGCCGGCGCGATGGCAATTCGGGGCTGTGGCGCAAGTTGGCGTATCAGCGTTCGAGCTTGGTACCGCCGCAGTGACCGGTCTGTGCGAGAGCGATCACGAACTCGGCTATCAGCTGGCCCGGCGGCTACTCGGCACTGCCGTGGCCCGGCTCCAGGCTGCGCGGATCAGGATCCTTGACCTGTACGCGGCTCCGTCGCACGCCGTCGGCGGCACCTCATGATCGACTGCCGGTACCCGGTCAGGTACCGGGTCAGCTCTCGCCTTGAGGAGACGCACGACACTGTCACGCTCACGCTGGAGCCAGCCGAAGACCCGATTGCGCCATGCCGTCCCGGCCAGTTCATGATGCTCTACTCGTTTGGCGTCGGTGAGATCCCGATCTCGGTCAGCGGCGCGCCCGGCCAGCCCGCGCTGACGCACACGATCCGGTCCGTAGGCGCGGTGAGCGCAGCGCTGTGCGCGGCACAGCCGGGCCACGTCATCGGGGTCCGCGGACCGTTCGGCACCAGCTGGGACCATGCCGACGCGGCGGGCCGTGACCTGCTCCTGGTGGCCGGCGGCATCGGGCTCGCACCGCTGCGGCCAGCTCTGCTGGCCGCGCTGGCACAGCCCGGCCGCTACCGGCGGATCATCGTCCTGGCTGGCGCGCGCTCTCCGGCCGAGCTGGTCTTTGCCTCGGAGTACGGCCAGTGGCGCGAGCGCGGAGCGTCGGTTGACATCACCGTCGACAAGGCCGACGCCAGCTGGCCAGGTCACGTCGGCGTGGTCACCCAGCTGATCGGCCGTGCGCAGCTTGACCCGCACCTGACGACAGCCCTGATGTGCGGGCCCGAGGTCATGATGCGCATCACTGGCCGGGAGCTGACGGCCGCCGGCCTGCCCGCTGCGCGCGTCTGGATCTCGCTCGAGCGGAACATGCAGTGCGGCATCGCCGAATGCGGCCACTGCCAGCTCGGCCCGCTGCTCCTGTGCCGGGATGGTCCGGTCGTGAATTTCGAGGTAGCTGAGCCGCTTCTTGCCGTAAGGGAGCTATAGATGCCAGCTGAATCTAGAAGGCCCAAACTCGCGGTGTGGAAGTTTGCCTCTTGCGACGGCTGCCAGCTGACCGTGCTCGATTGCGAGGACGAACTGCTTGCGCTGGCTGGGGAGGCGGATATCGCTCACTTCACCGAGGCCACCAGCACCGAGCTGCCAGGGCCGTTTGACGTATCCCTGGTCGAAGGCTCGGTCAGCACGCCCGATGATGCCGTGAGGATCAGGCAGGTCCGGGCGAACTCGCGGATTCTGGTAACTATCGGAGCTTGTGCGACAGCAGGCGGCGTCCAGGCGCTGCGGAATTTCGGCGACGTCGCGGAGTTCGCCGCAACGGTGTATGCACGGCCGGATTACATCGCCGCGCTGGCCACGTCCACCCCGATCTCCAGCCATGTCCCGGTCGACTTCGAGCTGCCCGGCTGCCCGATCGACAAGCGCCAGCTGACCGGTCTGCTGTCGGCGCTGCTAGCCGGCCGCGAGCCGCGCATCCCTGGTCACAGCGTGTGCGAGCAATGCAAGCTGCGCGGCACGGCCTGCGTCATGGTCGCCCGAGGTACGCCGTGCCTCGGACCTGTCACGCAAGCTGGCTGCGGAGCGATCTGCCCGGCGTTCGGCCGCGGCTGCTACGGGTGTTTCGGCCCGATGGCTACACCCAACGTCGATTCGCTCGTCGGATGGCTGCGCCGCCTGGGCATGCCAAACTCCGACATCAACCGGGTATTCCGCACCTTCCACGTCGCAACGCCCGAGTTCCGCGCGGCAGCCGAGCAGGCCTCATCTCAAGAGCCCGGCGCCTGACACCCTGAGCACGTCGGCACGTACCCTCGCGGTGAGGTCGTCGATGGCGTCCGCCACGGCCGGGCTGAAGGCCTGGCCGAAGCCGAAGGCTTCGCCCTGCACGCCGTGCAGAATCAGCAGGGCGGGCAGCCGGGATAGCACGCGACTCAGCTCGATGGCGTCGCTCAGCCCCAGGCCGTGCGAGCTCGCCGGAGCAACGGGCGAGACCGCTTGACCGGGCACTGCCGGGGCATCGTGGTCCGCAACCGGCTCCGGCACGACTAGCCGGTGCAAGGTTCCTGGCGCGGCACCGCCTCCCCTCACCGCGTCAATGACGATCGCGGCGGCTGCGTGCATCCATGCCTCCATCAGCCGGGTCGGCTCTCCGTCGCTGCATAGCAGCTCAACACTTGCAGGTACCGTTCCGCGCAGGTGATCGATGACGGTCGGCCCCGCACCGTCATCGCAGCGGAACTCGCTGCCGACGCCGATCACGATGACCCGAGCACCGCCTCCTCCGGTCATCAGTGACGCGGTGTGGAAGCCCCGTCCTTCAGGGTGGGGAGGAAACGCCGCTTCACCTCCTTCGGGTTGTCAGTGCCGGTGGTTAGGGTCCGGGTGTGTCCAGGTACCGCTTTGCGCCTTCTGCTGAGCAGGAAGTTGTCCTGCGGCGGCATTGCGCGCGCGCACGGTTCGTATGGAATCTGGCCGTGGAACAGCAGTCGTGGCACGCCGCGAGCGCGCGGGGACGCTCGCCGCTGGGCGGGCGGTTGAACCGCGAACCTCAACTTGCGCTCCTAGCGTCGTAGTTGGAATCCCCCGCCTACAGGCGGGGGAGGATGTCAAGTCCGGTCTACCTGCAGGTCGAGGAAGTGCGTGGCGCAGGAAATGCACGGGTCATAACTGCGGATCGCCTGCTCGCACTGACCGGCGAGCTGCTCATCGGTCAGCTCAAGGCGTGCTTGCACGAACTGGCGCAGATCGCGCTCGATCGCGGCCTGGTTCTGGGATGTGGGCGGGATGATCCGGGCACTGACGACGGCACCTGCCTCGTCGAGCTCATAACGCTGGTACAGCACGCCACGGGGCGCCTCGGATACCCCGTGGCCGGTAGCCGCCCGCGCCACTACGTCAACGCACGGAGCTGACGGCGGCTCGTAGGCCCCGATGAGGCGGATCGCTTCCTCGATCGCGCAGACAACCTCCACCGCACGGACGACGATACTGCGGAACGGATTGCGGCAGCTGTCGCCAAGACCCGCTGCAGCCGCGGCGGCAGCGGCCATCGGCGGGAGCCACTGGGAGTTGAGGGTATAGCGAGCCAGCGGCCCTGTGAGGTAGGTGCCATCGCTGCCGGCTAGCCGCGCATGCAGCGCTGTGGAATGTGGCACCTGCTCTTCGATGACCTGTTCTTCGAACTCCGCGGCGCCGAACGCGCGGCCGTCTGTGCTGACCAGGCTGCCATTCTCGATCGGATAGCGACCAGGCTGGCTGAGCGCCAGCATTTCGTGCTCCATGGTCAGCTCGGGGAAGTCGAATCCGGCAACCCATCGCACGGTCTCCAGCGCATCCTCCAGCGCTGCTTGCAGCTGATCAGTGAGGTGGCTCAGGTCTGCCTGCGTGGGCGTTGAGTAGAACCCTCCGATCTGGAAGTTGACCGGGTGAATAGCCCGGCCGCCGATTGTCTCCATGATCGCGGTACCGGCTCGCCGTAGCGCGAGGCCGCGCTCGACGATGGCCCGCTGATCGCGGGCGAGCTCGATGCCGCCGGGGTAGCCAAGAAAATCTGGCGCGTGCAGCAAGTAGATATGCAGTGAGTGGCTGGCGATCCATTCGCCGCAGTAGAGCAGCCTGCGCAGATCAGCGAGCGGACCGTCGACCTGGACGCCGCAGGCGGCCTCGATGGCGAGGGCCGCGCTGGTCTGGTACGCGACCGGGCAGATGCCGCAGACGCGCGCGGTGATGTCTGGCGGCTCACGATAGGAGCGCCCGCGGAGGAAGGCTTCGAAGAACCGCGGCGGCTCGTAGATGTCGAGCCTGACCTCGTCGACCTGGTCGTCGGCAAGCCGCAGGTACAGGCGGCCTTCGCCCTCTACCCGCGCTATGCCAGCAGTGGCCAGCGTCCGCAGTTGCCGATGCGTCATGCCGTCACATTATGTCACGAGCCAGCTGCAGGCTGTTGGCTTGGCTCTAGCCGAGCTGTCTTGCTCATTTCTTCCCTCCGGAATGGCTCCGGATCGGCACGCTAGTCAGCCGCTTCGGGCGCCCAGTAGGGCCGAAGGTCAGCTGCGAACAGGTGGCCCGGGTCCCGCTCAGCGGGGAACGCACGATACTGGCTCCATGACAGACGCGGCCGGGATCGTGCAGGAGCTTGAGCGCAGCGGTTACGCCGTGGTCCCGAGACGCATGGACGAGAAGGACCTGACTGCGGCACGCTCTGAACTTAGCGAGCTGCTGACCTCGGTCGACTGGGGTTCGGGTTTCGACGGCACCCGGACCAAGCGGATCTTTGCGCTGCTGGCCAAGACCCGGTGCATGGACCGGGCCGCGGCGGACCGTCTCGTGCTAGAGGCGGTCGAGCAGGCGATAGGGCCAGGCGCGCAGTTCAGCCTTACCTACGCCACTCAGGTCCACCCCGGCCAGGGCGCCCAGGTCCTGCACTACGAGCAGGGCATCTACCCGCTGCCCCGCGATCGCGACGTCATGCTGACCGCGATCTGGGCGCTGGACGACTTCACCGCGAGCAACGGCGCCACTCTGGTTGTCCCTGGCAGCCACCAGCTGGCCACAGGCAAACCAGACCCCGGCCAGGCCGTGCCTGTGGAGATGCCAGCCGGATCTTTGCTGCTCTTCTCCGGCAGGCTCTACCACGGCGCCGGCGCCAACACCAGCACCCAGCCCCGGCTCGGGGTCATCATCGACTACCAGCAGCCGTGGCTGCGCCCGTGCGAGGCGCACACGCTCAGCACCGACCCCGCTCAGGTCCGCAAGCTGCCGCAGCGGCTTCAGGAACTACTCGGCTACAACCAGCCGTCCCCGTACCTCGGGTTCATCAACGGCCAGCATCCGCGCCAATGGCTGATGAGCGACCACCAGAGCAGCAGCAGGGGCTAGGCTGCGATCGTGCTTCGCCAACCGATGGCGGTCGCAGCCGTGACTATCGGTGCGGCCGACCCCCGAGGTCTCGCCGCGTTCTATGCGCAGCTCCTGGGCTGGCCTGTAACCGCGAGCGATCCGGGCCGGCCTGGCATGCCGCCCGAGGATGGCTGGGCTCAGATACAGCCGCCTGCCGGCCAGAGTGGTCCAACGCTGAATTTCGAGTACGAGGCGAAGTTCACCCGGCCGGTGTGGCCTGCTGCTGATAGCTCGCAGAACTCGACCCAGCATCTGGATATCGCTGTCACAGACTTGGACAAAGGAGTGAGCTGGGCTCTCGAGTCGGGCGCGACCCTGGCCGACTTCCAGCCACAAGACGATGTCCGGGTCATGCTCGACCCAGACGGGCACCCGTTCTGCCTGTTCGAGGATGGCGGCGCTTGACCCTGACACGGTGTGATGGTCTAAGCATGGAGATGCCATGTTTGCCATCGGAGAGTTCGCCAGGCACGGCCGGGTATCCGTCCGCATGCTGCGTCATTACGACGCGATCGGACTGCTCGAGCCGGTGTGCGTCGACCCAGCGACTGGCTATCGCTATTACGAAGCCGGACAGCTATCCCGGCTGAACCGGATTGTCGCCCTGAAGGACCTGGGCTTCACCCTGCACCAAGTCGCGTCGATACTGGATGATCAGGTCACCACGGCCGAGCTGCGCGGAATGCTGAAGCTGCGGCAAGCCGAGTTGCAGGAGCAGATAGCGACCGATGCCGCCAGGCTGGCGCAGGTCGAGGTACGGCTGGCGGCCATCGAAAGCGAAGCCAGCGAGCCCGCTCCCGTCATGGTCAGGCCGATCGCAGCAGCGCGGGTCGCCGAACTCACCGGCACGGCGGCCGGGTATGAGCCGCAGTTCATCACACCGGTCATGCAGCCGCTGTATCACGAACTCACTCACCGGCTCTGCACGGCAGGCATCGCGATTACCGGCCCTGGCGTCGCGTACTACGAAGACGCCAGTGACGAGGCGGGAGCCATCAAGGTGCACGCTGCGCTGCCGGTCGCGCTGCCACCGAGCGACGAGCAGGGTTTCTGCGTTGTCGACCTGCGCGAGATCCCCGCAGCGGCCACGCTTATCCATCACGGCTCCATGGACAACGTGCTGCCCAGCATCCAGGCACTGGCCCGGTGGATCGATGCCAGCGGATACCAGTCACTCGGCTATGCCCGCGAGGTCACGCTCAAGTTCGGTGAAGTCCGGGATGAGTGGCTCACCGAGCTCCAGGAACCAGTTGCGCCGAAGGAAGCGGCCTGAACTACGAGGAGACGCCATGGACGTCGCGCCGGAAATCGAGCAGCGATCGGCCCAGCCGTATGCGGGCATCTCAACATGGGTGACCTGGGCCGCCGTCGGCTCGGTTGCCGATCGCATTCCCGAGATCTTCGGCTGGCTCGGCGCCCGCGGCATCACGCCGGCAGGCCCGCCGTTCTTCCGGTACCTCGTGATTGACATGGAACGACAGCTTCTAGTCGAAGCCGGCGTTGCGGTCGCGTCGGCCGTAGAAGATGACGGCGAGATCCGCGGCGGGACACTGCCCGCGGGCCGGTTCGCCGTCATGACCCACACCGGCGCTCCGGAAACCCTGGTGGCCGCCAACTCCGCATTGCTCGACTGGGCCGAAGCGAGAGGTCTGGTCTGGGACGTGTCGCCTACCGACGCGGGGGAGAAGTGGGGCTGCCGTCTCGAGAACTACCTCACCGACCCGGCTGAGCAGCCTGACACCAGCAAGTGGCAGACAGAGCTGGCGTTCCGCCTCGCAGACTGACACCGAGCGGTGACCGTTCATCCGGCGACAAGCGATTGCGGGCGTGCCTATGGCGCGCCCGCAATCTGTTCAGCCTCGAAGGGCCCGCTGTCACGAGGCGTTGGTCAGCAGCACCACCTTGAAGTCGCTGGGTGCTGAGCCGGTCTGCTTGATGCCCAGCGCGAAGCATGTCGTGGTGTCGGGGCAGGTGACGTCAGCCACCCCGCCCACCCCGGCGGGCGCCTTCGACAGCGCCCACGTCGCCCCGCCGTCGGCGGTTGATGCGAGCAGGCCCTGCGCCTGGCCGATGGAGAAGAACGCCCGCTCGGATGCTGGGCTGGCAGGGAGTTTCGAGGCGCCGCTGAGCCAGCACGACGACGAGCTGGCGCAGGACATGGCCAGGAAGCTCCATCGCGACGAGGAACCCGACGGGCCGGGCAGGCCAGAGGTGCTGACCCGGCTCCAGGCCTGGCCGCCGTCCGTGGTCTGATACATCGCGCCTGCAGTGGAGGCGTAGCAGTCCGCTGCGTCTGGGCAGGTGAGCGACCACGTCAGCGTCCTTGGCGGCGCCGAGGACGCTGACCACGTCGCCCCGTCGTCGTCGCTTGTGTAGGCGTACCCGCCGTTGAGGTCGACGCCCTGCGATGCTCCTCCATATACGCCGGTAGCCCCGACGGCGACGCAGGTCGTCCCGCTGCAGCTCAGGCCAGTCGGCAGGAACTGCCCGGACGGCAGCGAGGGAAGCGTGCCCTGGCTCCAGCTGGCCCCGCCGTCGGAAGTCGTGAAAGCTGCCGAGAACGAGCCGGAGGAGTCGCCCTGGTAGGCGATGACAACGCAGGACGAGATCGTGGTGCACGACATAACGTCATTCGTCACGCTGTTCTTCGAGGGGTTCGGAACGGTGGGCCCGTGATGCGAGGTCCAGCTCTGCCCGCCATCGGTGGTGGTGAAGAACTTGCTTTCGCGGCCAGCGTTGTCAGCCAGGACGTCGCAGTCCCAGGCGTCCACGCAGGAGATCCGCGTCAGCAATGTCGCTGTCCCGATGCTGCTCGCCCGCTGCCATGTCGATCCGCCGTCGTGGGTGTACTCCAGCTGTCCGCCGATGGAGTCGGCGTAGCAGGTGGTGTCGTTCGGGCACACAAGCGAGAAGGTCTGCTTGTAACCCGACGGGGACAGTGCCCGCCACGACGAGCTTGCCGCCGAGACTTCGCTGACCAGCCGCCAGGTGGTGTGCGTAGAGGAGCCGGCGACCGTCCGCCGCCCGGGATTCGTCGCCCCGAGCGATGCGGTTACCAGTCCGACTGTGAGAAGGCAGGCTAGCGCCGCCGTTCCTGCCGCAGCCCAGCGGCGCGTCCGCCGGTGACGCAGCTGCGCGCTGCGCTTCAGTGTGCGTTCGTAGTGGTGGCGGAACTCGATCTCGTCGAGCGCCGGAGCGTCGAAGTCACGCGAGTGAAGCAAGGGTTTCCTCCCTCAGTTCCTGGTTCATGTCCTTGCGCAGTCCGGCGATGCCTCGGCGCAGGTGCGTCTTTACAGTCCCGCGGCTGATGTCGAGCATTTCCGCCACCTGGGTCTCCGACAGCCCGGCCAGATAGCGCAGCACGACCACCTCCCGCTGTCGCCGCGGGAGCCGTCGCAAGGCGGCGGTCAGGGTTTGGCGCAGCACGATCTCTTCGGCCGGGTCCCCGGTCCATGCGTTGTCCGATGCCACGTCACCCCCGGCACGGGGCGTGGCGCGCGGAAGGCGGCGGATCGCCTCGTTCACCGCCACCCGTATTACCCATCCCTCGCGCCACGGTGCCGGGCCGATGCGCTGCCAGCGCAAGTGCGCCTTCGCCAGCGCCTCGATGGCGGCGTCCTCGGCGGCCGCGTGCTCCCCGGTCACCCTGCGCGCCACGGCTACGGCCTTGGGGAAGGCCGCCCGGAAGAACGCCTCGAATCCGTACTCGTCGTCGGTCGGCTTTGGTCTCACACCGCTAGAACCCTCCGGGTGATGTTTCTGGATGACAAGACTCGGCACCTTTTGCGGCACGCTCGGGCCGGGACTGTCGCGCAGCCATCGGCGGCGGGCCGCAAAGGGTGGTTAGTGAGCGGAGCCGGGACGGACCAGCCCTGATTCATAGGCGAGTACCACCGCCTGCGCGCGATCGCGCAGCGCGAGCTTGTGCAGGACCCGGCTGACGTGCGTCTTGACCGTCTCCTCAGTGATCACCAGCCGGTCCGCGATCTCCGGGTTCGACAGCCCCTCGGCTAGCAGCCGGAGCACCTCGGTCTCGCGCGGAGTCAGGTCGGCGACGGCCGCCGGGGCAGCGGGCGCAGCCGGCCGGAGCCGGGCGAACTCGCTGATCAGCCGCCGGGTAACGGCCGGGGCCAGCAGAGCCTCGCCGGCCGCGACCACCCGCACGGCGTCGAAGAGCCGCTCGCCCGTCACGTCCTTGAGCAGGAACCCGCTGGCGCCGGCGCAGAGTGCGTCGTAGACGTACTCGTCCAGGTCGAAGGTCGTGAGAATGATGACGTGCGGCCCGTTTGCGTCGGCAGTCAGCTGCCTTGTCGCCTCGATGCCGTCGGTTCCGGGCATCCTGACATCCATGAGGACGACGTCCGGCCGCAGCTCGCGGCTGATCTTCACCGCCTCAGCGCCGTCCGATGCGGTACCGACCACGGTGAAGTCCGGCTGAGTATCTAGCAGCGCGGCGAAGCCAGCGCGTACTACCTCGTGGTCGTCTGCCACCACGATCTTCACGGACGGAGCGGGCCCTGTCACGGCGCAGCCTCGGCCTTCGCCGGCAGCGTGGCCTGGACCAGGAAGCCCCCGCCGGGAGCCGCGCCCGCGCGGAATTCGCCGCCCACGGCGGCTGCCCGTTCCCGCATGCCGAGCAGGCCGTGCCCGAGCAAGGGCTGGCTCGCCTCGGCGCACGGGCCGGGACCGTTGTCGCGGATCCGGACGTGCAGCGCATCGCCCGCGAAGTGCAGCTCCACATCGACCGCCGCTCCGGGCGCATGCCGCCGGGCATTTGTCAGCGCCTCCTGCACGATCCGGTAGGCAGCCAGCTCGACGCCAGGTTCCAGGGTCGTCAGCCAGCCGCTGACGATGAGCCTGGCTCCGATTCCCGACACGTCCCTGACCTCGTCGAGGAGCTCGTTCAGCTGGGCGAGGCCCGGCTGGGGCTGGCGGTCGGCGCTCTCGACGCCGCTGTCCTCGCGCAGCACCCCGAGCAGCCGTCGCATCTCGGTCAGCGCCGCCCTGGCCGTGTCGCCGATTGCGGACAGCTGCCGCGCTCCCGCCGCCGGCATTCCCGGGGTGGCGAGCCTGGCCGTCTCGGCCTGCACCGCGATCATAGAGACGTGGTGCGCGACCACATCGTGCAGTTCGCGCGAGATGCGCGCCCGTTCGCCGCGCGCGGTGTTCTCAAGCAGGGTGCCGGCGAAGGCCTCTGAGGTGGTGGCCTGCGCAGCCGCCATGCTGCGGGTCTGCAGCGCTGCCCCGGCGAATGCGGCCAGGGGGCCAAGGCTCGCCGCGAGGATGGCCAGCACCGTCCCCCCTGAGGCCGGCCCGGTGACGTGACCTGCCGGAAAGACCAGGGCCAGGACGAGGAACGGGAGGGTGAGCCCCGCGGCCAGCAGTTGCGGCCCGCGGTTGCCGAGGCGATACAACACGATGACCTGGGCGAGCAGGCCGCCGATCGTGAGCAGCCGGAACACGCCGAGTGATACCAGGTTGGCCGCGCAGATCGCGGTCGCTGCGATGGCCGGTCGTTCCCAGAAAAATCCGAGCGGCAAGGTGGCGGCCAGGCTCGGGAGCAGGACAACAAAAGAGGCGAGCAGCCAGCCGGACGCAGCCACGTCCGCCAGCGGGCCGCTCGA
>Ga0335074_10005832_pt1 | contig 17061 bp, 11 predicted proteins | sample Lox_Sample_23_FD_206715 | JGI IMG/M metagenome (GOLD analysis project Ga0335074, IMG submission 206715) | Soil microbial communities from Loxahatchee National Wildlife Refuge, Florida, United States - Lox_Sample_2.3 | ecosystem: Environmental > Terrestrial > Soil > Wetlands | place: USA...
CAGGCTGAAGCGCAAAAGGTTGCTGTCAGCGATATTGCCGCCTCCGGGTTGCACAACGTGGTGGCGGCATTTGCCGTCATAAACCCGAAGAACGGCAACGTCGAAGCGCTGATCGGCGGCGGCTCCAGTGCGGCCGACCAGTTTGACGACGCCACCCAGGGTTTACGCCAGCCCGGTTCGGGATTCAAGCTCTTCACGTTGATCGGCGCGCTCGAAGATGGTTACGACGTTTACGACTCTGTGCTGGCCGCTTCTCCATGCGCGATCCAGTTCCCCGGGGTACCGCTGGCAGCGGGCTACGACCTCGAGCACCCGCTCAACAACGACCCCGGCGACCCCGGTGGCATAGTGAGCTTGGTCGAGGCAACTGCATTGTCGATCAACTGCGCCTACTTGCGGCTGGCGCACGAGGTGACCCTCGACAAAGTTATAAATGTTGCGAGAAGCATGGGCGTTTCGAGCCCGACTCTCAACCCGGACAACCCCTCCTTGGTGATAGGCACTGAGGCTGTGGCCCCCCTACAGATGGCGGCGGCGTACGCCACAGTCGCAGACGGTGGCATTTACCACGCGCCCGCCTTCGTGAGCAAGGTCGTCGACCAGACCGGGACGGTCGTCTACGACGGGGAAACGCCGGGCAAAAGGATTTTTTCCTCCCAGATTGCCGAGGAAGCTGACATCGCGCTGCGCGCCACCGTCGAGTACGGCACCGGGACTGCCGCCGCCTTGCCGGACGCCGACGTGGAGGGCAAGACCGGGACGACGTCCAACAGCGTGGACGCCTGGTTCAACGGGATCACACCCGCGATCGCGGCCTCGGTGTGGATCGGCAACCCCCACGGCGAAGTCCCGATGTACGTAGATGGTGTAGAGGTCTACGGCGCCGGGGTCCCGACCCAAATCTGGCACGACGTGATGGCGTACGCGCTGAAAGATGTGCCATATTCGCCGTTCCCCGAACCCGACTCCGCTTTGATGCCGCCCGTGCGTTATGTCTACTCGGCGGCATTGGCCCGCGACGACCTTATTTGGCACGACTACCTGCCGCCTCCTCCGACTACGACCACGACGACAGCGCCCTCGTTGCATACCCACAACGCGGGGGCAGGCGCGACTCGCACCGCCCCACCGAGACCTGCGGCGACCTCCCCGTCGGTGCCTGCCACGGCTCCGCCTGCGAGGACGACCCTCCCGCCGAGGACAACGCCGCCGACGGCCGCGCCCACCGCGGCTGCACCCACAACAGCTGCGCCCGTGACGGCGGCGGCGCCCACCACAGCTGCACCCGCGACAGCTGCGCCCGCGACGGCTGCGCCCGTGACGGCGGCGGCCGGCCGATGAGCGCGGCCCCCGACCTGGCTGCCCTGCTTTTCCTGCAGGACATCGACAGCCGCTTGGACCGCGAGCGGCACCGGCGGGCGCACCTGCCAGAGCGAGCCGAGCTTGCCGACCTCGAACGCCAGGAAGCCGACGCAGTTGCGAGCCGCGCCGAGCTCGCGGTGGGGCTCGCCGAGGTCGTCTCGCGCGAAAGCGCTGCAGAACGCGAGCTGAAAGCGACGGAGGACCGCGCCGCCCAGGTCAGCGGCCGTCTCTATGGTGGCTCGGTCACGGCGTCCAGGGAGTTGCAAGCCATGGCGGGCGAAGTGGAGAGCCTGAAAAAGAGGGCTTCGGAGCTCGAGGACAGGGCGCTCGAGCTGATGGAGGAGCGTGAACCGCTCGACGCGGCGGTGGCCCAGGTCGACAAAGTGCTCGCCGGCCTTTCGGAGCGCAAGTCTGAGGTCTCGGCCCGCCTGGCGCGAGCCGACGCGGAAGCGGCGTCCGGGATAGCGCAGCTCGCCGAGGAGCGCAGGGCGGCGGAGGAGGCCGTTGTGCCGGCCCTAAGGGCTACTTACGACCGGCTGCGGGCCAAATTGGACGGCGTGGCCGTTTCCCGGCTCGTCGGCGGCCGGTGCGACGGGTGCCACCTGACACTGCCCGCGGTCGAGCTCGACCGGATCCGCCATGAGCCGCCCGGGAAGCTCGAGTACTGCGACCAGTGCGGCCGGATCCTCGTGTTCACGGCCGGGTGACGCAACCGGGCGAGGAAGAGGCGGCGGGTGCTGCCGAGCCCCTCGAGGTGTCGGGAGCGACCGTCATGGTGGGGACCTGCTCGTGGACCGACCCCACACTCGTCAAGGAAACGGACTGGTACCCGAAACGGTCTATGTCGGCGGGGGAACGGCTGAAGTACTACGCAAGCCGGTTCCCGGTGGTGGAAGCCGATTCGACTTACTACCGCCCGCTCAACCCCGAGGTGGCGGAGTCATGGGCGGAACGGGTGCCCGAGGGGTTTTCTTTCGACGTCAAGGCTTTCGGCTTGCTCACAGGGCACCCGGTCGAGCCCGTCACCTTGTGGCCGGACATCCGGGAGTCTCTCGACGAAGAGGCGAAAGCGAAGCGGCGCATCTACTCGCACCATCTCCCCCCCGACGCCGTCGAAGAAGCGTGGGCGAGGTTCCGCCACGCCCTGGCTCCTCTCGAGCGGGCCGGCCACCTGGGCGGGGTGCTACTCCAGTACCCGCCTTGGTTCGTCCCCAAGCGCGTCAACCGAGAGGAGCTCGAGCGCCTGCCGGGGCGCCTCGCCGGCGTGCCGGGGTTCGTCGAGTTCCGTTCGCCCAAGTGGTTGGAGGAAGCAGACCTGGAGCGGACAGTGAAGCTGCTGCGTGACCTCGGCCTGGTATTCGTGGTGGTGGACGCCCCGGCGGTGTCCGGGCTCCCGACGCTCCTTGAAGTTACGCGCGACGACCTCGTAGTGGTCCGGTTCCACGGGAGGGCCGACAGTACCTGGAACGCCAAGAATGTCACCGCTGCAGAGCGTTTTCGCTACCTCTACAGCGAAGCGGAGCTGGCGGAATGGGCGGGCAAAGCGCGCCGGCTCGCCGAGCGCGCCTCGCGCGTCCACCTGTTGATGAACAACTGCTATCAGGACTACGGCGTACGGAACGCGGCCCAGTTGGCGGAGATGCTCTCGGGTTGAGCGGGCCGCCGCGTCGCGGCCGGTCAGTCTCCCCCCACGCCCGCCGGCTGGCGCTTGCGCTGGCTGAGGTAGGCGGCCCCACCCACGAGCACGGCGGCACCGGCTACTGCTGCCGCAGGCAGCGGGAACTCGGGCAGCGCGGCCGAGACGTCGCTGCGCGGTCGTGTGATCACGAAGCTGTCGAGCTTGGTATACGTCGGCGCAGTCCCCCCCTGGGGGTTGGAGGTCGTCGTAACCTGCGACGTCTCGTACCAGGTCATCGTGATCTGCGTGTTGCCTCCGGGCTCGCCCGGGTCCACCGAGAAATATGCGATCCCATAGGAGTTGTTGCCGTCCGAGGTCGTGTTGGTCGGGCTGCTGATATCGCCTGTCCCCTGTACGGCAGACCAGCTGTTGGGTTCGCTCGAGTCGGGCAACGGTTTGGTCCCCGCTTTAGCACCGCCCACGGCCGAACCTACGCGGATCTGGGTGAAAGTCGTGACGTTGGCGCGACCACTGACAAGGGCCCCGCTCGAGTTGTAGGCGCCGTAGTCGTTGTCCGGCTTGTTGGTGCCACCACCTCCGAGGACGAGGTAGATCGTCCCCTTCGTAGCGTCGAAGGCCAAACCCTCGCTGGTCGTGATCGTGGGCGAGGTCTGTGTCACCACCGGGGTGAGGGTGTTGACCGCCGTCCCGGCCGCCGGGCCGGTGTAGCTCGCGACCCCGCCCGTCCCGTAGATCGAGTTGGTCGGCCAGCCCTTGTTCCACGCCGACGAGATTTGGACCTGGGCCCCGGCAGGGAAGTTGACCGTGGGCGTGAAGCTGGTGACCGCGAGAGTGGTGGTGCCGGCAGCCTGGGCGCCGTTCACCGTGAAGGTCTGGAGCACGCCACCCGAGACGAGCTGTAACGTCTCCCCGCTCGTCACGGCGGCGCTCGTTCCCGGAGCGGCAAGGCTCAAAGATGTCGTGGCTGAGGTACCCGACGCCGCGCTCAAGGTCGCGATGTTGCCAGTCGCTGCCCCGAACACCGAGTAGCCCGGGTACGGGGACGCCGTGACGCCGCGCACGGGGTAGGACCTCTCGTAATCGTGGTCGTGACCGTTGACGACGAGGTCGACCTCGTACTGGTCGAAGAGCGGCACCCAGAGCTGGCGGATCCCGGCGTCGCTACCGTTGTCGTTGGACGACGACAGCGCGGACTGGTGCATCATGACGATGATCCAGTCGATCGAGGTGGCGTCGATGGACGGTATAGCCGTGATCGGGCTCGACGGGCTGGTGGGGACCAAGCTGGGCCGAGCGGCCGCCAGGACGTTTTGGAGCCATACCGTCTGCGCGTTGTTGCCCGGGTTGATGGTCCCATTGCTGTTGGCGCTCCCGAAGGTTCCGCTGTACTGCTGGTTGTACTGGTGAGCGCTGGCACTTATCGGGTCCCCAGCGCCGTCGGTGGATGCCGCAAGGTAGACGTTATAGGCACCCGACCCCTGGTAGCAGACGTCGTTGGCGTCGAGAGAGATAAAGAGGACCGAGCCGACCGGGAAGTAATAAAAGTTGTTGACGAACCCGCTGGCGCCGTTGGCCGGGAACAAGTAACGGGAGTTGTAGGACGCGTAGCCCTGCGGGTCGGATTGGTCCAGCTCGACCTCGTGGTTGCCTATGCAGGTCATCCACGGCCGTTTGGACGCCGAGTACTGGACGTTTAGGCCGAAATCCCTCCATACTTGCGGCGCGGGGGAGTACGTGTACCCAGACGGCGGCGAAGCGCCTGGTACCGCCCATTTGTCCGCGTACGCGAGGTCGCCGTTCAAAAGATGGAACATGGGGGGTGGCGTCATGGTCGCCGCCAGCGTCTCCACCTCCTGCACCGCCCAGTAGGAGTTGAAATCAGACTCGCCGTATGTGTTGGAGTAAGCGTTCTCGCCGGCCCAGGTGTAGGTGGCGCCGGTGCCAGGTTCGGCCAGGTCGCCGAAAGACGTGAACGCGAAGGCGAAGCGCCCCGTGGGGGCGGTGGTAAACGAGCTCTGGAATGTCGCAGTGCTGTTGGGGTCGGCGATCGTGTAGGTGTAGGTGGTGTTGGGCGCGAGCCCGGTGAGCGGTACGTGGTACAGGTAGGCCTCTTCCCCGCTCGGACCGTCGGTGTAGGTTTTGGTGGTGGCGGTGAAGCTCGTCTGGCCTGCAACGGCCGGTGACAAGGTGAGGCCCATGGTCTGGCCGCTCCCCAGGGCCACCGGTGTCGCCCACGACACGGACATCTCGGTCGTCGGGTCGGCCCCGTACTGGAGGTGGACCTGCTCGGGCACGGTCCCGGTACCGAGCGTGCTCCCGCCGCCGCTCGTGCCGCTTGCGGCAAAAGCGTAACCGTCCAGCCAGAAGAGCTTGCCACCCACCACAACGGCACCTGCACCGGCGCTGATGCGAAGGAAATCGCGGCGACTCACTACATGTGGTTTTATCGTCCCTTCGGTCATCGGGGAACTATCGCTGCGCGAGGTGAACGCAGGGTTACCTCAGGGCGTCGCGGCGGCGCACTGGAAGCGAATAGTCAATCGGCGCAGGACCGCTCGAAAAGAGCAAAAGGTCCTGCAGGGGGCGGCGCCAGCTAGCACAGTGGGGGATATGGCTGCTCTGCCCGGGACCGCGAACGGCAAGGTCGGCGCGGCCACCTCGGGCCCGGCGCTAGTCGTAGACGGCCTGAGCAGGCACTTCGGCGACAGGGTCGCCTTCGAGGACGTGTCGTTCGAGGTCGGCCGAGGGGAGGTGTTCGGCTTCCTCGGCCCAAACGGCGCGGGCAAGACGACAACGGTGCGGGTCCTCGGGACGCTGATAGCACCGTCGGCGGGGTCGGCAGTGGTCGCAGGGCTTCCGCTCAGCGCGGAAAACGGCGTCGAGATACGCCGGCGCATATCGATCATGCCCGAGGCACCCGGCCTCTACCTGCGCTTGAGCGTGGTCGAAAACCTCGAATGCTTCGCCGGGCTCTACGAGCTGCCGGACGCCCGGGCCCGGGTCGAACGGGCCCTGCGGGCGGTGAACCTTACCGACAGGGCGGGCGACCCTTGCGGCTCATTGTCCAAGGGCCTCCGGCAACGGGTGGCGCTCGCTCGAGCGCTGCTCAACGAGCCCGAGGTGCTCTTCCTTGACGAGCCCACGTCCGGCCTCGACCCCGTCGCCGCCCGCGAGGTGCACGAGCTGGTCGACGGTCTGCGCCAGCGCGGCGTCACCATCTTTCTCACGACCCACCGGCTGGAAGAAGCAGAGCGGCTTTGCGACCAGGTAGCCATCCTCAACACGACCCTGAGGGCGATCGGCAGCCCCCAGGAGCTGCGCGACCGGCTTTTCGGCAAGACGCTCGAGGTCAGGGCTCGAGTTGCGCTCGCCGACCCGGACGGTGTTTTTTCGGGGTTGGCGGGCGTCGACAGTTGGCGTTACGACGACCGCGAGGACGCACTCGACGATGGGCACGCCGCTTACATGCTCTTCGTATCTGACCCGGTGGTTGCCGCCCCGGCGGCAACGCGGGCCCTGGTGGCGGCGGGCGCCGACGTGCTGTCGATCAACCAGTCCCGGCGCTCGCTCGTCGACATTTACCTGCAATTGGTCAACGAGGACAGGAACGGCGCCGCGCCAGGAGGGCCTAGATGAGCTGGACGCGGGTACGAGCCATCTTCCGGAAGGAACTGCGGGAGTACCGGCGCAACGGTTTCATCCTCGCGACCATGGCGATAGTCCCGCTGTTTTTCATCGTCCTGCCCATGATCGAGGTCTTCGCAGCCTCGCCGTCGACTCCGGCGGCCCACTCGCTGCTGAAAGGCGGCCCGCTCACCTACATGCTCGGCATCCCGGCGATAGTGCCCACGACGGCGGCGGCCTTCGCCATCGTCGGGGAGCGCCAACAGGGCACGCTCGAACCAGTGCTTTCGACTCCCGTGCGGCGAGAGGAGTTCCTCATCGCCAAGGCCCTCGCAGTCATGGCGCCCTCGTTGGCAATCTCCTACGGGTGGTATTGCTTCGTGCTCGTCTGCGCGGCGCTGTTCGCCAACCCGGAGCTGTCAGCGGCCATCTTCCGGGCCCCCGAGCTGCTCGCCCAAGTGGTCTTCACGCCCCTGATCGCAGGGTGGTCAATTTCGTCGAGCATCGCCATCTCCGCCCGTTCGAGCGACGTGCGGGTAGCGCAGCAGCTCGGCTCCCTGGTGAGCCTCCCTCCGCTGGCAATGGCCGTCCTCGTATCGTTTTACGTGGTCCACCCGACCGCCGGGTTGGTGATCGGCCTCGCAGCGTTGCTGGTGCTTGTCGACACCCTGGGATGGAAGGCCATGCTGGCTATGTTCAACCGCGAGCGCCTCGTTGTGGGGGCCAAGACCTAGGTCCCCCGGCAAGCGGCTCAGTTGGCGGCAGATACCGAGGCTTTCGGGGCACTTGCGAGCGAATGCTCGAGTTGGTGGATGTGCCCAAGGGTGGCCGCCGGCACGACGCGCTGCTCGCCGGGGCACAGCGCTATCAGCGCCACCGCGTCGATGGCGTTGAAGGTGCGAACGCTCCTCGGTAGGTGAGTTTGCGCCTCGACGCTGTTGGCACCGATCACGACCGATTCCATCGCGTTGTCGATCCCGCCTCCTCGGCTCAAGAACGCGCAGAAAGCCGAGCCATCGGTGATCAGCGCCTGCAAGCCCACTCCTTGCTCGGAGTTGACATAGGTCGACAGGGACGGGTCCACCGTGGCCAGGTCGCGGAAGTAAGCCTCGTCCTCGGCGGGGGTGACCTCGGGCGGCTCGAGCGGGCCCCCGGCAGTCGTCGGCATTGCGTGAGCCGTTGCCGGTGCCGAGGTTGTTGGCGGGGCCGAGGTTGTTTGCGGGGCGGAGGTTGTTGGCGGGGCGGAGGTTGCGGCGCCTGAGGCACCAGGCCGGCCGTCTGAGGCGCCCGCGCGGCTGCCCGAGGCGGAGCAACCGGCCACCACGAGGCCACTGAAAAGTAGGGCCAAACCGAGCGAGGCGCTCAACAAGGGGGACAGACGGTTCACCCGGGATTGCTTAGCACCCCTTGCTCGCGGCACGCACTAGGCGGCCTGCCATCTTTCACGCATCGTTCACCGATGGGTGGCTCACGGGATAACTCGTCTTCAAGTTGCGCACCTATAACCAACGACCATGCGCTTACTCCGTGGAAGAAGATCCCGTCTCACCACGTCCTTGGCCGTGTTTGGGGCGGCGCTGGTTGCGTTTGGGACATCGACTCCGCTGGGCTTTTTGGGCGCCTCCCCGGCGTACGCGGCCGGCGAGTCGTCCCCCGGCCCCGACTTCGGGGGCCTTTCGGCCGCCGACGGTTATACGACCAGTGCCAACCTCGCGCCGGGTTCGATAACCCATGTCTGGCTCATCATCCTGGAAAACAAGTCCTACAACTCGGAGTTCTCCGGGGTCAACGACGACACCTACCTCTGGCAGACCCTCCCGTCTGAGGGTGCGCTGCTCCAGAACTATCACGGCACCGGCCACACCAGTATGGACAACTACATCACGCTGGTTTCCGGCCAGGCGCCCCAGTACGACGTGCAGAGCGACTGCAGCGACGTCAACACACAGTTCGCCAGCAACACGGGGGTGACTGCCAGCTACACGAGCAACGGCGTCTACAACGGCGGGACCGACGGGATAGTGGATGCCGGGACCGGCGGGACGTCGGCTAGTGGGGATACACAGGCCTGGGCGTACGGCCAGGCGGTGTCCACAAACGGCGCCAACTCGCCCATCCAGAACAACCTGAGCACCAACGGATGCACGTACCCGACCGATGTCGCCACCTTGTTCGACCAGTTCAACTTGGCCGACGTCACATGGAAGGGGTACGCCCAGGACCTGGGCGGGGCCCAGCAGATCGGGTCCACCACGTTCCAGTCCAACAGTGTCCCCGGACGCGAGTTGGCGGCCGAGTGCGGCGCACCAGGGAACCCCGACCAGACGGCCGCCAACCCCGTCAGCAACCCGACCTTCCTAAGCGGGAGCGGGGGCTACCCGGTAGCGAGCAACCTGGTCTCGTCCACTGCCACCGGGGGGACGACAACCGTGCTGACCGACACCGCGCAAACCTGGACCACGAACCAGTTTGCAAGCGATGAAGTGATCATCACGGGAGGCACCGGCAAGGGCGAGTCGGGCACGATCTCCAGCAACTCGAGCGACGCCCTCACCCTGTCGGGGTCGGGGTTCAGCGCCCTGCCCGGCAATACCCTCGTGGCACCTAACAGCACCTCGACCTACGTAGTCGGCGTCGCGGACACCTCTACTTACACGTCGGCGTCCTTAGTCGCCGGCACGGGTACCGGGCCCGACGGGCAGTCATATGGCAGCAACAACCCCGAGTACTCGGACCAGTACGTGGCCAAGCACTTCCCCTTCGGCTGGTTCGAGTCGCTCACGGGCGTGGGCGGCAGCGGGACGTCGGCCTTGACAGAGCCGGCCAACGGCGGCACAAACTGCGACGCCAACCACGTTGCCAACCTCGACAGCCCGACCGACGGCCTCGTCCATGACTTGGTTGACAACACGGTGCCCAACTTCAGCTGGATCACGCCCGACAACTGCAGCGACGGCCACGACTCGAGCTGCAAGGGCAACAACCTGTCGGGAGCTTTCGGTCTCAACAGCGACAACACGATCAACCTCAACGACCCCATCTACACACCGGCGACGACCTCGGGAGCAAACTGCATACCCTCTGGATGCTCGGGGATCCCGAGCTACGACCCGGAGGCGACAGCGCCCCGTAACTGGACCGGCGGCACGTACTCAGCCGACCTGTTCCTCGCCTACTACGTACCGCTGATCGAGCGCTCCACGGCGTTCGCCCACGGGCTGATCGACGTCACGTTCGACGAGGGTGAGCCGTCCTTCATCTATGGCGGCAACACCTTCAACAACATCCCCACCAGTGGTCCGAACTCGACCATCGACACCGGGACCAACCTGCCAAAGAGCGGGACGGGCACCGCCGGCCCGAGCGGCACAGGCCCGGAGGACAACGGCTCGAGCTCGGTTTCGTACCCGTCGAGCCCGGCGGTCAACCCGGGCGACACCCTCGCCTACGGGCCTGGCACCGCCAACCCGGGCGCCTTCTCGCAGTTCGGGGCCGACGACCTTTGGGGGGACTCCGCAGGCGAGAGCCTCTACAACTCGGGCAGCCCGACGAGCCCGACTGAGGAGAGCACCGAGCCCACAGGGCCGAACTCGCCTCTTGTAGCCGACGCCAACGGCTACCAGCTCTACTACGGGCCGGGGTTCAACCTCGACATCGACCGGCCGCCCGCTTGCACCAGCGGCTCGGACGGCAGTACCGGTAACTGCATCGCGGGCGAGGTCCTTGGTGACGCCAGCACGACCTCGTCGTCGACAAGGACTGACAACAGCCTGACGAGCAGCGGCGCCTTTGTGACGGACAGCAAGATCGGCGCGACGGACACGGGCCGGGAAATCGTCACCGCCACCGTGAACGGGACGTCGGTGTCCTCCGGGACGACTGCCTACGACGACGCCTTCCAGGTCAGTGGGGGGAACCTGCCGTCCGGGGACGCCGTCTACGTCGGCGAAGTCACCCAGAACCAGGTCATCCCGACCACGAGCGGCGGCAGTACGACGAGCAGCGATACCGGCTCTTTCCAGATGATCGATGCCAACGGCAATGCCGTCACCCCGGATGCCGGTACGGTCACGAGCGTCACCCTCAGCGGCGAATGTGACCCGGCCGTGACCAGCCCGACCGGGGGGACGAACCTGTCGTCGACCTGCACCGGCCCTGAGACGCCAGACCCGCTCTTCGATGCCATCGACCCCACCCCGGGCGGCGGCGACACGGGCAGTGTGCTCATCAGCCCGTACATCACCCCCGGCACAGTTAGCACCGTGAACTACAACCACTACGACTGGTTGCGGACGATGGAAGACCTCTTCGACGTGAGCAGCTGTTACAGCACGGGCAACTCAGCCGGTGAGGACGTCGTGCTCACGGCCGGGTCGGTGTGCGGGGGTCTCGACCAGCAAGGTCACCTCGGCTACGCGGCCCAGACCAGCCTCAACGACTTCGGGACAGACGTCTTCACCGCCCCGTCAGGCAACGGGTTCCAGCCGCTCTCACCACCGATCGACCTACCCGAGGCCCCGCTGGCCGCCGGTCTGGCGCTGGCTGGGATCATCATCGTCGGCGGGTTTGTGGTGTTGTCCCGTCGCAGGCAAAAGGCGCTGGTCTGATGGCCGCCGTCGTCCATTCGCCGGGTGCGGAAAGGAGCCGAGCCTCCCGGTTCGGCTCCGGCCGTACCATCGCAGTCTCCGCCATGCTTGTGGCGCTGTTCGGCTTGCTCGGGTACGGCGTCTACGGCCTGTGGGCCAACGCGCATCGCGGTTACGTATCTGCTAACCCCGCCAAATGGCTCCCGAAGCAGCAGCTGGCACGCACAGCAGCGGACCACACACTTCCCGGCACCTATGCCTCTCCTGCCATCACGGTGGCAGGTGACGACGTGCGCGTGAAGACCCCGACGTTCAGCGCGTTCGCCGTCGTAACCGGCCCGGCGGTCCCCGGCGAAGGGCTCTCCTACCAGCCGCAGTACATAACGAGCACCTGGACGGTCCACATTTGGGACGTCAAAGGCTATATCCCGTTATCGGCTAAGGACTTCGACACGATCGACTACAAGGGCACCGAGTTCCACCTCCACGTCCCTGGGGGGGCGACGATGGCCACGTCGGTTTCCACCGGCCAACAGGTCACCTTCCAGCTGCGCGCCGTCGTGCCGATCGGCGAAAGCCTTTTCCGCTGGGCACCCAACGGCAACAACATCGTTGCCAAGTGGGACAACCAGGTGGAGAACGACTGACCCTCCTCCAAGCACCGCCGGCCGGGGGACGCCCTGGCCGGCGGTCCAGGGGTGGTGCCTAACCGAAGATCCCGGAGGCCCCATCGGAGAGCTGGGCTGTGGCTCTGCGTCCCCGAAGCTTTGAAACCGTGATCGAATTTGGCAGATTTTGTTTGATGTCGGCCGAGTGAGTTACCACAAGTACCTGGCGGAACCGCCCCCTCAAGCGCTCCAGCGCGAGCAGCATCCGGGCCTTGCGTTCCTCGTCAAGGGGGCCGAAGACCTCGTCGAGCACCAAAAGGCCGACGCTGCCCCCTGACTGGAACCTCACGTGCTCGCTGATCGCCACTCGTAGCGCTAGGTTTGCGAGGTCGATCTCCGAACCTGAAAATCGATCCAGGTCATAGGCAACTCCGCCATCGAGGATCTGGAGCCCGAACGTGTCCGCGTCGACCTCGAGGCGGTCGTACTCGCCGTCTGTCAACTCGTCGAACAGCTCGGCCGCCTGTACCGCCAGCCGGGGCCCGACGGAGGCGACGACGGTATTGCGGAACGCGTTGAGCAGGTCGGCCGTCCGGCTGAGGTGGAGGGATGCCGATTCGAGCTCCTTCAGTTTGGAGTGCTGCTCCCGCGCTCTTTCGAGGTTGGCCGCCTCTGCGGTCGCTTGAGCCCTCGCTTTGACGGCCTCCATGCGCGTTGTTGCAGCAGCTCCGATCACCTCTTGTGCCGAGGTCGTTGTCTCCTGAAGAGCCTGCTTCGCGTCCGCCAGGGCCGTGGGGTCGTACCCCAGGTCCTTGACCTTCCCCCGCAAGGTATCGACCAGGGATCCGGCGTGAACGGCACGGTCCTCGGCATTTCGCAGTGCCTTTTCGGCGTCCGCCCGCCTTTCGAGACGTCCCGTTAACCGCACGACTTGCTCCTGGGCACCCCGGCAAATTGCGAGCTCATCCGCTGCCTCTTGGCCCATGAGGGTGATCTCGGGGACGGTGGGGGACGAGCCGAGCGAGCCGGCCAAGTTCGGGGCTGTGGTTTTGAAACGATCCATCGACGCCAGGAACTGTTGCAGTGCGACGCTGCGGCGAGCCTGCGCCTGCTCCCAGGTCGAACGCGCCTTGCGCGCGCGAACTACCGTCGACTCAATGGTTTCGAGCTTGCCGAGTGAGGCTCGGGCTTGGGCAGAAGCCTGCGTCAAGGCAACCTCGGCGGCGGCGAGGGAAAGCGTGGCGGCTTCCAATTCGCTCGCTCGGTGAGCCTGGACCTCAGCAAAAGCGTTGCCAAGAGCCTGCCCGCACAGTGGGCACTCCGCCTCTGAGGAAAGTGCTCCGGCCCTTTCTGTTGAACCTCTCGCCTTTTCGACCTCGGAAAGCGCCGCTTCGCGGACAGCCTCGGCAGACCCGAGGGTGCTGCGGGCGTCCATCGCCCGCTGGGATGCAGCCCCCAATGACTCCTCGTCGGGAGGTGCCGGCTCCGGGTCGTCCGGGAGGGCCGCCAGCTCTCGGGCTGCTGCGGCGAGGACATCTAAGGCGCCTACCTTGAGCTCCGCGGCCGCGAGCTGTGCCGCCAGTGGCTGTAGCTCGAGGAGCCGGCCTTCCGCTTCGGAAAGCGACGCGAGCTCCGACGTCAACGTGCTTGCCTCGACGGCGGCAGCGTCCAATTGGGCCCGGGCGGCTTTGCCTTCAAGAACGAGCCGTTCGTGTTCCTGGCGGACCAGGTCGAGCTTGCCGAACAGCTCGTTGGCGACGTCGAGGCGCGCTTGGGCGGCACCGGCCGCAACCTCATCGTCGTTGGCGGCCGTCTCGGCCGCAGTCGCCCGGGCCTCGGCGTCCGCTGAGGCGATGGTCGCGGCCGTAACATCCGGCAGCATCGCCTTCAGCTGGGCGTGGCGCTGGCCGGTGTCCCTGGCGTCGGAGCGCGCCTGGTCCCGGGCCGTGTCCAGGGGGGTGACACCGAGCAGGGAAAGCACGAGCTTGCGCCGCTCGGCGGGGGTGTGGCTCGAGAAGGCGGCGAGCTGTTTTTGTTCCGCGAAAACCGATGCCCTGAAGGCGGCGTCGTCCATGCCGAGGACCGAATGGATATAGCGGCTCGTGTCCCTTGCTCCCTGTGCCATTGCTTGGCCATCGCAGTGCGCCTCGGCCTTGACTGTGGCGGCGGCCCCGGAAATGGAGCGACGGACCAGGTATATGTGCCCTTCTTGCTCGAAGCTGATCTCGGCGATGCACTCGCCTCGTGTCCCCGCCGTCGGCACCAGCTCCTTGGGCGTGCGCGCCCGGCCCCAAAGTGCCCACAGGATGGACTCCAAGAGCGTGGACTTGCCGGCGCCGTTGGCCCCGTAGACCCCGACGAGACCAGGTGGTAGGAAAAGTTCGAGCTCCTGCTCGAATACCCGGTAGTTGCGGAGGTAAATCCGGTCGATGAGCACTACCAGGTCACTCTTTCCAGCTCACGGTGCTCACGGTACTCACGGTAGGCAGCCCACGGTCCCGGCTCCAGCTCCCAGCCTGCTGCTCGCCGCCTCTACCCGGCGGCCTCAACGGCATCTTCGATATAGCGGGCCCCGAGCTCTGAGACACGGTCCCTGTCAAAGCCGGTCAGGTCCTGGTGGCGGAGCCAGGAACCCCACTGACCGGTCAGGGTCTCGAGCCTCGGCAGCTCGGCCGGCATCGCTACTCGCTGGAACTGCGGCTCGAGGCGCAAGTCGAGCGCCCCCGAGGCCGCCTCCCGCACGGCTTGGCGGTCGAGGAGCCGGTAAGCCTCGGGGTCGACGCCTTCAAGGTAGAGCCGGGCCACTGCATCCCTGGGCACCGTTGCGGCCCGGGCAAGCACCTGCTCGGAAAGTTGAGCGGGGGATATCCCAAGTGCATAGACCGGCTCGAGTGTGACGAGCTGGCGTTGCCCGCGAAGCGGTACGTGGCGGCAGGCGCCGGTCAAGGTGTCGAGCACAACGATGCCCTTGGGCTTGTCCGGGTCGTCGGCGAAGCTGAAAGTGTCGGTCGAGCCGGCATACCATATGCGGTCAGCCACTTCGGCGTGGAAGTGGTAGTGGCCGAGCAGGACGAGGTCCGACTGGAGGGCCCCGACGTCGATCTCGATCTCGTTGATGTCCGCATGTCTCGGCTCGACCTGCTTGACGCGGGGGTGGGTGAGCAACAGGTTGGCGCTGTCCGAACTGCGGGAGGCGCTTGCCTGGGCGAGGGCATCGAGGGTGGCGTCCACGGTCAACATCTGGGGTACGGCGTGGACGACCAGCTTCTCGCCCCCGGCGACGACTTCGAAGCGCTCGTAAGCCAGCCGGTGGGCGAAATGGAGCCCCGGGAAGGTGTCGGCCAGCGCCGAGTAGGGGCTGCCCCGGCCGGGTAACCGCGGGGTGTCGTGGTTACCGCTGATGATGACGGCGGGCAGGCCGTGCTCACGGATCTGCGTTAGGGCGCGCTGGGCTACCCGGAACGACCTGTAATGGGGCGCCGGATGGTCGAAGACGTCCCCGAGCCAGACAATGAGGTCCGGCTCCTGCTCGAGCGCAAGGGCTACAGCGGCCTCGAACGACCGCTCGAAGTCCCACTCCCGCTGGTTGACGCCGTTGGTGGTGGTGTAGGGGAGGTAGGAACGGCCCAGGTGGGCGTCCCCGATCGCAGCTACCTTCACACCGGCCCCGACGTTGCCGTGGCCATCCCTGGCAAATACCTCACAGGGACAAGTACAGCACGGGCCACTGACGAGAACGCGGAACCGGCCCTCTGCCGGGCCCTTCCTCGGCCCGTTGTGGGGTCGTCCTCGGCCCTTCCTCGACGCTTCCTCGCGGGTTGCGCCAGGGAGTAGCTTTGGCCAAGCCCCAAAACGAAGTACGTCTTGGCCGGTTTGCTCGCTCGACTGCCATGTCCCGCCCACTCGACTTTGACCCGATCCTCGAGGCCCGGAGGCGGTGGGTCGCGCAAGGCTGGGGAGAAGCGGCGGAAGGCATGGCGGCGATCACGTCGGTCGTGCGGGCCCAACAGCTCTTCCTGGCGCGCATCGACGCAGTCCTCCGCCCGCTCGAGCTGACCTTCGCCCGCTACGAGGTGCTCATGCTGCTCGTCTTCAGCCGCAAAGGCTCGTTACCGCTCAACAAGATCGGGGAGAGGCTCCAGGTGCACCCGACGAGCGTGACAAACGCCGTCGACCGCCTCGAGCAGCAAGACCTGATAAAGCGGGTGCCTCACTCGAGCGACCGGCGCACGACTCTTGCCGAGATCCTCCCGTCGGGACGCGACCTGGCGGCGCGGGCAACGGCTGCGCTCAACGACGAGGTGTTTTCTCGGCCCGGTATGAGCTCGGACGACCTCGACCGGCTTGTTGAGGTGCTCCAGCGCCTGAGGCGCTCGGCGGGCGACTTCTCGGACCAATCCTCCGGGCAATAGGCATCGGGACTTAGCCGCAGCGGGCGATCCTGCGGCGCCCGGGTTCAGTCGGGGCGCCCAGGTTCAGTCGACCAACGCCGCCACGTTGGGCGGGGCTACCGGGCGCGCCACAGGCGCGGGCGGGGATGCCCGCACCACCTCGTCGTAAAGGTAAATAGCCGCCGGTACCGCAAACGGCGCCGCGAGGTTGACCAGCAGGCACTCCCCGGGCATGAGGGTCTGGATCTCGGGCCCAAGGGCCGAAAGGTCCTGTTTCGCAGACGACCGCAGGATGTTGCGGTCCCGCTCGTCGGCGAGGCCCAGTACGAAAAAAGTGTTGAACTGGCTCAGAAGTTCGTCGTCGAGCAACTTCGGCTGCTGCGTGACGGCCAGCAAGCCGACGCCGAACTTGCGCCCCTCTCTCGCCACCCGGGGGAACACGTTGGACTCGCGGTCCTTGCTCGCGGACAGGACTCTTTGCGATTCTTCGAGCGCTACTGCCACGACGGGCAGGCGCTGATGGGCCTCGGGGCTCTTGAGGAATGCCGTTTGCCATTCTTCAAGCACGCGGCGGGTGAGGTACGAGGCGACGAGCACCTCCTCGGTGCCACCAAGCCCGCTCACGTCGACCAGGACCACCTTGCCGGTCAGCAGCTCGTCCAGGATGCGCTTGCCGACCGAGACGGCGGGGTCGGCGGAAATGCACGGCAGCTCGACGATGCGCCTGGCGCGGCGATGGACCACCTGAAGCGTGTTGAGAGCGACTCGAGCCGACAGCTCCACGTCACGGAACCCGGGCAGATCCTCGACGTGAGCGAAATCGAGCATCCAGGAGAGGCCCGGGCGGCCCG